>Ga0214171_1000144_pt1 | contig 26437 bp, 38 predicted proteins | sample TroBogEpilimnion_40_FD_153009 | JGI IMG/M metagenome (GOLD analysis project Ga0214171, IMG submission 153009) | Freshwater microbial communities from Trout Bog Lake, WI - 02JUL2007 epilimnion | ecosystem: Environmental > Aquatic > Freshwater > Lake > Epilimnion/Euphotic zone | place: Trout Bog... | reverse complement strand
AGCCGATTTGAGCATCGTTACCGTTGTGCCGTTTAACAAGATAAAGGTTTTACCGGCTTTAACGGTGACGTCTTTCGGGCCAGCGGGGGCGGCGGGAGGGGGAGCCAATGGAGCAGGAGGAGGAGTAGGAGTTGCCATAAGTTAGGAAATGGTGAAAGGAGATGAGTGCCACGTTCCAGAGCCGTCTTTGTAGGCGAGGACATAGGAAGAAACCGATGCAGCGGTTGATGCGGCGAAGTATTGAGAGCCATTTTCTACACCACTAGGATTATAATAATCGATGGGACAGTAATTAGAACCGTCCCAAACGCCAATTTGTCCGCTGGTCACATAACTTACAAATCCTCCGCCAAAAGCAGAACCACTTGTACCACTTGTGTTATAAGAACCATTAACACAGCAGATTTGAGCAGGGGTTGCGTAATAATTTAATAGATAATACCAGCTAAACAATGTCGCACAAATGCCAAGGTTTGCCACGCTCGTCGCATCAACACCACCACCACTTGCCGCCGTGGTCTGAACGCTACCGTCTGCAAAAGTCACCGAACCGCCATCGCCATTAGTCAGCGTAAGGTTTTGGCAATTCACTTGCCCAGCGGGAGACGAGAAGTTGCCACTTGAAAGGTTGTAGCCGTCACAATTTAAATCGCCGCCAAGTTGCAAAGCACCTGTCATCGTGCCACCCGACAAAGGTAAAAAAGTCCCAGCTGTAAAAGCAGTGGTTTGCGTGGTCGAGTCAGCGAAAATAATGCCTGTGGTTCCGACAGTAATCCCGGGAGCGCCAACGCCGTTTTGCGTAATTGTCGTGGCGTTTGTTCCATCCGTGACCACTAGCGTCGGCGTCGTCGTATGCGTCGAGTCCGTCACGTAAAGTTGCGGACTAGTCGCCGAATCAATCGTCAGCGGATTGCTAACCGTCCCGCCGTTGAAGGCAGTCGCAGCGGTCGTTTGAATAGAGGAGTCGCTGAAAGTGATGCCAGCCGACGCCACCGTCAGCCCGCCCGTCATCGTGCCACCAGCAAGCGCAAGGTAGTTGCCAAACTCAGTTTGCAAATCGGTCTGAGCGGAAATAGACCCTGTGATACTGCCCCACGTCGCACCGCCACCGCCACCAGATAAAATAGACCAAGCCGCGTTTTTACGCACGTATTGATTTCCGTCCGAAGGAGCGTCGCCAATCTTACCGCTTAACAGCGAATCAACCGATTCCTTGGAATAAAAGTTTAGACTCATAAATTAGTAAACGGTTACGATCACCCAAGAGCCGTTTTGTTGAATGTAGTAATTGCCATTACTTGGGGCTTTCGTTTGGTACGTCGAAGAAGCCGTCGAGGAAAGTAAGTAAGGCGTTAAAGCCGACGATGTGATATATAAAGAAGGATTACTTAAAGGGTAATACGTAGTCGCAGCCGTAGCCGAAGTTAAGTATGGGGCTAAGGCCGTTGAAGTAATATAACCTTGCGACGTGACAAAGGACTGCGTCGCGTAGCCCGATAATGCGGCGCTAGTGATATAGCCCGATGGGTTTGACGTTGAATATTTGCCGTTTAAAACACTTTGTAAATCTGTTTGGCTACTAATCGACCCGGTAATACTTCCCCAAGTATTTACCCCAGCTGGGCCGGGAACACCTTGAGGGCCTTGAACACCTTGGATACCTTGGATACCTTGGATACCTTGCACCCCTTGAGGGATGCCAAAGTTGAATACCGCAGCCGTAGCCGAACCCAAGTTATTAACCGTCGCTGGTGATCCAGCAGGGAGAGTACTCACCGTACCCACCGCAATCGTCGCAGCTGGCCCTGGTACACCCGTACTTAGCGTAATGCTCGCGGGGACATTCCCCGTTACATTCACATTAGCCGATTCAAGTAGGGTTACGGTTAAGCTCATTAGATCAGAGTCGGGGATTGGGTGACGTTACCAATAATTTCAACTATCCAAGTTTCAGTGTAAAATACCACGCCAGCATAAGATAGGCAAATATCCATGTTAGCCGAGCCTGTGGCGATATTGGAAGTGTCCAAAGGATAATTGATAATAAACGTCGTGGGGTTAATCACCGTCACCCTCATTGGGTAGTAAATGTGCGCAGCCGACGCTAAGGCCGAAGTAATTGTTACACCCGTCAAATCAGCCGGAGCAGAAAGGTTGTCCTGCGTATAAACGCACGTAAAACCTAAAGTACCTCCCCGTTTAAATGGAATTACTTGGGTTACGGTTCCGTTATCAATCGGGATTCCCATAACTTTAACGCACTAGTCAAAGTTTAGGGGGTAAGTAACTCAGTAGCTTGATAATACCCGAAATCGTAACCGCTGTAAGGGGCAAACCAGGCGTTTTGGTTAGATCCATATAACGCGGAATCGGTATAAGAGGTATCCCGTACCACAATGCCCTTAAAAGTCATATTGAGCAGCCAAGTAATATGGCCCGACAAGTTTTGCGTTACCGTCCACCCGCCATTAACCGAATCCCATGTTAAAGTTGCGAGGAGCAAGCGCTGGCAATTGTAGTTTACCAAATGCTGGTCGGAATCTTGCTCATTAATCGAAGTAAAAGTTACCGTAGTCGGGGTTTCCGAGCCAGGAGTATATACGTCGATGTTTTGCGTCGTATAAAGCAAGTGGGTAACAAATTCCATGTGGTCTTGATACCCGCTACCCACAATAAAAGGCGTAGTCTTAGTGTATGCGTCGGAACCGCTTTGAATACAAGCTAAGTAAGGCCATCCCTGCACCCACCCAGAAGGGGTACTCCCACTCGTCGGCGGGAAAGCGTTACGGATTAAATAGAAATAAACCGGTGGGGCCTCCGTACCAATCGACGCGGAAGGTAGTTTAATGTCCCCGCCCGAATTGCAGTAAATGCTGTTAGGGTCGGAACCAGCGGTAAGGGATAACGTAGGGTAAACCGCTACTTTGTTGGTTACAAATAATTGGGTATCACTAAAAGTCCCATTTAACTTAGATCCCGCTGATTCATCTGGGGAGCCGTAAAACAAGTTACTGATTAACGCCCCTTTCGCAATTTGCGCGTGGTAGGTGGTTACTTCGCCATCAACTTGTGAGAATACACTTACTTGAAATCCCTGAATTGGCGAACCAGCGATAGCCGGAGGAAGGGAGGTAATAAGAGAACCGCCGGGAACATAAGATACTGACGTGCCATCCCCCAAATATGGCATAGGTAATGAAGCCTGAATACCCGCCGCCAAATCATTTAATTGTTTGGCTAAGATAGGGGAGCCCGATTCAAATCGAGAAGTGAATTTAGACCCCGTACCTTGAAAGCCAATGTCATTCATCTTAGAAGAAATTAGAAGAATATACCCCGTAAATATCCGTATCCCAGCCAAGCGTATCGTTAGCAATTAATAAATCGTAAGAAACCTTTGTTACCGGGATGTGAGAGGAATCTGGCGTACCAATACACTCAAGATTAACCGAAGTGATGAGACATTTCTTATATGATCCAGCAGGAGCCACAATTGGGGCAATCAACTTAGCCAAGTCAGCATCGGAAGGTACAAGCCAACCCACTGCGTTGGAGATTTTAGAAGCAATACCGATAGTAGCGTAATTAAAGAAAATTTGCCCACGGATATTGACCATTGGGCGAAGATACTGACGAACACCCGCTTTTTTGTTAGCCGTATTTGTCACCCCGAAGCCTCCAAAACTGTATTGCACAGGCGAAGTATTTGCTACGGGCGGGAAAATAGCGTTATTGAATTTAGTACCCGTCGGGGAGCCCGCTAAAATATTGGAAGAAATAAGGGGTTGGGTAATCGTCGTAAAGTTTGGGTGAGTTTCGATAGGCTGCGCTTGCGTGTTTGCAACCCCGGTAATCTGAGCGTCGGTATAACCTACCCCACGCGTAATGCCCACGTAATCGACGGTGAGCATCGACACCCCACCTTTCTCAAATCCAAAATGGTACTTGTAACTGCGTAAATCAAACCCCAAGGCCGAACCGTCGGGCCAATCAAGCCCCATTTCGTAAGTATCAATTACATCGGTTAAATTGGAATTAGCGCTATCTACCGCAAAGGTTAATTGTCCCTGTGCCAAGCCATACGCATCAATATTTAAACTACCCGAAGGCTGACGAATACCTGGATTAGTTAATGGGTCACCGAAATCTATACGGGTAGAAGTCATATTATTTGGCTAAATTGGTAGGCTGATTTACTTTTGCCCCTTGGGTGTTTGAGGCAATTTGAGATAAATGCTGGTTGGCTTGGGTTACCGCGTCGGCAGTAGTCTTTTGGTAATCAATACCCGCAAATACACTTGAAACGTCACCACCGCCAATTTGTTGAAGGGTCGAGGCCATGATCGCAGCTACGGGGGCTTCTACTTCTGGAACCACACTCTTTTTATTGGCTTGTTGAATTCGGCTATTCAATTGCCCGAGAATTACATCAGTTAAAGAACCCATATCACCGCCTCCTTCTAAGTTACGTAAAGAAGAATAAAGTAACTTCATCGAGATATTACGTTTACCCGCTTCTTTCACTAATTCATCGGTGATTTGCGTAACCCCACCCGGGGAGCCCATAATTTTATCAATCGTATCATTGGTAACCGCACCCATGGTAGTACCATATTTCTTATCAATAATACCGCGAAGTAAGTTACCCGTTTCATAAGTTTCCATAGCCTTACCTACCGCTATCAATTGATTACCGCCGAAAATACGCCCAAACCAGCTTTCAGCCTTCTCCTTTTGACGTTGGGCATTGGCAGCCGCTTCGATTTCTTCCGCGTTATAAATCTTTAACTCCTCCGTCGCAGCTCGAATACCGTCAGCACCCTTAGAAAATAGGCTACCCATCTCCGCACCACTACGGCCTAAGATAGTCATAATGTTTTGGGTTTGCGATGCCACCCCACCCGCATTTTTAACCGCATCGGCTAAAGCGTAGAATACATCTACCGCGTTAAGGTTGGATAGGCTCGTTTCATCAGTAGCAAGTTTTAGATCAGCTAAAACCCGGCGCTGTTCGCCATTCTTAGCCTTTGCTTCGTCGAGAAATTTATTAGCGTGAACAAGGGCGTGTCCCAATTGCTCCAGGCTAACCCCACTCTCTTTAGCAGGCTTGGCTAGTTTCTGTAAATCTTCTGCACCTACACCCGTTTTTTTAATGATATTGTCCAATTCCTTCATGTACTCACCCATGCGGGAAAAGTTACCATAAAAAGTAGTCGCAAGGCTACCCACCGCGAACATCGAGCCGATATTGGACATGAGGTTACCAACCGCTGAGGTAAAACTTTTGTTCAACGCTGTTCCAGCATTGGCTGCGGCCTGTTCAGCACCTTTCGTAAGCTCCGAAAAATCGGAGGAGAATTTTACCTTAATATCATCGCTCATCGGGCTTAAAGTGGTTTAGAGGGTTTTTGTTTAGGGGCAATTTCGTTAAGTTTACGTTTATACTCTTCATACTCTTTCATAGCCTTTTCTTCTTCATCCGTAATGATGTGAATCTCAGCTCCTTCGGCCTTCATGTGAGCAAAGTATAACCATACCGCATCAGCTTCGGGCATCGTATATGCTTCTTCTAAACTAATCCCATTACGAGTTAAACCAGCAATCACCGTTAATTCCCAAGGGATGCATGAAGCCTTACTCTTTTTATCCGATTCCCAAAACTTGGGCCACAAGCTTTGAGCATCAAAGTAAGTCACTAATTTAGATACCGCTTTAATAAAATTGATTTTATGGAAGTTGTAATACCCGAGTAAAAATTGTTCCCGTAACGTCCAAGGCTTCCGAATATCATTAAGATTATGCGTCGATAATATACGCAGCGCTAACAGTAGATCGTTAGGGGTAATCTCCTTTTCGATGCTCAACACCGGGGATTTAACCGCAGTTAAACCTACCCGATGACGAATACAAAAGGGCAAAAGTTTATACCCCGCTACTTTGATTGTAGGGGGCATAATTGTAGCTGCCTGAATCCACCTAGATTTACTCATCAGGGGATGATAGCCCGAAGGCTATTAGGTAGCAATTTGAGAATACTTCTCTACTTTGAGAGTAACCTTACGGAAGTCGCGATTTGAACCGTCAGAAGTCATATCTTTTAAGATATAATTTGCAGCCGTACCATTAGGTAGTTTGTAAGGAATTAAATCACCGGGAGTAGGTTCACTACCATCTGCAATAAGGATACCCGTCAGGGTGGTATCATACTGCACGTCATCCATACGGTTCGTAATCTTACGGCCCGTTTCATCCAAAACGAAAACGTCCACATTACACTTAGCGTCTAACGAATCACTTTGAAGGGTCAGTAAAGTGTAAGTACCTTTGAGTCCGTAAACGTGAGCCGTACCTTGGGTAGAAGGGAGTGCCATAATCTATAAGTGGTTATACTTTTAACGCACTAGTCAATTAAGGGGTGGGGGGAGGGTAAACGCAGTCGAAAGTGTACTGTAATACGTTACCGAATTTCTCTTTAGTTTGGGCCTCTAAATCATCGACGCAGTAACTTTGATACAGCGTACCCTGCACCCAAGACGATTGAATAGCCGCATTATTTTGCATGATGGCGTGTACCCCCTCAACTAGCGCCCGATGCTGATCTAAGGTATAATCGTGGGCCGAGGAATAAATATAGATTTTAAGGGTGACTTCAAAGTTACCTAACCAGAAAGCCCCCAATTCTGGTTTAGCCCGGGCTTGTTCCGCGTGCAGGATAATAAACTGTTTTAAATTCCTGTCCTCATTCGTTTGTCCACGGTGAATAGGGCAATTGTTGAATAGCGTGGCATCATACCCGCTAAAGTATGCCAGGAGTGAATCCTCGACGATGGAGCGTATAGATAGTGACATATTATTGATTAAAGTATTGGTACGTACCCCCGAGTTTACCCGTAGCGCTCATTACCCATAAAGCAGATCCATCTTTATTCATTTTTTGCTTCATGGCATTACGCATGGCGTGGGCTCGGTCATTCAACACCGTCTTAACAAATTTACCGACGAAAGGCAATTTACGACCTGTCGATGAGCCAATTGTAAGCTCTGGAATCTCCCCTTTAATGGCATTAATAAAAATGGCTTGAGCTGAGCCTTCGGGGTTTTGGGCCCATGTCGGAATACGCGGGGAAGATTTCACATTTTTAGCCGCCCAATACCAAGGGGATTTTAACAAACCTACCCGCTTTTGCTCTTGTTTAATATACGTCGATATGTCGGCCTTGCGCTCGACGAGCATAAAACCCGGATTACCCGTAGGGAGGTAAAAGTAAGGGTTACGACCAGATTGCTTATATTTGTTATGAATACGCCCAATCTCATCAACCGCCCCCGAGCTGGGAATGAAAGCAACCGTCTTATCCGTACGGCCTTTGTTTTTAGCCTCAAATTCCTTCCATTTGATATACTTCGCCCCTTCGCTAAGTAAGCTTGTTTTATCGTCTTTTCCAATCAGTCGTAACCACTTTTTAAATACATCTTCATCCCCTAAGTCAGCGATTTGTTCCTTAGAAGCCCGATTAAGGGGTCGGAATACGTGTTCGATACTACTTTGCACATTCTGCATCCCTTGCGATTGGGAAGCCTTTGTAAGCCCATTTGGAGGCGTAATTTTAGCCATATCCTCACAGAAGAATCCGGCTTGCTGTTTTAACACATCCCCGAAGCTCATGCCCATCACTTGGGCATAATCTTTCAAATGATGCAAAAACCCCGACGCATCAACTTTAACGCCCGTCTTGGTAGTTATCCCTGCCATTAGTTAGATCCGCTTACCGTTACTACTCGGCAAATAATCCAAGCGGAAGGGGGACGGTCATTTACCGCGTGAATACGATATTGAGAGCCGTTATAGTTAATCAGATTACCATACGCCACTAAGCCAGGAGAAGAGCCCGAAACGTAGGAAAGATTACTGATAGCGTAAGAACGTAAAATCTTAACGTCGAAGCTAGTACTATTTACGAAACCGCCCGTTTCCAAATCTTGCATTACCATCGGTGGCCCAATCATCACCGTAATTGAAACAGGGATACCGGTAAGACCGTTTTGAATCGTAGCAGATTTTCCTACCTCGCTAAGAATCTCAATAGCATCAGCGTCGGCATCTTCGTAGAATCCCATACCTTTACGCGTAAGTAAAAAAAAGAGAGGTACTCGTGTGAGTACCCCTCTCCTTCCTTTTTATTTTAATCCGGATTAGGAAGTAAAAGAAATGCGTTGCAAAGCAGCAGGATTACCAACCGCAGCACCCGTAATCCACGTAGCAACCATCGAGGTTTTCGCAGCACCCCAAGTATAATAGGTGCGCAGAGCGTAAGAGAACGAACTCGTTGGATCCGTAACGATAATTTGCTCGCCACCACCGAGGGCCGTACCACCAAAACCAGCAGGGCTAGAAGGCACGCGAGTAGCGATACAGATACCTTGACGGCACGATGCCACGCCATTTAAGCCTTCAGCGAACGCAGTATTCAAACCAACGTTAGTTGCGATTTGTTGAGCAGGAAGGCCCGTAGTTGGCAAACCACCTAAGGGGAAACCGTTGTACTCGTGCAGGTCGATGCCATGGAGACGATTGGTACGGCCCTCGACGATTGGCTCGCGATCACCATACGAGAGGTATTGAGCCACCGATGGATCTTGGAGCAATTGACCGTAAGCGTTAGGCGACATCAACAAAGCGCGGCCTTCGAAGGGAAGGTTAGCGTTCGTCATGCTGGTCGAAACGTTAGCAATCGAGATACGCGAGAAGGAAGCCTTCGAACCAGAGTAAGCAGCGGTAGCGAAGTTAGCCGAAATCGCTAAACCTAAAACTTGGTCGAACACACCTTTAACAACCGAATTGGTAAGAGGGGCGAGGAACGTGTCGCGCAACATCTGTAACGAAATCGTGGATACGTTGAAATCGTTAAAGCTCACTTGGCTTTGGAGCTGACGGTCGAGGGTAATCGCAACCGTATTGCTCACAGCATCTTGGTCAGTGAAACCTACCGCTGGATCTAAAACTTGAGCGGTGAAGCTATTAGCATAGCGCGTGAAAACAGTCTGGCCTACGTCACTTACGTAATCCCCGAAATCGGTCGTAGCGATTTGCTTCAGCTTGACCATCTGGGGGGTCAAGGTTCGAAGGCTCTCAGCTGCCACGAATTGAGGGGCGAGTGAAGAATTTTGTACGTTATTACTCATTGGATAATATAATTATGGTTTGGAAAATAAGGGTTAAAAATTATTTGATACCGAGCAGGGCGATAAATGCCCGGCGGTGTTTTTCATAGAAAGCAACCTTCTCAGCACCATTCGGCATGGCGCAATATTTGTCCCACAACTCTTTCGAGGTAGCAGGGGTTTCTTCCTTAGCGGCCGGCGAAATCTCTAAAGGTTCAGCGCCAACCGACGCGGCAATCTTCGCAGCCGTTTTACCAGCCGTTTCAATTTGAGCCATAGCCTGGGCTTTCAAGGTTTCAGCATCAGCCAACTTCGTCTTTAAGGTTTCTACCTCTAAGGCTAAAGCCGCAGCCGAATCTTTAGCGGAAGCGGCAATATCTAAAGCCTTACGAGCTTCTGCCAATTCGCCTTTAACTACCGACAATTCTTTCGTTAAGGTTTCAACTTCCGAGGCTTTACCCTTGAAGGCTTCCTTAAACGAATTTGCAAGCTGTTCGATCGTCATAAAATGGTCAGTTACTTTTAACGCTTCAGTCAAGTAAGGCTCCCCCGCGGTGACGTTTTGCGTCACTCATGTCAGCGGATTTGTCAGTCTCCACGGCCTTCTCGGAATCCTCTACCGCTTCCTCCGCGTGCTTTTTAGCGTCGGCGTGGAAATCTTCGGGGTGGTGACATTCATAGCCTTCTTCCTCGTACGCTTCCGTACAGGCTTCTTCATCTTCAATAACGTGATGAACGTCTAAGCCCGTCTTAGCCTTAATATGGGCAACCTTTTCAATTTTATATTCTGGCTTAGTTTCCTCGTTATGGGCTTCCTCGTCGGGGCGTAGGTGTAAAGCGTGATGCTTAACGTTATTCTTTTTAAGGTAATCAGCGATTTCGGCGCGGTGAGATTCGGGCTGACCAGATACGATATGAATCTTTTTACCCTCCTCGTGCATTTTTTCTAAATGCTTAATCACCCCATTATCAGCCATGCCCGACTCATCGGCCTTAATCGTGCCGGTATAGTCGCAGATCACTAAATGCTTCATATCCATTTTCGGCTCAACTCGACGCGATTCTTCGTCTTGTTTGATAGGCTCTTCCCCATCATCTTCCCCGTCATCATCATCATCTTCGGTTTCGGTAGAAGCCTTGGGTTTTAACAGGCTTTTAGCCTGTTTCATAAACTTTGAAATCTTGGACATTTTAGCCTCATCTTCTAAAGCTTCTTCTTCGACGTTTTCCTCTTCTATGGCCTCAAGCTGCAAAGCCACGTTTTCATTCAACTTTTCAATCACTTCATCAACATCTTCGCACAGGCCCGTTACTAAGCCCAATTCGGCAGCCTTAGCACCCGAGAAGGGTTGCCCCTGCATTGACGTTTCTTCTACCAGCGTACGAACAGCAGTAACATCGGCTTTAAAGTAATTCCAAATTTCTACTACATCATCTTGTAAAACCTTCAGTTGTCCTTCGTCGAGGGGTAGGCCTTCAATACCCATACCTTTCAGCGTACCCGCACGAATCAATTGAACTTCGAGGCCGTTCATCTCATAAGCCTTTTGTGAATTAACAAACGCGATAAACACCCCGACCGAGCCCACGCTAGCCGAACGCGTCGCATATACCTGGTCGCATTGGGATAAAATCCAATAACCAGCGCTGTTTGCCTCATTATCAACTACGCCCGTAGTAGGCTTACCGAATTCGCGAACTTTCTTAGCAATTTCTGGAACCCCAACCGAGCAACCGCCCGGGCTGTCCACGTGGAGCAATAACCCCTTAATATTTGGGTCAGCCTTGGCATCTTCGAGCATCTCTTCGATTTCTTGCAAATCGCAACCGCCGGTAATGCGATCCATCTCGGGAAGGTTTTTACCAATAACCCCTTTAAGATGAATGATAGCCAAAGGATAAACCTTCATCATCGACGATTGCTGACCGAAGAAAGCCTCGGCTACGCCATAAGTGGCATCGTCTAATTTTTTATCCTTAATCGAAGCCATGAAAGCATCGACTGAAGATAAATGAGCCTTTGCCTTATGCGTCGAAATGAGCAACGGGCGAAGGCCGTAAAAGTCAGATTTTAATTTAATCATATTATTGAATTAGTAAGGGTTTCCAGCTGAGGGGAGAGGAACATCTTCACCGTCAGGGTTGTAAGTGGATTCTTTTAACCCCTGGTCGATATCCGCGTTAGGGGTGTTATCTGGCTTGTAAATCATCCAGAGGGGTACTTCCGCTTCTTCCGCTGCGTCGATGAATAAACGAGCATCGGCAGCTCGACGGCGTACTTGTTCGCGTACGTCCATACCTTGCTCCGCGTAATGGTCGGAAATCGTTTTAAGGCCGAGTTGTATATCTTTTTGATTTGCAGCCGCTTCGCGTCCCGCGTCCACCGTTACCCGGCGAGGGGTCACCCAATTAACTCGATGCCAATTATCATTAGGCTCTAATTCACCCGTAGAAATCTTATGACCGATGTAATAACCCCACGCGGGGATAAGGAAACGGTCGATGACCATTTGTTGAATGTCGGCGCAGAAACGTTCTACTTTAGAAAGCGTCATGCGGGCCGTAGCCCCATTCAACTTCTCTGGATCCATAACAAACGAGTACGGAAGCGTACCCGCACAACTGTCTTTTAGGTTATATTCTAAGAAGCCGGTAAAAGTGGGGTTGGGGCGTTGGCTTTCAAAACTCTTTAACGATTCCCCTGGAGCAAGGGCGAGAATCTTACCGCCGATGAAGTTACCCACTTGGTCTGGGTTTTGAGCAATGCCATTGGGATAGTCGGACGGACGCATCCCGAAAGCTTGGTAGTCGGCATCTCCTTCGAATTGTCCACCTTCCCGTTCAATCGTGCGTACAATGTCCGCGTTAGCTTTCATCGCTACTTTTTCGAGGCTAAGAATCTCCATCACATCAATCAGATTGTTGATAGAGTGTTGCAGAGGGGAATAGGCTCGCGCACCCGTCACCGTGTCGGGCTGAAAAACGTGCATCATCGACGGTGCAGGGATTAAGCGGCTTTTACCGCTGGATTGAATACATTGGTAGCCAATCACCTTACCGTACTTATCAAACGCAATACCATCAAACACCCCTTCCTCTTCCGTACCACCTTGGAACGTCATACCGACACGATGGCTTTCGATGATCTGGAACGTAGCGTTTTTAAACTTATCAAAAGTCTTTAATGCAAAGATTTCGCCATCAATCATGTACCGTTTAACGATAATCTTCTGCACTTCCTTCATGTTAAAACGTCCGGTAACTTCACAGGGACGGTTATATAATTCATGGAAGAACTTTTCGGCTTTCACATCCCATAATGAATTACCCGAAGCCGCTTGCGCTTTAATCCCTTCTCCAATAGAGTAATTAACTGCATCGCAAATGATTTGACGGAGTAAGCCTTGATTGACGTACAGCCAACGCATCTTCCGCGTCAGCTCGTTACGGTCAAATACCGTCATCGACCGCTTAGCGTCGTTAGGCCAAGGGGTCTGAATCCACGACCGTTTAACCGACATCTTCGCAGCTTCAAACTGCGAAAATACACCGCTACCACTACCCCCAAAAGAGGTTCCACCCCCGAAGAAAGATTTAGCCTTAGGGATGTTCCCCACGGCAATCTTGTTCAGTTGTTTGATAGATTTTTTAGCAGCCATGTATTGTAAATTTACATACCTCGGAATTGCCAAAGGCCGTTGAATTCACGTACACGGTCGATAGCACCATATTGCTTAGGATCTAGAATTTGAAGGGCGTAGCGACATTCCCGGAGTACCGTCATAGGGTCACTCGGGTAGGATTTCTTTACTCGCGTAGCGCTGTCCTCATATTCCATTACGTTCCGGCCCTGTGCCAAAAGTGTAGCAGCTTGGGCGGCGATTTTCTCAACTTCCTTTTGAGGTAGAATTAAAAAAACTCCTGAGGGACGTGCCATAAGTTTAACGCAGGAGTCAAAGCAAAGGAGTAGAGTAACAGCCCAACCGCTGTTACCCTACTGATGTTCTCAACCCATGCCCGAATTAATGAACTTCGACTCAAGGATTAGGGGGCTCCTGTTTTGAGTCAATTTCCTTATCCTCTTCTGGTTTATCCGTATCGTCTTTAGTCGCGTTACGATTTTTACCCAACCCAATTAACTTGAGGCCCATGGCGGGAAGTAGGTTAATGATTTCGCAGTCTAGTAAGTGATTGGCACGCTCCCCGACCACCACCCACATTGGCTTACCCGAATTAGAAGTAGTACGGATTTCCGATTGCATTTGCTTAACGTATTCCTCCCCCGCGTCATCGGCCCGCGTATGCGTCCCCCGACGGAGCAATCGGCTAAGGGTATCCTTAAATCGAAGATTAGAAAAATTGTGACGGCGGCAGGAAAGTTTACCGACGTTTTCCAAGGCAGGCTTGGAGTAAGGCCGCATTACCATTTTTAAACCATAAGGCGTGTTAATCCTCCAGGGAAACTCATTACGTTGATCACCTTTGGTAGCTCGCCAACCATAGGTAGCACAGATTCGGTACACATCGTCGGTTTGGTCACCCGAATCGACGTACACCGCGTCATCGGAAACTTTATTTTCAATTTGAATCTTTCGAATGTCATCCCACGTATTGTGAAAGCCCCACTTGTACAATCGGCTCCTACCGTCGAGTGACCATAAGCGAATTAGCCAATACATCCCATTCCGCTGCACGTCCACGGAAAGGAAACGCAACCGTACAAAGGTTTTATCAGCCATCTCTTCCGCAGTATGAGGAGCCTCTTTAAGTTTCCCCTTGAGTATAGCCCCCTCATCTTCCCATTCATCCCCCATTTTGTACCCGCCGGGTAATATCTCGATGCCCCCAACGTCGGGGGTGTCGGCCCATGGCAAAGCCTCCCGCTTTTGTTTAAACTCCATACGTTTTGTTTCATCGGCGTTTTCGTCGAGCGCTCGTTTAGCCTCGATACACTCTACCGCTAGATCACCCCATGACATACCCCAAGTCATACAAAGTGAATTGTAATGGTAACTTCGCCGGCCCGATGGAGCGTTACCGTTCATCGGTATCCAGCACGCGGAAGCGTTAAGTTGAGCCCGTACTGAATTGGAATCTTTAAAATGGGTTTCGCAGTTTACGCATTTGTATGTAGTACCTTGCCTAACTTTATCCAGATTCCACCCATCGGGTTCTTTAGCATCTCCTGGGTAAATCACTTGCTCCCATTTGTAAGGCTGCCTTGTCCCGCAATCTGGACATACAAAGCACCACTCCCGACGGTCACCGCTAGCGTGGAATTGGCTAAAGTCATCCCCTTCCTTCCCCCCTTGAGATACAATAAGAATTTTACTTTGCCCCTTATACGCGGTGATGCGTTTAAAGGCTTCCGAGATATAACCCTGTTTCCATTGCCAAGCCTCATCAATGATTACGTAACGAGCGCTGCGACGTTGCATATTACGCTTGTTATGTCCCCCCAATATCCAACAAACATTCCGTAAAAAATTAATTGTATGATAACTGTCTCGATTCTCTTCGGGCAGGATTTCTTTAGTAGAAGGGTTGGAACGCCATAAATGCTTTAACCGCGTTTCGTAAAAATCTTTAGCATTGGGGTCGGTATCTTGGTAAATAATCGTAGGCCCGGGAGCCCGACAGGGAATGTACATAGAGTACAATTCAATTAATAAACTCTTACCCGTTTGTACCGGACCCATCACCGCTACGCTGTCCACTTCTGGATCTTGGAGGGCTTGAAAGATTTCTTTAAGCTGCGGGGTGTTATCAATTCGGAATCCCCCGGGCATCGGGGAATAGGGAATTGTTTTAACATTCTTCTCTAGCCAATCGACGATATCACTATCTGGGTCGGGGGCTAAAACGCTACGTAACTTTTTATAAAATTCACGGAGCATTTTCTTCCTCCGTTTCCTCAGCGTCTAAATCCGATTGATTGGGGAGAGAATTGTTAGGCTTTTTAAAGTTATCAACTAGGTTATCTTCAAGCGTACTCCATTTGGTTTTCATCTTCTGTACATGTGCGTTAATCACCTTTTTCGCTAGTCCAGGATTATCTGGGTTACATTCCCGGCAAACGTCATCTCCCAAACTATCAACGCCATTTACAACTTCCCCCAATAATTTCATACAAGCGTCGAGCGCGTCTTGGGTTTTCATAAGCACCCCGCTATTTATCTTTTCTTGGTCAATCGCATTTTTAAGTTTCAACTCAGTCATCTGAGCCGCTTGGTAAATCTGGTATAACTTTTGCTCTTCGGGTACTCCTTTCTTCTGGGCAATCTCCCATTTCTTACGGGCCCGAGCAATCAGCACGCGGTGATGGTTTAATGACTCATCTAAGCTGGTCGCAATTTTGATTTCCCCATCTTCGTCTATCTCCACCCCCGTATGTCCCGAATTACTGTTCCCAGATCGGTGTATTACCCGCCAAGCCTCCGCGTCGGCAAGTGAAGTTAAGGGCATCCCTTTGCTTACGAGCTGTGAAACGCGTACAGCAGATACCTTCCAATATTCTGCCAAATCTTTCTGACGTATTGGGCAGGATTTAATCCTGGCTAACAAGTCATCCTTAACTGAGTCATCATCTTGTGGCAGAGTTTCTTTTGGTTCCGGGTCTGGATTCATTAATAGCGGGGATTTTTGACGGTTTTCCCAAGTTTTTTGCACTGTGGGGTTGCTGAACGCACCCCGCGTGGCGTGGGGGGTCAAAGAGATTCCTTACCGGGGGGGGTGGGTGGGCCTTTGCGTAATGATTTATTCATTACACCATCGTTATTTTTATTAATCTTTTGCTTCGATTTACGCGGAAATTTATTTGTGCGCATAAATTTAGATTTACTCAGATTAAATTGGGCTAGGAGGTGATTACATTGCAGAGATATATTTTGCTTTGTAGTCCCATGTAACTTAGCGAGTACTATCATGGGCGGTGGGTTACCTTCACCTGTAACGATGCGGAATATATCCGCTTTCAATTTCATTTGCGAATCACTCGACTCATCCATTGCGGATAGAAAGTAGTGAACGATACACCGTAAACGTCGCAGCGCTTCGTTTAGGATAGCATCATCTTCTGGCTCTAATTCACTTGGTATATCATTCTCGGGCATTTTCTGGCCCACTCCTGGATTGATATACCTATCCGAAATTTGGGCGTTAAAAGGCCGTGGGCTATCATTCACCCGGTAACGATCATCGGAAAGGTAAGGCTCGTGTGGGGCTTTATCGTCAAACCCATGGCGTTTCAATTCCGCTTTTTTTGAAGCGGGTAAACTCTTCCACCAGAGTAAATAGATTACGCTAAGTTTACTTTTTTTATCCAAGCTAGGCCATTAAGCCAGCGGATTGCATTTGACGCAAATTCCCGGTGTAATGGAGTATTGCATACAGCATGGGCAAAGGTGAATCATTTGATATTTTGTCATGCGTCGGTAAATGCTCTCGGGGTTTCGCAAATCAGTTGAGCCGAGGTTATTAGCAATCACATTTATCAACTCCCTTTTTCCGATAGGAAATTGGATTGATTCGACGAACAATTTTAAGCGCTCGCGTCGAGCAGCGTAAACTTGGGACGTGGCTTTGCCTCCGGCTTTGGATCTACGGAGCATAAAATCCCTATCGGTTTCCCACATCTTTTTAATTCTTTTCTTGGACTGAATAATAGCACCTAACCACCTAGGAGTTTTCGATTTATTCCTTCTTTCCTTCCTTCCTTCGTTTGTTTGTTCGTTATTCATTTTTGAGTGTATGTTTGTTTGTATGTTTTCCTGTATGTTTGGGTGTATGTATCTCAAATGAAATTCAGAGAGATAGCGCACCCTAAGTGCGCTGTATCTTCTCTCTGTAATTTCACATATATACATACACACCCCTTATAGGGGTGTGTGTATATATAATGCTGTTTACGAGGTTGTTTACGAGGCTCTTTACGAGCGTGGTAATTGAATTGCTGGCGATTTAAGGGGGGCATAGGGCTTGGTTGGGGTGGATATACCCCTCAGAGGGGTAAACCCACCTTAAATTGAAAACTAGAAGGCATTACGACCCATCCCACGATTGGGGCGGGTCGGCTTTTCGTCGGAAGGGGCGGATTTCGTCGTTTGGCCTTCCGTGGGGGTGGGGGGTAGGCTACGTTCCCAGCGAATAATACCCGGCTCCCGCGAGTGACGTACAAAAATATCCGCTGCGAAGTTGCCATCAATATCTTTCATACCGCTACGGCCTCGACGCTTGTTTAGAGATAACTTGTAAATCGGCTCATCCCCTTGGCAACGTTGCAAGGTCATAATCTCCCGCGCCCAATTCGTTAATTCACTAGATCCGATAAGAGCGTAGGAATTGTCATTCTGGGTCATCCCCTCTTTATCGGCTTTGCTCCGTGGTTTGCCCGTATGGTGCATGAAGATCGCAATACAGCCTGTTTCGGTTAGGATAGGCTGAATGACAGAACGGCAAAAGTAAGAAGCCCCCTCAATTTGGGATATATCAGTCCCAGCGTAAGCTAGTAGGGGGTCGATAAACACTAAATCGGCCTTATGCTTAATAATTAAATCCCTAAGGAGTTTACCGAATTTATCCCCCGTCAGCGAATTCTCGCGGTAAATAATTAACTGTTTGGCTAGGGTTTCCCGTTCAAAGTGGGAAAGGTTTAGACCGTCGCATAAATCTATCATACTTTCGGCGCAATCACCCCGGTCATTTTCAGCCTGGATAACTAAAGTCTTTAATGGGCGTACCGCTTTGATACCGAAGAAACCCCTTTCAGTATTGAGAGCCCAATTAATGGCTGCGGTCATCATGAGGGAAGATTTACCCGTCCCCGATTGCCCAGAGATAATTAGGCTTCCCGCTTTGGTTAGCCAACGGTGACCGATAATGTTATTTGGGTCATTCTTACGGTCGAACGATAGTAATGATTCGATGGGCATAGGTTCGGGGCCTTGGGGTGGGTTGCTATCCTCAATAGCCTTAATCCCGTTTCCAAAAGTTTGGAGTAAATCGGCAGGATCTACATTACCGCGTTCAGCCTTCTCTTTAATGTCTTGGGCAAGGTATTGAATCCGGCGAATGGTCGAAGCCTTCTTTACAACTGCGGCGTGCGCGTGCTGGTAAACGGTATAGCCGACGCTCGTTACCATTTGGCTAATGAAGTAAGCCTCCACCGTCGATTTATTCTTCCGTAACTCTGAGGATACCGTGATTTCATCGGGGGTGATGGCTTGCAATGTCAGCGCGGTAATCGCTGAAGCAATGTCTTGGTGTTTCGGCTCTAGGAAATCACTAGGAGTGAGGTTATTGGGAAGGCTAAGGCCGTCTCGGATTAGCAAACCGAGCAAAGCCTCCTCCGCTTGAATGGTAGGAGAGTTCATTTTTTAGGATAGATTAGGGTTAAAAAGGGATTTCTGAGCGTTTGTAAATCCGAATCATTTGCGGAATCCCTTGGCTCATCATTTTGAACATTTTATAAGGGGTTTTTTCATAATTAAGTTTAGCATAGATTCGCGAAATGTCTCGTTTGAGCTCGTAAGACAATTGTTTAGCGGTGACGTAGCCTTCGGGGGGTTTAGTCGGCGCGGCTTCGTATTTTAAATGAGCGTCGAGAATATTGCGGAAGAGTTTTTGATTAACTTTATAAAACGTCTTACGGCCTAAGCGTTTTTTAAACAATACCCCAAATTCCGCTAATTCGGATGCCCGGGAAGCGGTGGCGGTAATCGAAGTGTAGTTAATGGCTTTGCGAATGTACTTTGTGTCTTTCCATTCGTCACTCATTAGATCATTAACCGATTTGGGGGCCTTGGCTAATTGCCCCTTTTTTTTCTTAATGATTTTCAGTAGGTTTCGTAGGTGAGCCATAAATTTCTAGGTTCCATGCAGTTGTATTGGCTCCGGCCTCTTCGCCAAGCCGAATGAGGGTAGCAATACGCGCTTTCAATTCTTTATTCTCATTATTCAAATCGGTACAAGTTTCCCGGTAGCCTTGGATAATGAGTTGGTAGCCTTCTTCGCGGGTATATTGCATAAATTATTGCTCGTCGATAAATCCTTTAATGTTTTCGAGCTTTTTTTCTAATTCTGAAATATACTTGCAAGTATCCACTAAGTTTTGGGATACGATTTTTAATTCATTTCTACTCCCCATTAATTCCGCGTTTTTATGTTTTAACCTATCTTGCAGCCTATTTACCTTTTTAGCTAAATAGCGGTCAGATAGTTTAACAAAGTTGTCGGCATCTGGATCATACTTGTACCCGGCTTCTTCGAGTAATTGTTTATACTTAGCCTTATCCCTGGCTAAAGCCATCACTGCCATTTGCCTAACCTCATCGGCCTTCTTCGCGAGCAATTGATTAAGGGCCTTCTGCCATTCCAATTCATTTTGTAAATTAATGAATTGTTCTTCGTCTTTAGTCATCCGCTCGACTTCGGCCTTGAGGCGGGCGTTCTCGGCTTCAAGCGCTTTCACCGCTAACTCGGCGGCTTCGATGGTAATCCAGCGGCTCATCGTGCGTCCTTTCCGTCCTTCGCGGTTTGCCATTTCTTAAGCGTCATTGCATCTACTTGACCGAATTGGTCAAAGGATTGATAAATCGCATCACCCGCTTTGGTAAGCCGCTCAATCTCTGCCTCTGCCTTGTTTCGTTCGGACAGCGTTTCGGCTTGAAGCAGGGTCAGCCGCTTGACCTCGGCCGTAAGGCGGGAAAACTCAGCACTAAACATACCAGCCATTTTTTTGTAATCATCCAAAGAAACAACATAATCTGTTTCTCCTGTTTCAGTATTAAAAGTTTGAACAACAGTAGCAGAAACTTCGCCTGTTTTGTTTTCGTAATAATCTAATTTCAGTCGCTCGACCTCGGACTTGAGGCGGGCGTTTTCGTCATTCAATTCTTTAATGCGAATCATCAAGCCAGCCTCGACGCGGACGGCCTTCATACGGTTAAGCATAGCCATCTCCTCGATACGGGCTTCCAGAGCCTTGATGCGGTTTTCGTAGTAACTCACGATTGCTTGCCCTCCTTCGCGGCGCGCCATTCTTTAACATCACCTGGGACAAAACAAAACTTACGAGCATATATTTCAGACATAATAAGAGCGTCCATCGCATCACCGGTTTTTTTTAGCCGCTCGACGTCGGCCTTGAGAAGAGCGTAATCATCGTAATCGACAAACATTCCCTCTGGGTGTTCATAAACATCGGGACGAACCCCGTTAAAGGTCTGCGAAATCTTCAAAAAATATCGCCTTGGTTCGCTCACGACTGCACCTCTTTCTTAGCTGCTTCCCAAGCTTCCATAGATTTGTCCATTGTAATTGCATCAACGGGTCTAGACCAAGTTCGCCGTCCTGCCTCCACCATCCACTCGTATAATAGATCACCGGCTTTGATTAGACAATCATCTCCTTTTAATCTTTCAATTTCGACTTTGAGTTTGGCATTATTAAGTTGCAAATATGCGTAGTGAGGGTCGTAAGTCCAATTTTGGCAGGAAATCTGACGTTCTTTTTCAAAGGTCAATTTTAACTTCTCGACCTCGGCCTTGAGGCGGGCAACTTCAGCCTCTAATGCATCGTTGCCGCCAAGGGTTGGAATATTGCCTCCAGCGATAGAATATAACTCTCCGCAAGCACGCTTGATTTCGGCTTTAAGTTTTTCGTGTTCCTCGTAGGAAATGTATCGTTCTGGTTTGTTCATTTTGGATGGTGGTAAATTATTGATTTAAGGTTGGTAATGGCATCCAATATTTTAAATAACCGATTTGCCCCCCGCGTCGGTTTAAATTACCTTCACTATCCATAAAGCAAATGGATATATCGAGTATTTGATCAGGTAAGTATTCAGATTCACTAGCGCCGATAAACACTTCGCCAATAGGGTGGGTTTCCCATGGTTGCCATTGGATTGGGGTAGGCTTTAAAGCGGTGTAATTGCCATTTAACAGGGCTCGGTTCTCATCTTCCAATTCGCGGTAGGTTTTGAGCCCGGGGCCGGGGACAAAGTCCCAAAGGTTTTGATTTATTAGCATGGGTTGAATGGGTCTGGGGGGATTAGATTACTTTAAAATCTTCGGTAATAATAAACCCTGTACCGAATTTATGAGCTGTAAAGGCTTTTACGTTGCCCGTCAGCTCGTCGATGACCCCATACACCCAACCATTAGTCCAACGGGTGGTAGCCATCCGTTTAAGGGAATACCCCAATTGATTCACGTCTGCCATCATCATCGACGATATACCGACGATCGGGCCTGAGATATGCTCTAGGGTGATAATATTGAAATCGTGGGTATGTCCATGCACCACCACGCAGCCAGGATGACCTACGGTTTGGGCGATGCGCCGGGTAGCCGATTGATTACCCGCGTACATACCATGTGTCGTAATAAGGTTTTTATATTTGAAAAAGTTTACATCCCGTTCCCGTGGGCCTTTAACTTTATATTCAAACACTTTCTTACAATTTACCTGCCTAAGCACCTCGTGCATCTTTTCTACCGCATGGAGGGCAGATTTCTGCCTATCGACATTATCGCTTTCTAATTGGTCAAAGGCTCGCTGATCGTGGTTACCGAGCATCATAATGTTAGGTCTAAGCAATTTAATGAAATCGGCTCCCGCAGCCAAATCTTCATCATTCCTCTCGTTTTGCTCCTCAATCGAAGCCCCTTTACGCCATGCCCCAAAATCCCAATTATCCCCGTCATGGATACGCAACTCGGGCTTAAAATGGTTTAGGAAGCTTTCAAACGCATCGACGCTTGTTTCAGATACGTGATGACCGTGGTTATCCCCGACCACTACGAATTTAGTGTATTTCTTCATAAAATTAACAAGCTATGCGTTTTGCCATTAGTAGCTTTGGGGTGGGTGCATTTTGGGGGGAATTTGATACCATGTTGAATAGCAATCAATTTAACCTCACCTTCTTTCATGTTCATCATTTGAGCCGTAGGTCGTAAGCTCATACCGAGTCTAGCCGCTTCCCTGATTTGGGCTACCCCACCATCGTAAGGTATAAAAGAACCCCCACACTTCTCCCGCTTACCGCCTTGTAACTTGTGAAGGCAATTGGGGTGAAGGTGAGGGCAAGCCATAAGGAATTTAGCGCGCTCGGGGTTTATTTTTAAGACGTGCGCCCTAATTTTCCAATCCATTTAGAAAGGGTCGTTTACACCATCGAAAGGCTTGGGTGGTTGTTGCGATTGGGCTTTTTCCACCGTCTCATTAAGTGATTTCAACTCTGGGGGTAATTCCTTCTTATATTCAAATTTGAAAGAATGAGCAAAGTCGGGGTTACTAATCTTATCTTCGGGCTTCCGGGTAACTTCTACCCATAAGGTTAGCGTGCAACCGATGGCCTTCCGTGCCATATTGAAATAATCCTCGACGGTGTTAATCGAAGTCTTGGGGACAAATTGTTTGCTAAACTTGCCCACGAGCATCGGGAGGCTGTCGGAATAGATAGCCTTGTGAATACGCTTACCACAGGCCGTCTTAAAGAAAAGGGATGCGTAAACGGTGTGCTTACCGTTAAACGTAGCCTCCTTAATCTTTTCGAGCGCCACATTTTGCAGCGTAAGGGTGTAAAAACCAGAAGTAGATACTTCGGGCAATTTTGGGAGAGGTTGATTACTCATGTGCAGAAAGTTTACTGACGATATACTCTTCGCGTGGAGATCTAGCCCAGGCTTTCATCAACGAATGAGTAAATGTCATATGTTCTTTAATGTTATTCAAAGTGTACCCTTGGGCGTAGGGTAGGGACATTTTACCCACATAATATAAGTAAAAAGCCGCTTTAAAAGTATGCACCCGGCGGTGCATGGCTTTAGGCGTTAATTTGCGTTTCATTGGAGGTTAAATTAGGCTGCGTAAATGAGCTACGTGGCTCATCGTCGATGGTAACATCGTTTAAGTCATACGCGGGCCAAGAATCGAGTTCAGAGCAGGCTTTATAGGTTTTTAAGCAATAATAGTAATCGCGTACCGCATAAGACATGAAGTAAGCCCCAAGCTGATAAACGCCCGACGCGTAGGGATTCTTCTTTTCCATAGCGAAGAATTTAAAGCCTTTCGGTTTAATCCCCGTGGCTAATTCAAAAATACGCAGATAAGAAAAATTTTGTAGGTAGTACTTATATTGCTTTACCGCGTCTTTAAACCCCCGTGGGGAAGCCGATTCAGCAGATTTTAAATCCCCTAGCCAAATGCCATCATTATCTTCCCATACTAAATCAATTGAGCATTTAAGCGGTACGCCATCTTCCAAAGTCGTTAGCATTACTTCGGATTGGAAATTTTTAACCCCTTTAGTTTCCAAAAGTAAATTCATCCGATTGCCTACTTCGAGCGCTTCATCATATTCTTCGGGGTCAGCCAATACTGCATTAGGTGGCAGTTTAGCGATAAAAGCAGCGTAGGCTTCTTTCCCTTCTTTACTATTCTTCTTAATGTCGGGCTCCTTAACAAAGTTACTAAATACGTTGGGTTGTAATACCCGCTTGTGGATCATGTCACCTACGCGAAGGGCCTTAGTCGATTTCGTTTCTTCGACAAGGGACGCTTGATAGTGGGCCGGCGAAATGAGGAGCCATTTCATCCCGCTGTAATTTAAGCCAGGAAGAGAAATGTACTCTTCCCGGGTAGTAGCTGCGATTGGTAGGTTAATCATGGGTTAAAAAGGATACAGAGAGGTGGGCTCATCTGGGAGAATGAAACAAAACCCGGAGCGCCTTACAGCCACTTCCTCGCCTCTCTCTGTAAAAGTCATAAACTGTCATCTTCCAAAGTATCCGGTGTTTCAACCTTATTAATTAAATCCCGCGTTTTTTCTAAAGCCTCATTCACTTGAGTTTCAGCGCGTTCAAGGTTGTTACGGAAGATACGTAAGGTGACAGTTAAAAAGTGTACGCGGTCGTGGAGGGGTTGCAGATCCCAAGCCTCCTCTACCCTTTCGGGGTCGATACTGACAACTTCCCGGCTCGCAGCTTTGATTCCCTCTTCCAAGTGTCGCAAATCGTCTTGGGCGATTGATAGATCCGTAATAACATCTAGCATACGGATATTGGCTTCAATGTCTTTTAGAATGTCCGCAATACGCTCGGGGGGAATCATAGGATTATTGGATTTCGATGATTTTATTAAGTTTCTTTAAGTATAATTTATAATCCTTATGAGGGAAGGAAGGGACGTTTTCCAGCACCCATTTATCAAATTTACGTTTAAACTCGGTATCAGTCTTGGAACAGGTACTTTTCTCAAGGGAGCAATACCCCTCATAGTTTAATAGTAAAGCAAAGGGGGCAGGGGTCGATTTGGCTAACACTTCAATTTGCTTAGGTATTTTGCTCATTCAATTTAGAGAGGAAGATATTAAGGTTAGAGGTGATTAAACTGATTTGATTTTGGGATAAGTGCGCGAGCGTTTGGCCTTCACCTACCCACCCCTTACCCTTGCAATACTTCAAAGCCTTCTCGCGTAGATCCATAGGGATGATGGTAAACCATTCGCCACTAGGCTGCGAAGGGGCTTTATAAACGATTCCAGAGGCTTTATTACCATCATCGTCGGTATCTACGCTAATGCCGCAAATGGAGCAAAGCATCCCTCGACGTGCGTACGTAGCACCCGCAATGACATTTTGATAATTACCCGTTAAAGGGAATTCTCCGGCTAATTCGCGGTGTCCGCTGGTGTGCCAAAGGTAAGTTTTAATAATCTGATTACCTAGACCGTCGCGGGTGATAGGTTGCCAAATGGTAATCCCGTGTTTGTTAAAAATAGGCTTAATGTAATCTAGGATTACATCGAGGGAGATATACTTACTTTTGAAATGGGAATTAACCTTGTTGGCTTCGAGGTTTTGAAATTCAGCTGCGGCTTTTTTAAAATCCCGCATGAATAACAATTCTGGTGATAACGTTTCAGCGGGTTCCGCGTTAATAACTTCTTCTGATTTTTTGAGTGGCATGGGTGTATTGGGTTAGGATTGTGAAGGGGGCGTAGCTTCGGGCGATTGCGGAGGCTCGTCTTTATTATCGGTAATAAACTTCTTTCGAATCGTCTCAGCGGTAGCGCGAATGTATTGCCCGTTGATAATAAGGTTAAAGGTTTCCTGCCCGGCCTTCGGGTAATTCTTCAAAAGCAAAACCACTTTGCCATCGGCAATGATGTGATTTGCAGGATCTAAAACGCGACCTACCTTGTTACCGAGTAAAACGTACTCAGTACCAGGGATAGCCTCAACTTTTACATCTGGGGGAATAGGAGAAATCTTTTTACGCATGGTTAGTAAGGAAAATATACTTCTTTTAACGAATTCACTTCTTTACCATATTTAATGAAAAAGCGAGCCTCATCTTTAGGATAACTGACATAGTTTAACCTTTTCCAAGCTTTTATCCGGTTATCGAATTCACTTTCCACATCGGTACAAACTTCGACAAGTACTTCGTTATTTAGCCACATGAGGAGTAGATAACGATAGTTAGTTAGTACCCGAGCCTTCTCAACTAAACGGTGAGGGGTTTGGGATGGGTAGTAATTGGGTTTTAAACGCCAAGAGTTTACGTTCATACAATTTTACCTTTTAAAGCTGCGGAAAGGATAAGCAAAGCGTCAGCCGACCATAGGGTAATGGGTACGCCATCGGGGTAGGTTTCTTCGGCTTTAACCTTTAACCGATTTTTCCAATCCTTTGACGGCTCCTTCGGTTTCTTTTCCATGCCCACGGCCTTCTGCCATTTACGCGGATCTACTAGGTTAAGTTTAAAATCGTACGCGTAACTGACTCCTTCAATAAAACCGATGCCCTGGTAAAACTTAAAGAGTAATGCGGCGCTCTTCATACCCCACCCCCCTTTAGAGGGGTTTTCGAGGTGTACTTCGATAAGCTTATATTTATAACTTAAATCCCTTAAAAAATCTTTAATAACTAAGTTATTTGGGGGCATTTTTACGCAATAATTTTTCCCGTCCACGTTCCACGCAATTCCACCATTTGCCCCCGGGTCGATGGCTATAATACAAAAGGAATCGGGCATAATTTAAGGATAAATGCCATTATTCGGTTTGACGCAAATTAAAGAAGTGGTCGGGCTTGGGATTTCACCAGCCAGGGAACGCTTGCAATCGCCCCCTGAACACATTGCCTTGCGACTAAACTAGTAAATCGCTTGCTCCCGACCGTAAAAAGTAAGTGTTGGTCATTTATCGGCCTCCTTTGGGTATTTGCATACCCTTGCACGCTAGCCAAGTAAGCGTGTCACACTT
>Ga0214171_1000142_pt1 | contig 26487 bp, 23 predicted proteins | sample TroBogEpilimnion_40_FD_153009 | JGI IMG/M metagenome (GOLD analysis project Ga0214171, IMG submission 153009) | Freshwater microbial communities from Trout Bog Lake, WI - 02JUL2007 epilimnion | ecosystem: Environmental > Aquatic > Freshwater > Lake > Epilimnion/Euphotic zone | place: Trout Bog... | reverse complement strand
GATGCCGGTGCAGGTCCAGTTGGCCGATTGCACGGCATTGGGGAAGGGGTCGCGCTTGGCCAAGAGGGCTTGGATGAATTCGTTCGCCAAGTGCGGGTGGGAACCGCCGTGACCGCCACCTTGGGTGAAGGACAAGTGGTCTTCGCCTTCGCCGTAAACACCCTTCGTCGTGAAACGCTGAATCTCTTTGGGCAGACGGTGGGCGAAGTCAGGCACTTTGACTTTTTGGGGAATTTCGGGCTCGGGCTTCTTGGCCGTGTGAATCACGGGATCTTCGCCTTCGATGAGTGGCCACTCGAACGACTTCTTCGAGCCGTAGACATCGATTGATTCGCGGTACTGACGCGCCGTGTCGAACAAGCTGCGGATGATGCGAGCAGAGACGTCGGACTTGTGGAATTTGATGTGGGCGGTTTCGACGGCGAACGGTGAATTGTAAATCGGGATCATGTCGTCGGCGATGCGACCCGAGCCGAAGCACGAGACGTATTCGGCCGAAGCTTGCGTCAGGGCGAGCATGGGGCCTACGCAGTGCGTGGCGTAGTACATGGGCGGCAAACCGGGCCAGTAGCCGGGCCAGCCTTCCATGTCTTGTTGGTGGCTCGCTTGGAGGAATTGTAAGCGACCCAGTTCACCGCGGTCGTATAACTCTTTAACAAACAAGAATTCGCGGGCGTATACCACCGTCTCCATCATCATATACTTCAAGCCCGTCGCCTTCACCAAGCGCACGATCTCTTCGCACTCGGCGATGCTCGTCGCCATCGGCACTGTGCAAGCCACGTGTTTGCCGGCTTTGAGGGCTTGGATGGATTGACGACCGTGATCGGGAATTGGGGTGTTGATGTGTACCGCATCGATGTTGGGGTCTTGCAACATCTCTTCGAAAGACGTGTAGCGCTTGGCGATTTTATAACGGTCGCCGATGGCTTTGAGCTTTTCGGGATTCCGTTGGCAGATGGCGGTGATTTCCGCGTTCGGGTGGGCTTGGTAGATCGGAATGAATTCCGCACCAAAGCCGAGGCCGGCGAGGGCGATACGAATTTTTGGGGTACTCATAGAGAGATGCGTTTGATTCAGGCGAAACGCCCTCCTGACGGAAGCGAAAAGAATGGGATGATAACGACATCACCCCGGCAAAAGCCCCAAAAGGAAAGGCCGCCCACTCGGGCGGCCTTTGGCTTCATAGCGAGGGCAGGACTGACTTAGACCTGCTCTTCAATTTTGAGGGCGCGGTAACCACCGATGCTCTTGAAGTAGATTAAGAGCAGGATGTAAATTAACGCCATCGTCAGAGGGATAAAGGAGTCGGTGCGCAAGGTCGCACGGTCACCCGCTTGGTTCGCAGCCACGATCGCCTTTTGGTCGGCCGTGCCTTTTTCGCCAGCGGCCTTAGCGGCTTCGAGCTTTTGACCATCTACCGCGGTGACCGGAGCCAAGAAGAGGTACTTCGATTCCGACGAAGCCTTATTGGCAGCGTACACGGCAGGAGCGTCTTTTTGCAAAGCTTCGCCCGTGAAGCGGTCCTTAGCGTAACCTAAGCCAGGGCCACCGATGAGGCCGGCCGAGAGCATGCCGATACCACCCATGATGGACATCGCCACGGCGCCCGAACGAGGGAAGCGGTCGCCGACAACGGCGAGCATCGTGGGCCAGAAGAAGGTCTTACCTAAGGCGTAGATGCCGAGAGCAACGAGGGCGATCGCGAAGGATTCCATGCCCGAAGCGAGGCGCAAGCCGATGAAGGCCGTGATAGCGGCAGCCACGAGCAAGCCAACTGGAGAGCCGATTTTCTTTTCGATGAATTCAGCGCAGAAGCGAAGACCGAACATGATGGCCGAGGTCCAGATGAAGAGGATCTTGCCTTGCGTGGGCGTGAAGAGGTTGCCCGTGATGGCTTCGATCCAGCTATCCGTACCCAATTCGACTGCACCCACTAACGCGTGCGTCACGAAGAGCACGAAGAGGAGGATGGAACCGACCGAGAAGCGGGTGATCAAGCCCACCGTTACTAACAAGATACCACCGAGCCAGAGGCCGAGGTTAGGAATATTGAAGACTGGGCCGAGCACGCCGCCCAAGAAGATCGAGAGCAAGTAGCAGGCCACGAGCGAACCGAGGATGCCGACGTCTTTGAACATTTCGGCGAAGCTGGCACCCTTTTGAGCGGCTTCCGACTTGGGGAAGTCTTGGCCCATGAACATCACGGCGTAAGCCACGGTAGGCACGAGGTAGAAAGCGAGTTGACCCTTCCAGCCTAAGCCAGCGAGAGCTAAGAGGTAGGAAGCAGCAGCACCGATCACCATGCCCAAAGGCCACGAGGCGTGCAGGATGTTTAAGTAGTGCGTACGATTTTGAGGGAAAATCGTGGCCACGAGTGGATTCGCCACGGCTTCGAGCGTACCGTTCGCGTAAGCGAAGATGAACATACCCCAATAGAGGAAATCGTAAGCATTGTCGGGCGTGCTCGCACCAAAGGTGACGAAGGCCGAGATGATGTGGCCGAGTAAAGCGACCGCGACTAACTTACCATAGCCGATCTTGTCGACTAACACACCGCCGATGATAATCCCGAAGCAGAAGCCCGAGAAACCAGCTCCACCGATAGCACCCAGTTGGGTTGCGGTGAAGTGATATTCCGAGGCCCAGGCGCCGAAGATGCCGCCACGGAGGGCGAAACCGACGCCGGCTGCGAGGATGGCCATGAAGCCAGCCCAGAGAAGGCGCTTCGCATTGGGTACTTGTGCAGGTGATTCTTCCATAGTTATAGTAGGGGGTACGGGGGTGGATAAAAGAGAACAAATTTAAGATGTCCAGCCGTCAAAATCGTTCATTTCTAGCCACGTTGCGGGCTTTAAGGCAGCGTGGAGGAGTCAGGGTTTTGGGTGGCAAGGCGCCGGTACTGCGTCGGGCTGGTTTTGAGGGCACGGCGGAACTGACGGGAGAAATCGCTCGCGTCGTAGAAACCCGTTTGGTGAGCGATCTCAGAGAGTTGCAGGTTCGTCTCGCGGAGGAGGTCGGAAGCCGCCGCCACGCGCATCCGGACCAAGTAGGCCCGCGGGCTCATTTGATAAACTTTAAAGAATTTCCGTTCGAACTGACGCACCGAAAGCCCCGTTAAATGGGCTAATTTAGCGATATTTAGGCCCTCGGTGAGGTTGTCTTTAATAAACTCGGCCGCCACTTCGATTTTGAGGTAAGGCTCGAGGATGGCCTTGGTTCCTTCGTAACTCCGCACCGTGCCACAAACCCCGCAGGCTTTGCCATCGATATCAAAAATAGGAATCTTACTCGTCTCATACCAAACCTGCTCCCCGTCTTCGTTGGGGAAGAGTTCGATGATGCGCGGCAGGGCTTGGCCGGTTTGGCAGATTTGCAGGTCTTTTTTGCGAAAAGCTTGGGCCAGAGCGGGCGGGAAAATGTCGGCATCCGTTTTGCCGAGCAGGCTGGCTTCGTCGGGTTGACCGCACCGTTGGGCGAAGGCCAAGTTAGCCATCGTGAAGCGCCCTTGCAGGTCTTTGGCGAAAAACATGACCCCAGGCAGGTGGTCGAAGACCGCCCGCAGGCTATTCACCTGGAGGCGTTGCAACCAAGCCGAGGGCGGGATTGTCGACTTCATCCTAATTAGATACCGTCGGGTAGGGTTGGTTCCCGCCAAGGATTAAAAAAGCGAATAAAGTTTAGAGGTGGCTGGGCGGGGGTGGGTGTTTTGTCGTTTTGATACAAAATAAAGGCTTAAGTTGAAGGGGGCTAATATAGGGGTTTGGGCGGGCTAATGCCTCCAGCCTAAAGGGGATTTTCATTTGAGGTTTAAGATGAAGTACTTTGTTTTGGGATAACATCATGAGCACCCGATTCCTCACCTTGATTCCTTGCTTAGCCGTCGTCGCCCTTGGTGCGGAAGACGCCAAGCCTGCCGCCCCTTCGGCTGAAGTCATGAAGCGCGGTCAAGCGGTTTACAGCCGCACCTGTATCGCTTGCCACCAGCCCACGGGCATGGGTCTGCCCCCCGTTTTCCCTCCCTTAGCTGGTTCGGAGTGGGTTGCCATGTCGGCTTCGATTCCTGTCCGCAATATTCTCCAAGGCATGCAAGGTGCGGTGACCGTGAAGGGTGTGACTTATAATGGCATGATGCCTCCCGTCGCTGGTTTGACCGATCGCGACATCGCTGACGTCGTCACCTACGTCCGGAATTCTTTTGGTAATTCGGGGGCTGAAGTCACCGAAGCCGACGTTAAGGCCATCAAGGATAAGTACGCCGATCGCAAGACCCCTTGGACGGCCGACGAGTTTAAGAAGGACGCTAAGTAAATCGGCGGTAACTGGTGGGGTGGCTTGACCCTTGGACGCCTTCCGAGCATAGGTGTCTAGTATATGTCGATGCCACCCCCTATCCAGCCGACGTCTCTTATTGTGACCACGACGTTCAACGTCGAAGGTTACTCGATTGTGGAATACCGGGGTTTGGTGCGCGGGATTATCGTGCGTTCGCCCACCATCGCCCAAGGCTTTCTCGGTGGTTTGAAGTCGCTCGTGGGTGGGCAGATTGGTTCATACACGGAGATGTGTGAACAGACCCGCCAATCCGCCTATGATTTAATGGTGAACCATGCTTTGGCCATCGGAGCTAATGCGATTATCGGTGTCTCCTATGATGCCTCGGAAGTAAAAATGAATGCGACCGAGGTGCTTTGCTTTGGCACGGCGGTGGTTTTAAAGAAGAATTCTTAAATTTATGTCACAACCTCATCCTCTAACGGCAACGGCAGGGCGATCGAAGGGGCAAGTCGCCGACCTCCATTTCATGGACGCCCGCTCCAAACTCTTGGACCTAGCCGCGTTCTTGGATCGCCTGGAACGTGCTACTGGCCCCGAGGACCATCGCGTGCGTGGCCTGCGAGCCGCCTTGCCACTCCTGTTGGCGGCGGGGGATGACCGCGTCGCCAAAATTTTACACCTCTGGTCCGATCCCTCGTCGGCCCCGATTGAAAAAGCCGACACCAAATCTGCTTCGGGCGTTTGGCCTGGCATCCAATAATTACTGACTCCCATGCGCTATATTGAACCACACGGACATATGGTTAGTCGGACCACGGACGACTACCAAGCGATGGCAATGGCGGGTTGTGCGGCGATTTGTGAGCCAGCTTTTTGGGCGGGCTTCGACCGTAAGTCGGCCGATGGTTTCTACGATTATTTTTGTCAGCTCACCCAACACGAACCCAAGCGTGCGGCTAAATTCGGGCTGCCGCATTACTGCTGGCTGTGCATTAACCCGAAAGAGTCGGAAGACATGGCCCTGGCCCAAGACGTGCTGTCGCTGATTCCCCAATTTATTAATAGCCCGACGGTATTGGGGATTGGTGAAATCGGTTTAAACAAAAACACCCGTAATGAAATGAAGGTGTTGGAGCAGCACATTGAGTTGGCGGTGAAGTACGACCAATTGATTTTGGTGCACACGCCGCACTTGGAAGATAAGCGCAAAGGCACTCGCCTCATCATGCAGGTTCTCAAGTCGCATGCCAAAGTGCGCCCCGAGCGAGTGATTATCGATCACGTCGAAGAGCACACCATTGCGGAAGTTTTGGATGCTGGTTTCTGGGCGGGCATCACGTTGTACCCTGAATCCAAGGCCACGCCCACGCGGGCGGTGGACATGTTGGAAAATTATGCTGCCCAGCGCGTCTGGTTGAACAGTGCGTGTGATTGGGGTGTCAGCGATCCCGTGGCCGTACCCAAAGCAGTGGTCGAGATGCGTCGTCGCGGTCACACCGCTAAAGCCATCGACAGTCTCGTTTACGGTAACCCCGTACGTTTTCTCAGTCAGTCACCCAACTTTAAAGACCCCCAGGCCTTGTTGTCGTGAAGCTCTCGCACCATCTCTCTCTCGCTTATTGTACGAACGTTCACCGCGGCGAAGGCTGGGAGGAAACCTTTGCTGGTTTGCGCGATCACGCTTTGCGCGTGCGCGACCGCGTGTCGCCGGGCCGGACTTATGTCTTGGGCCTGCGCTTAGGTCACCGGGCCGCGGAAGAGCTCTCGCAGCCCGAGACGCTAAAGCAGTTTCGTCACTGGTTGGATCGCGAGAACTGTATTGTCGCAGGGATTAACGGTTTTCCTTACGGCGCGTTTCACGGTCAAGCGGTCAAAGACCAAGTCTTTGCGCCCGATTGGTGTGACCCCGCTCGACTCGCCTACACTCAAAAACTTTTCGAATTACTAGCCACCTTTAATCCTCCGGATAAAATCGGCACCGTCAGCACTTTGCCAGGAACGTTCAAAGGATTTGGTCGTACGCCCGACGAGTTGCGCGTCATGCGACAAAACTTGTTGGCCTGTGGTGATTACGTGCGCCGTTTGCGCGATCGCACCGGAGTCACGTTGCGTTTAGCGTTAGAACCTGAACCGATTGGGCACGCCGAAAACACGCCAGAAGCTATTCAACTCTTCGCCCAACTCCGAGCGGAAGAAACCTCGCGTGGTCTCGTCGATGAGACTTTGGGGATCTGTTACGACACTTGTCACTTTGCGTTGCAGTATGAAGAAGCGCATGAAGCCATCACTCGATTACACCAGGGTGGGGCACCGATTTTAAAGTACCATTTAAGTTCGGCTTTAAGTCTCAAGCCCACCCCTGTGGCCTTGGCGCGTTTGGCCAAGATGCATGAGCCTACTTATTTGCACCAAACCATGGGACGGACTCACGACGGCAAGATTGTCCGCTTCAAAGACATCCCCTTGGCCATGGCGGCGATGGAACAATTGAAGACTTTAGAAGAGGTGCGAGTGCACTTCCACGTTCCCGTGAATGCCGAGCGCTTGTCGGACGAACTCGCTACCACGCAGGCTCATTTACGGGCGACGATTGCGGAGTTGGGTCACGGTCCCGCACGCGAATTAGAAATCGAAACTTATACTTGGGAAGTTTTGCCGCCAGAAGTTCGCACCGCGGACGTCGCCGACATGATTGCAGCCGAGTATCGATGGACCTTAGCAGCGTTGGCGCAGGTGGGCATTAAGCCTCTCTAAACTCATGGCGGAGAAGCTGCGAGCGTGGTTGATTTTAACGCGAGGCTCAAATTTACCGACCGTTTGGAGCAACCTCTTTGTCGGCTGGCTCGTTGGGTTTCTTTTCGCCCAGCACATGCCCATTGTTATCAACGCCCTCATTCAATTGGTCGGGCTGTGGTTGGGCGTCTCGCTCACTTATGTCGGCGGGATGATTTTGAATGATGCTTTTGATGCCAAATGGGACGCTGAACGTCGGTCTACGCGTCCCATCCCCGCGGGCGTGATTCCGATTTGGCAGGCGTATGTTGTGGGGGCGGGCTGTTTGTTGTTGGGATTTTTAATCACCGTTAAATCTTCCTACTCCGATGGTCGGAATGTCTTTAATGATAACCGGGCGTGGGTCGCGAAGCTCTCGTTATTACTCACCCTTTGTGTGCTCGTGTATGACCGCTGGCATAAGCAAGTCGCTTGGGCTCCGTTGGTCATGGCGACTTGTCGGGCTTTGTTGCCGATGATTGGCTTTGCGGCGATTGGCGATGTGAACTTGCTATTCGCCATGCCCACGAAGCAACTGTGGGCGCTGTTGGTGCACCCGTTGGTGCTTTGGATTTTAACTTACTCCATCACCTTGGTGGCGCGCTATGAGGCCAGCGAAGGTCAGCCTCCGCGCTGGGCCGAGTGGCTTCTATTTATCATTCCCTTACCACTTTTGGCGGCGGGGGCAGTGTGGGGGGCGGGTTACTTTTGCTGGGCACTTTTTTGCTGTGGCCTTTTCTGGTATTGGATTCGCCGCTCCAATTTTAAGCACCCCTTGCCGGCGGGGGTGGGACGTCGGGTCGCCGACCGCCTAGCCTCGTTTCCTTTCCTCGATCTCGCCGCCGCGACGGCTTTCCTTTTTTTTACGGCCCAGATGAAAGGCTCGGAAAGCTCTCTCGAAAACATGTATGTCGGGGCCACGCGTCACTTGGGCCTATTTTGGATTGTTCCGATGGGATGTTTGGGTCTGACGTTGCTTTTTCGGCGGTGGATTCCGACGACTTAAGTTGCCCCCTGATTAAATGATGGGTTTTAAGTTAGGGATTAGCGGAACAAGGGCTTGTCCTTAGGGGTCAAAATCCTTCTCATTAACTTTCCCCGGGCTTATGGACGAATCCCTCGACCTCGAATTTGCGGTAACTTATCGCCATCGGATTTTTTTTACCGAGCACGCCTTTGCGTCCACGAATAAAATTTTAGCGGAGTTGGTCGGTAAGGCCAAAGTCATCCCCATCGTGGATGCGGGCCTGGTCCAATCCAGCCCCAAGCTTTTGGCTGAAATCGTGGCCTATGGTAAAGCCCGTGGACTCAACTTCACCCGGGAGCCTTTGGTGTTAACGGGCGGCGAAGCCGCGAAGAAAAATTCCGCAGTCGTAAAAGCCGCCTTGGCGGCGATTGAAGAAGATAAGATTTGTCGCCACTCCTATGTCCTCGCCTTGGGCGGCGGGGCGTTCCTCGATGCCGTGGGCTTTGCGGCCGCGACCGCGCACCGCGGGGTACGTTTAATTCGCATGCCGACGACGACTTTAGGGCAGGGCGATGCCGGAGTCGGGGTGAAGAATGGGATTAATACTTTTGGTAAGAAAAATTTCACGGGGGCGTTTGCGGTACCCGCGGCCGTCGTGAATGATTTGGCCCTCTTAGCGACGTTGGATCCGCGCGGGTTGCGCGATGGCTTGGTCGAAGCGGTCAAAGTTTCCTTATTAAAGGATGCGAACTTTTTTAATGATTTAGAGCGCTATGCTCCTTTATTGGCGCGCGGTGATTTAAGCAAAGTCGGCGATGCCGTTCGCCGTTCGGCGACGCTCCATGCGCAGCACATCGCTCGTAATGGCGACCCCTTCGAATTGGGCAGCGCACGTCCCTTGGACCTCGGCCACTGGGCGGCGCACAAGTTAGAATCCATGACGAATCACCGGTTGACGCATGGTGAGGCCGTGGCGATCGGGTTAGCCTTGGATATTTTGTGTGCCCGTAATTTAGGGTTCTTTGGCGCTGTGGAAGCCGAGCGCGTTTTAACGGTCTTAGAAGCCCTTGGCTTCCGCCTTTACACATCCGAAATGCACCTGCAGGACGGGGCGCCGCTGTTGGCGGGCTTGGAAGAATTCCGCGAGCACCTCGGCGGCGAGTTAACGCTCGTTTTACCGACCGCCATTGGTCAATCCACTCAAGTTCATGAAATGCCCGAGGCCTGTGTGCGCTCGGTGACCGAAGAATTGCGCGTGCGAGATGCCCAACGATGCGCCGTGCGGTCTTAAATGTCGTTGGGCTGAGTGCCCGTGATTTGCAGTCGGGCTTGATGCCTCGACTGGCCGCACGGGCCCAGCGCGGGGCCGTGAGTCGAGTGAAGCCAGCGTTTCCCGCGGTGACTTGCACTGCTCAATCGGATTACCTCACAGGCGTCCGCCCATCGACACATGGAATTGTGGGTAATGGGTGGTATGATCGCGTGTTGAGTGAGGTGCAGTTTTGGAAGCAGTCTAATCGACTGGTCCAAGCACCCAAGGTTTGGGATGTGATTCACAAACGTCGCCCCGGGGCGAAAGTCGCTAACCTATTTTGGTGGTATAACATGGGTACGCAGGCGGATCTCGCCGTCACACCTCGTCCGATTTACCAAGCCAATGGTGGAAAAGTTTTTGATATCGCCAGTTATCCGCAGCGGCTACGTCCTGCGTTGAAGCAAGCCTTAGGCGACTTTCCCTTTCACGCCTTTTGGGGTCCGCGGGCGGGCTTAGCTGCTTCGCAGTGGATTGCTGATGCTGCGCGTTGGGTTGAGACGCACGAGAAGCCTGATTTAAATTTAGTTTACCTGCCCCACCTCGACTACGACCTCCAGCGCTTCGGCCCGGAGCATCCTCGCAGTCAGCAAGCGCGCCGAGAGGTGGATGTCCTCGTGGGTGACTTAGCAGACTTTTTAGAAAGTCAGGGCGTTGAAGTCATGATCGTATCCGAGTATGCCATCACGTCGGTTGATCGAGATATCGCTTTGAATCGTCTCTTCCGGGCGAAGGGCTGGTTAGAAATCAAAGACGAGTTGGGGACGGAAATTTTGGACGTCATGGCCTCGCGCGTGTTTGCCGTCGCCGACCACCAAGTCGCCCACGTCGTTGTTCAAGACCCGGCTTTGTTAGGCGAAGTCCGTGCCCTCTTGGAAGCCACGCCCGGCGTGGAACATGTTTTGGATGCCGCCCAGCAAGAAGCTTGGGGTATCCGCCACGTCCGTTCGGGAGACTTGGTGGTGATAGCCGATAACCACAGCTGGTTCAGTTATTATTATTGGACCGATGACGCCAAGGCGCCCGATTTTGCCCGCTGTGTGGATATCCATCGCAAGCCAGGCTATGATCCTGCGGAACTCTTTGTAGACCCCAAGTTGCCGTTCCCGATGGCGACCGTAGCATGGTTTCTCTTGAAGAAAAAATTAGGTTTTAAGGCGCTGATGGAGATTATCCCGTTGCAGGCGGACCAAGTTCGCGGGTCGCATGGTCGCTTGCCCGAAGACAGTTTGGATTGGCCCATTTGTATCACCTCTCCAGGTGGAAAATTGCCGGCCGAGATGGTTTCGACGGAGGTTTTTGGTCAAATCATCGCTGGCTATTAAGTTTAAGGGAACCATCCTCGCTCCATTATGGTCGTGCAGAGGATGAAACTAACGTCGCTCTTGGGCGTATTGGGCGCTTCGTTGCTTGGGGCGGCTCCTTTTCCCGAGCCGACGAATAATCAGGCAGAGACCATTCCGTTGTTAAGTCCCGAGGTAGCGTTATCCAAGATGCAGCTACCTCCAGGTTTTAAGGCCACCGTTTTTGCCGCGGAGCCAGAGCTCCGTCAGCCCATTGCACTTTGTTGGGATGAACGCGGGCGCTTATGGGTCGCGGAGAACTATACCTATTCCGATAAAAAAGAACGTTTTGATTTAAGCTTACGCGACCGCATTTTAATTTTCGAAGACGAGCATCATACCGGAAAGTTTTCCAAGCGCACCGTCTTCACCGAAGACTTGCAGATGCTCACCGGCATTGAGCGAGGCTTGGGAGGCGTCTTTGCTCTTTGTCCGCCCAACCTCCTTTTCATTCCGCTGAAAGGCGATCAACCCGCTGGTCCGCCCGTGGTACTCTTGGATGGCTTTAGCACTACCGCCGCCAGTCGACACACCTTTGCCAATGGTTTGAAGTGGGGGCCCGATGGATGGTTGTATGGCCGAATTGGCATTAGCAGCACTTCGTGGATTGATGTTCCCTCGGTACCTAAGGAAAAACGCCAACCCACGGCGGGAGGACTGTGGCGTTACCATCCGATTAAGAAAATTTTTGAACCCTACTGTCACGGCACGACGAATCCGTGGGGCTCGGATTGGACGAAGGACCAAGAACTGATATTTATTAATACCGTCATCGGTCACGCCTGGCAGGGGATTTACGGAGCCCACTTTAAACGCATGCACGGCGAAGATCCGTATGAAGGCGTTTATGAATTAATCGATCAGCACGCCGACCATTATCATTGGGACACCGGACAGAAGTGGACGGACTCGCGGGGTGGGGCGGGAGCCCACGATGCCTTGGGCGGCGGGCATGCTCACGTGGGTATGATGATTTATCAGGGCGACAATTGGCCTGCGGAATATCGCGATAAACTCTTTACGCTGAACTTGCATGGCCGCCGGGCGAATCTCGAAAAAATTGATCATGCGGGCAGTGCGATTGTGGTGAAGCACGTGGGCGATTTGTTGCGCACCGAAGATTTATGGTTTCGCGGGATTGAAATCAGTCAGGCTCCTGATGGCGGGGTTGTGATGTTAGACTGGAGTGACATTGGGGAATGCCACGAAGAAGACGGGGTGCACCGCACCTCGGGTCGGATTTATAAAGTCACTTATGGCGACCCCGCGGCACCGCCCCCTGATTTACGACAGGCTAGTTTAACGCAACTCGTCGAGTGGCAACGCAGTACCAATCAATGGCTCGTCCGCATGGCACGTTGGGAATTACGCGAGCGGGCGTGGCGCGGTGATGACATGAAAGCCGCGTGGGAGGCCTGGGCGAAGTTGCCTAAGGACGGTACGGTCGAGGCCACGTTGAATGCGCAGGCCACCGCCCGGGCTTTGTTGGCGGCGCCGCAGGCTAAGGTTCCTGAGACCTATTTAAATTCTTTTGGCCCCTTGGCGTTACGCCGTGAAACGCGCGACGGGGTTTTAGCCCGACTCGTGGAGCGTGAGTTGATTGAGCCCTTGGTCGTGTGCCATCAAGCTCAAGGCCGAGGTCAAGCGACAGAAACCATGTTGGCCGAGGCGGGAGTTGCCGAGGAAGTTCTCCTGCAACTGGCAGGGGAGGAGCATGGTCCCCAGACTCGACTCGCGTTGGCGGAGGCCCTGACGCAACTCGGACCCGAGACGCGTAGTTTGGTGGCCCAATATTTAGTCCGCTACGATGGCGATGAGACTGATCATAATTTACCGCTGATGATTTGGTACGGCATTCGCGATTTACCCGCGCATGAACTCTTAAACATCGCCCACGTCTGTCGCCTCGCACACGTCACGAAACTCTTAGCCCGACGTTTAGCGGAAGGAGCCGTGAAGCAACCTGAAGCCCTTGATGCCTTGTTAGAATTAACCCTCGAGCAGAGCGTTGGGCAGGAAGCGGTCTTGCTCGGTTTAAGTGATGGCTTGAAAGGCGTTCGCCAAGCTCCCACCCCGGCTCACTGGTCGGCCTTCGTGGCGAGTTTGGCTAAGGATGAGAAGACCCAATCCCTTGTGCAGCGGCTTGGCGTCGTCTTTGGTTCCGGTCAGGCACTGACGGAGCTTCGTCAGGTCGCCTTAGCCGAGGACCTGCCAATTGATCAGCGTCGGAAGGCTTTGCGGGCATTGATTGAAGCCGACAGCCCGGAGTTGCGGGCCGATTGCGAGAAACTTTTAGGCGTGAATGGACTGAGCCTCGAAGCCATGGCTGGCTTGGTTAAATTTGATGACCCCGCCTTGGCGCAGAAAATCATTCGCCGGTATCCTGGCCTATATCCCCATGAACGCCCTCAAGCCATTTTGATTTTATGTGCTCGGCCCAGTTTTGCCCGTGTCCTCGTGGACCATTTACTCAGCAGTCAGCCTCTGATTAAACCACAGGACGTCGGCCCATTGGCCCAACGGCAGTTACGCGCCATCACCGATGTCAGCATGGCGGCAAAAGTCACGCAGTTGTGGGGGCAGGCGAGAGAGTCATCGGCTGATAAGTTAGCCCTCATGGCGGCGTTGACCAAGACGCATACCCCGGAAAGTTTGGCCGCGGGCGATCTAGCTCAAGGCCACCAACTCTTTTTGGCCATCTGTGGACAATGTCACCGCCTCTTTGGCGAAGGTGCTTATTTAGGACCCGATTTAACGGGCAGTGGACGTCATGACCTCCATTACCTGTTGGAAAACATTGTCGACCCCAGTGCTGTCGTGGCCCCCGCTTACCTCTTAACCACGTTCAACCTCAAGGATGGTCGCGTCATCAGTGGTCTCATCGCTGAAACCTTACCGCAGGCCTTGGTGGTACGTTCGGTTGGGCAAGAGTGGACCCTGCAGCGCAGCGACATCGTGCGTCAAACCACGCAACCCATCTCGCTCATGCCCGAAGGCCTCTTGCAAGCGCTCACCCCAACGCAGCAACGGGATCTCTTGCATTACCTCATGTCAGATCAACCTGGGTTGTCTGGGAAGTAGTGGTTTCTATTAGAAAATTTGACAACCGCTCCAGAGTCACCGATATAAAGAAACCGTAAAAGTTTTTACGGTCCTTTTATTTTATTATAGCATTATATAATAAAAACTTTATGCCCTAGGTCACTCATACACCTTTGGCATGACTGTGTTTCCTGATCCCCCTCCTGAAAGTGAAAAACTCAGTGAAAGCGAACGGTCAGCCCGGGCCTTACTGGATATTTTTTGCATGATTGGGACTCTGCCGGCCCGTCGGGTCCGGGGGGATTTAATGAATTCTTTTGAAGCCGAGGGCTTTTTAGAGCTCCGGCAAAGCGACGTGGACCCATCCGTTTTACCCCGGGGTTTAAAGCCGCAAGACATCGGTCTCCTCACGTTGGAAGAACGGGCCGACTTCATTGAAGGCGTGGTCATGTTGCACCGTCTGTTTAAGCCCCCCGTTGAGAAACTCAGCACTTGGCCGTTGGCCTTGCAGTTGCCTGTGGTGGCCGTGGCAGACTTATTGTCGAAGAATCACGTCAGCTGTCCTGAGAACTATCGGTTACTGCAAAGTGCCGAGTGGGGAAAAATCCGAGAGCTCAACCTTTACCACATGTGTCCTTATGAGGACTGGTTGAAATGTTTGGTGAAGGATGCGGGCGGGAACCCGCATCACCCGCGCTCGGAGTTGGAGCGTCAGGCTTGTCAGCGGTTGCTGAAAGTTGCGGGTTATAAGTCTAAGGCTTAAGCAAGCGGTAGACGGCGTCTTTGGCGGACTCTCCAGGCAAGCGATTCCCAAGTCGGTAGGCGTTCATTGTTTGCACGCTGTCGCCTTGTTTAAGTTTCACGATAGGTCCCACCGTTTCGAGTTCCACGTAAGGCTGGTCATCGGGACTCGTGTAGAATTCAGCACTACTGCCGTGGTCGGGGAAACGGGACGAAGTCCGATCAACTTGCAGGTCGATTTTCAGAGTGTGTTGTGAGCCAACCCAAACCAGGGCTTTGCCCCCGGTGCCGATTTTAGCTGGAATCGCTTTTTGCCGATCCCAGAAAAGTAATTTACCTTCAATTTGGACGCGGGGTGTCGGGCCAAACAGTTCGGTGTAATAAGGTGGCTCGGGGTTAGCAAAAGTCGCCACGATTTCCGGGTTGCGCAGTTGGGTTACGACCCAGACGGCAATCTCGATGGGGTCGCCGGCGACTTTATAATAAGTCGTCGTCACTTCGAGGCTATCTGCGTAGATGCCGAAGTAGCGGGTGAAGTAGACGCCGCTTTGGGGGTCGACCGGTGAAGTGAGCAACAGCCCGTTTTTACTTGGGCGGACGGTCAACGCCGTTTGATCGAAGACCGTTGGAGGCATCCATTGACCAGAGGCATTCTTCATCCACACCGATTCGGGAGCGGGCCAGGTTTTATCTCCGCCGAAATTAGTCCATACTGAGGATTGCGGCCGCACGGGTTGACCGAGCAAGGCGGGATTTTGCCAGAGTACGCCGGTGGTTTCACCGGGACGACGTAGGTCCATCAACCGTCCGATGGATGGCACGATGACCGCTTCGAGGTTTTTATTCGCGAGTACATAGGCATCGGGCCAGCCCTCGTAGGCTTGTGGTCCTGCAACTGGGTGGGTGCAGGAGATGAGCCCGAGGGCTAAGAGACCTAGTAGAACTCTCATCGCTCGTTCCAAAAGATGAGCAAGTTTTTCGTTTGGCGACCTGCGACGATGAGGTCGATTTTACCATCCCCGTTTAAATCAGCGGCTTTAAAGTCTTCGACCGCAATTTCTTGATTCGCAATCACGCTCGTCCGCCAAGTTTGTCCCGCTGGGTCGAGGGGGGTGAGTAGGCGAATGCCTGGTTCCGTGCCGCGCCAACCAATCATCGCTTGATCGGAGCCAGTCCCTAAGAAATCGGCAATCGCTACCGCATGGCCTTCTTTGAAACCATGAAGTACCTCTTGGCGCTGCCAATGGTTGGACGTGTGTTCGGCGGTGGTGGTGTAAACGGCTGCGGTGTTGCCGTGCATCGGTTCCACGGTGGCGAGGAACGTGTTACCATTGGGTAATTTGCCATCGCGCACTTCGCCCACGCCGACGGAGGTTAGTTGGGTGGAGTGCCAGCCTGCTTTGGCATCGTATAAATTATACCAAATACCTTCTTTGGAGCCGCTGAGGGTGGCGGTGATTTCGTTTTCCCAGTGGAGTGGTTGGAAATTGTGCGTCGCGTGCCCCGTGTCGTTCATCACCGTTACTTTCCATGGGTCATGGGGGTTGGCGGGTTTTTCGTAGGCCAAGGCTTTAGCTCCTAAACCTACCGCGTTTTTATTGCCGCGTCCGTGGAGGGGTTGCACCACCAAGTCCCACCGCTGGTTATTGATTTGCACCCAGTGCATGCGGTGGACGGTGGGTTCGTAGGGAAGGGGGATTGCTTCCCAAAGTTGAGTGGGGTCGGCGGGAGCTTGCAGGTAGAAGACTGCACCACTGCCCACGGTATCGCTAGGATTCCATCCTGCTCCCACGGCGATTTCGCAATGGCCATTCACCACCTGGGCGGCCACGCACACGTTATCCAGTTTGGTTAGGTTGCGGGCGATGACGTGCTTTTTCCAATCTGGATTATGATACCACTGCACCGTTTTTTGGTCTGCGAGGATAATGTCCGGTTTGCCGTCACCATCCACGTCGGCAATCGCGAGCCCATAACCGATATCAACCTTATCAATTTCTTGGATACGGAATTTAGGTTCGGGTGGGACAGCGAGGGCGAGCCAAGGCAATAAGCCGAGAACAAAGGAAGGGCGCATGGGGTAGGGTTAAGACCTTTTTAGCCTGTGATAGTTCCGATTCAAACGTGAAAGGTTTTTCCGTTCGCTTTCGTCCTCGGGTCGACTAGAAAGCCCATATGTTAGGACGCCGTTCATTTTTACAATTAGGCGCAGGGTTTTCGGGATCGGTGTTGGCTTCTCCTTTTTTACGCGGAGATAATTCGGCTCCAGCTCAGACTAAGCCGGTCGCTTTTGTCGTTGTTGGTGACACTCACTATTTTGCTTCGGTCGACAATCCTAGCAAAATGCAGACCGCTTCCCGGGCGTACAATCGCGGTTTGATTGAGGTCATCAATACGTTGTCCGGGCGCGAAATCTCGGAAGCCGCCGGAGGTGGTCATGTGGGAGCCTTGACTGCTTGTTTACACGTCGGCGATTTAATTGATAGCGGCGACAAGAATGGAGCCGTGATTCAAGAGATGCAAAAAACGGAGTGGGCGGAGTGGCAGCAGGATTATGGCTTATTAGGCAATGACGGTCGGCTCAACTTGCCCGTGTATGAAATCCACGGGAATCATGATGGCCCTCATGGTAAGGGCTTAGTCTTGGAAGGCATTGCGGAGCGGAATCGGCGTCGTCGCGGACTCAAGAGCCTTTCGCCGAATGGCATGCATTATTCGTGGACGGCTGGGGGCGTGCATTTCGTGCACTTAGGCATTACCGTCGGTCAGGTGAAAGACGTGAAGCGTCCGCGTCGTTATGATCCCATGGAAAGTTTGGACTTCTTAATCACGGATCTTGCCAAGGAAGTCGGTCATTCGGGTCGACCGGTCGTCTTGTTACACCACGTTGATTTCGCCCGTTACTGTGGGCAGGTCTCTGATGAGATGGTGCTTAAAAATGAATGGGATTACGCGGACGTCGCCGCCTTTTATCAGGCTATCAAGCCCTACCGCATCGCTGGAATCTTTTATGGGCATACGCATGCGCGGGGCGTGTATGCTTGGAGTGGACCTAAACCTTTGCCTGTGATTGTGGGACGTCCTGCTCCCGCGGGTATTCCGACTTTTAACACCGCCCAGGCGGCGCATTTTGGCAAACCCGCGCATGCCTTGCTGTACGTCGAAGTGCACGCACAGGAAATTTTAGTCCGTGAGCTCGCGACGACCGACGGTTGGGAGACCAGTCAATGGTCGCCCCTCGCTTGGCGCTTACCGCATTTTAATGCTTAGGACCGAATCAAAGCCGGGAAGAGTTTAATCAAGCCATCGGCCATGATTTCGACTCCCACGGCGGCGAGCACGAGACCCATTAAACGCGTCAACACATTGATGCCGGTTTGTCCTAAGAAGCGGGTAATCCGCGTCGCTGCGGCAAGGCAGGCAAAAGTCGCCGCCGCTCCGGCTAGACCATAAACGATTAGCAAAGCCTGGTCGGTCCACGTGGACGCTTTATCCGCGTAAATAATCATCGTGGAGATCGTCGCCGGGCCGGTGAGTAGCGGGACGGCTAAGGGTGTGACGGCGACGCTATCGCCCGCATCTATTTTCTGATTCGCCGCGTCGACTTCTCGTGGCGAACTATCGGCTGGTTCGGCGTTTAACATTTGCGTCGCGTTGATGAGGAGCAACACGCCGCCCCCGACTTGGAAGGAAGCTAAAGAAATGCCGAAGAAGCGCAGTAGTTGGAGTCCGGCGAGGGCACTCGTTGCAATCACCAGAAAAACAGTCAGGCTGCTGATCCAGATAGTACGTTGACGCTGGGCGGGAGAAAGTTTGGCCGTGAAGTGAATGAAGAACGGAATGACGCCAATCGGATTAAGAACCGCGAGCAGCGTGAGTAAGGGTTTTAAAAGATCCACGAGAGGGAGCGATTTAGCCCATCAGTTTCGCCAGACACTCTTGGTACAAGGCCTGGGTGCGGGCGATGACGTCAGCGGGCAACACCGGGCCTGGTGCGGTCTTATTCCAAGGTTGGGCTTCGAGCCAATCGCGTACGAACTGCTTGTCGTAGGAAGGTTGGGAGCGTCCGGGTTGCCAGCTCGCTTTAGGCCAATAGCGGGACGAGTCGGGCGTCAGCACTTCATCGATGAGCACCAAGGAACCATCGGGGGCGGTGCCGAATTCGAATTTCGTATCAGCGAGGATAATGCCTGCTTGGGCAGCGCGTTCATGCCCCAGGTTGTAGAGGGCAATCGACGTGTCATGCACTTGGCGGAATAAGTTAGTCCCGAGGATGGCTTCGCAGCGGGCGCACGTGATCGCCTCATCATGTCCCTCCGCCGCCTTGGTCGAAGGCGTGAAGATCGGTTGGGGCAGGCGCGAGCCATCGAGCAGCCCTGCGGGTAAAGCGTGATCGAGGATTTTACCGTTTTTCTTATATTCTTTAAAACCACTGCCTGCTAAGTAACCGCGCACCACGGCTTCGATGGGGAGTGGCGTGAGCTTTTGCACCAGCATCGAGCGAGGAATGAGGTACTCGTGGCCTTGCAGCACTTTTTTCAAAGCCGCATCGTGATTCGGAACCAAGTGCGTCGGGAAAATTTTGGCCGCTTGGGCGAACCACCACAGACTTAGTTGCGTCAACAGAATCCCTTTACCGGGTACGCCGTTGGGCATCACCACGTCGAAAGCCGATAACCGGTCGGTGGCGATGATGAGGTAGTGGGTCCCTAGGTCGAAGACCTCGCGCACCTTGCCCTTAGCCTTGAGCGGGTAAGGCAGGCCTTGGACGGTCATCAAGGATTCGGAAGGAAGGGCAGGGACGCTCATGTCAGAGAGAGGTATACATAGGAGAAACGAGGCTGGTTGGGCAAGGAAACCCTCGCAGGGTTTAACTCGCCAAGTTTCGTGGTGGAGATTTTATGGAAAGAGTTCCGATGCGACTTTGCGACGCCCATTGCCACTACCAGTTTGCGGAAGTCCCTTATGAGGCCGTGGAGCAGGCTCGGCAACTTGGCGTGGGTGAAGCCATGATTAATGGCTCGGCTCCGAGCGATTGGGCAGAAGTGGCGGCGTTGGGGCAACGGGATGTCCGCAACCTTTGTTCATTTGGTTTGCACCCCTGGGATGTGCCGACCGCGCCGCCGAACTGGCGGGATGAACTCCAACGCTTTTTAGAAAAATACCCACAGGCCTCTCTGGGCGAGATGGGGTTGGATCAATGGGTGGAGGGCTATGATCTCCCTGCACAGGTCGAAGCGTTTAAGTGGCAATGGCAGTTGGCGGTCGCGTTGCAGCGAGCGGTTACGATTCACTGCATTCGTGCGACAGGATCTTTGATGGACTTGTTGCGCGCCCTGCCTGTCGCCCCGCGAGGCTTTTTATTACACAGTTGGAATGGCCCGCGAGAACTCGTGCCTGAATTGGTACAACTCGGGGCATATTTTTCTTATAGTGCCTATCATTTTGCGGCGACCAAGACGGCGCAACGCGAACAGTTTGCGGGCGTGATTCCGCGGGAGCGCATCTTGATCGAGACTGATGCCCCAGCACTCTGTCCGCCCTTAGAAGAATGCCTCTACACCTTGCCTCCGGGCGAAGACGGCAAGCCCTCGAATCACCCCGCGAACTTATTGAAAGTAAATGAATCGTTGGCTCGCACGATGCATTTAGCCCCAGCGGAAACGGCCGCGTTAACCGCGGAGAATTTTCGCCGTTTATTTGTAAGTCGCTAAACTCAGTCGCAGCGCCTCGCCGGCGGCGGCGAGTCCAAAAGCCCCAGCTACATGGGAGGCGGTGCCGTAGCCCCATTCGCAGTTCGGCCGCAGCTCTTCGTCTTCAGGCAACGTACCGCCGGGCAATTCGCCACAATCTTCCGGTTGCGTAAAGGGTTCGTCGGACCACACGCAGGAAACGCCGAAGGGCCCTTTGCGAGGGAAGTCGAAATTTTGCCGCAGTCGTTTACGCACCAACATCATCAAAGGGTCGTCACGCGAGGCCGTGAGATCGGTGATTTTGAGGCGCGTTCCATCCAGTCGCCCAGCACAACCACCCACCGTGACGATAGGTAATTGACGTTTACGTGCTTCGTAAATCAGCCCGCATTTGGGCGACAGGGCGTCCATCGCGTCGATGACTACGCCGGAGAAACCTTCGAGCACTTCATGCGGATTAAATTTGGATAAAAACCGCGTGTGCAGCGTCGTCTTAATCTGTGGGTAAATCGCTTGGGCTCGTGCGGCCATGGCGGCCGTCTTGGTTTGCCCGTGGTGAGCGTCAATCGCGTGGATTTGGCGGTTCGTATTGGAAACACAGACCGTGTCGCCATCGACTAAGACGAGGTGTCCGACCCCAGAGCGAGCGAGCGCTTCAACCGTCCAGGAGCCGACGCCGCCGAGACCCACCACGAGGAAGCTTGCGCGTGACAAGCGCTCTAATGACGCCCGACCATACAGTCGCCCAATGCCAGCGAAGCGTGCGAGGTAGTCGGCGTCCATGCGGGCATACAAAACCAGATTTTCCTTAGCTCCAAGAAACAAACACCAGATGCTCGAGGCTTGAATCCCTTAGTGAATTAACTTACCTTGTGAAGTATCATGGCTGCCACTGCCGACCACACCCCAAAGATTCTACAGTTACCCTCGAGCCCGCTTTGGTATTATTTAGGTGGCGTATCCGTGGTCGCTTTAATTTTAGGGCTCGGCGTCTCTTTCGGGTTTGTTTTGCGCGATCACTTGCAAGCTGAGCCCGTGACGGAAGTTTTCCGGGCCTCGCGCACGGCGTTGATTCAATACCGCAGCGAGAAGAATGCCTGGCCCGCCGAGTTTAGTTTTAACAACCCTCCTGCCGAGTTGCGGGCTTACGGCTTTGCCCAAGCCGTGAATCCTCTCTTGGAGAAAGTGGGCTCATTGGGCACGTGGCGTTTCAGCACCAAGAATCTCGACGGCAAGAAGGAGCCTTCGATTGTCTTCCAGCCTACGGAGATGACCGATACGGTGCGCCGGATTTTGGGCGTCGTTGATAGTCGTGTTGATGATGGCGAACCGAACACCGGAAAGTTTCGGTTCAACGATCAAGGCGGCAGTCTTACGCTGTCGGCCGAGTAATCGCTTCAGCTTTAGCGCGCAGGTCTGCTTCCGCTAGGGCATTCACCAAGTCATCGAGGTTGCCTTCGAGTACTTGTTCGATGCCGTGGACGGTTAAGTCAATGCGGTGATCGGTGATGCGATTCTGAGGGAAATTATAGGTGCGAATCCGTTCGGAGCGATCACCCGAGCCCACTTGGCCTTTACGGGTGTCGGCCCGTAATTCACGTTCTTTGGCGCGTGTTTGATCCAGCAGACGGGAGCGCAGGACCCGCAGGGCTTTTTGGCGGTTGCGCAATTGCGAACGCTCGTCGGCGCAGTAAACCATCAAGCCCGAAGGCTTGTGGATGATTTGCACGGCCGACTCGGTTTTATTCACGTGTTGTCCGCCCGCACCCGAAGCGCGTGCGACGGTGATTTCAAGGTCTTCGGGCTTTAAGACCACTTCAGCTTCTTCGGCTTCGGCCAGAACTGCCACCGTGGCGGCGGAAGTGTGAACGCGACCGGAGGCTTCGGTGGCAGGGACGCGTTGGACGCGGTGCACTCCTGCTTCGTGGCGTAAGAGGGCGGATGCCCCCTCACCTTCGATGAGTAAGACCGCTTCGCGAATCCCGCCCAAGTCGGAGTAGGACAGCGACAGCAGTTCATGTTTCCAATTCTTCTTTTCGGCGAAGCGCGTGTAAGCACGCAGCAGTTCGGAAGCGAACAAGGAGGCCTCTTCACCGCCCGTGCCGGCACGGATTTCGACGAGGGCATTGCGCGAATCATCCGGGTTTGGTGGGATGATTGCCCGGATCAAGTCTTCGCGGGCTTTTTCGATTTCGGGGGTCAGACGTTGGATCTCGTCTTCTGCCATCCGACGCATTTCGCCATCGGACTCACGAGACAGGGCGGTCGCTTCGGCCAGTTCCTTTTCCAAGCTTGTCAGCTGGTCATCGGCTTTGACCGCCTTGGAGGTGAAACGCAGTTCGGCCCCTAGGGCGGCGGCCCGCCGACTATCGCCAAACGTCGCGGGGTCGGCCATGAGGGCTTCCAGCTCGGCAAGGCGCCGGCGAAAGCCGCTGAGGTCGGGGCGGAGGGGGGAAGTGGACATAATTCAGAAAGTGGGAGAATCGGGACTTGGACAAGGCAGACCCTTGCTTATTTAATGGAGTGCGGGTAGACTCCTATCGCAAGCCCGACCTTTCATCCACTTTTGACGAAACTTGACCATGCAGCCTAAGGAACCCGCTCTGCGAGCCACCCATGTCCTCTCTTGTGTGTGGGATTTTGATAAAACCCTGTGCCCGGGGTATATGCAGACCCCGCTCTTTAAGGCTTTTGGGGTCGATGAAGAGCAATTTTGGAAAGAGACGAACCAATTGCCTGCGCTTTACGCGCGAAAAGGCATTCGGACGCCGAAGGACTCGGTCTACCTGAATCACCTCCTCAGTTATGTGAAGTCGGGGCACATGAAGGGCCTGACTAATGCTAAACTCCGGGAATTAGGGGCTGACATTCAACTCTGCCCCGGTTTGCCGGACTTCTTCCCCAGTTTAAAGAAAGTCGTGCGGGAGTTAGGGCAGAAGCACAATCTCGAGGTCACCCTCGAGCACTACATCATTAGCACGGGGTTGGCGGAGATGATTCGCGGGACGGCTTTAGCTCCGCATTGCGACGGCATTTACGGCTGTGAGTTTTTAGAGCACCCCTTGCCGCCCCATTTCACGAAGCAAGACGAACTCGCCTTGGAATTACCCACGGAAATCACGCAAGTCGCCGCGATGGTGGATAATACCATTAAGACCCGCTTCCTCTTTGAGATTAATAAAGGCTCGAATAAGAATCCTGAAATTGATGTGAACGCCGTGGTGCGGATGGAAGATCGCCGCGTGCCGTTTGAAAATATGATTTATATCGCCGACGGACCTAGCGATGTGCCGGTGTTCTCGCTCCTGCGCAAGAATGGCGGCAAAGCCTTTGCGGTTTATGTGCCGGAAAGCGAAGCCGAGTTTGCCCAGAATGATGCGTTGCTCCAAGCAGGTCGGGTGCATGGTTATGGCCCCTGCGATTACTCTGCGGCGGCGTTCACGCCGAAGTGGATTCGGCACGCCTTGACGGGCATGGTGGAGCGTTTGGCGCAAGAACGTGCGGCGGCCGTGTCCGCCCGCGTCACGCGCCCTCCGCGGCACATCCATGCCGACGCCCCGGCGAATCCTGCAAAAGACAATCCCTCTCAAGGTACCTTTTTTGGTGAATAATCATGCCTGCACCTGCACGTAAACGCTCGGCCACTTTGGCTCGCCCCGCGAGTGAAAGCCGCCCCATTTTAGCTTTAGTACTCGCGCTCATTGGAGCGTTTTTTGTGGTCGCTATGGCGGCGCACACTTCGAGTGACGACTTTTGGTTCCGCCAGTCCATTGAGACCAAGTTCAACCTCCCGGCCCAGACGGGGATGAAGTTAGAGAATAATCCCTGCGGGGCGTTGGGGGGAAGTTTAGCGGTGAGTTTCTTTAGTCTTTTTGGTTACGCCGCATTTTTAATCCCCGGGTTTATTTTAGCCGCCGCTTGGTTCGCTTTGAATCACCGGGCGCACACCCTCTGGCCTACGAAGGTTGCACTCATGTCGGCCTGCGTTTTCTTTGGTGCACCGATTTTATCTCTCTGGCTGGGGATGGGAGTGGCCGAGGATGTCGTGCATGCGGGCGCCTTTGATCCGCGCGGCCCCGGCGGGATTTTAGGTGGTTTTATTTTTAATAACATCTGCCGTCCCGTGTTGGGCGATTACGGTCCCTGGATTTTAGTTTTCCCGTATGGCTTCTGTTTACTCGGGGCCTTAGCCGATGATCCTAAAGCCACGTTGAGCGCTTGGATTGCGGAGTTGCGAGACAGCTTTGGCGCCTGGCGGGCGGAGCGCAAAGAGCAGCAAGCTCGTCAGGTGGAAGAACAACGTCGCCGGGCGGCGGCGGCTTTGGAATTGAAGAAGAAGCAGCAAGCGGTGCAGGAAGAAATTATCATCCCAGTAGCACCTTTGCCGAAGCCGGAGGTTAAAAAAGAAGAGCCTAAGCCCGAAGTCATTCCGGTGCCGGTGGTGGCGACGGTGGATCCCAAGAACGTGCAAATCACCCCTCAGACCAAGTCAGTGGTCGAGTCGGAAGTAGTTGAGCCCGTGAAAGAAAAACCCGTGGCTCCAGTCGCGGAGAAGAAGTCGGCCGCGAAGGCGGAGGGTGACACCAAGAAAGTCGTCATCGTAAAGCCTGAGGCTATTGAGCGGGCGACGGTCTCGCAGCAATTGAAGCGCCGGGGCGATTATGTTTTTCCGCCCATCAATTATTTAGCGGAAGTTAAAACAAGTTCCGATAGCACCCCCGAAGATTTCCGGAAACGGGCAGCCGAATTGATCGAAACCCTGAAGCAATTTAAGGTCGAAGTCGTGCCCGTGGATGCGGCTGCGGGGGTCGATGTAGGGATTCAGCAGGGTCCATCCATTACCCGTTATGAAATCAAGCCTGCCCCAGGGATTCGAGTGGAGAAGATTGCGGGCTTATCGAACAACATCGCCATGAACCTCTCGGCCGAATCGGTGCGCATTTTAGCACCGGTTCCTGGTCGCGGCACGGTGGGTATTGAGATTCCCAATCGCGAACGCAAGGACGTGCTCCTGCGCGAAATCATTGAGTCGAAAGCTTGGGTGGAGTCGTCGGAGAAGATGGAAATCCCGGTCATCATGGGTGTCGATAGTGTGACCAATCGCCCAGTGATTCAGGACTTGGCCAAGATGCCTCACTGCTTGATTGCCGGTTCGACGGGTCAAGGGAAGTCGGTCTGCTTGAATGCTTTTATCGCATCGCTCTTATACCGTCGGACGCCAGCTGATGTGCAATTCATCATGGTCGACCCGAAGATGGTTGAGTTACAGGTTTACAATAAGTTGCCGCACTTAATGTTACCGATTGAGACGGATGCCAAGCGGGTCCCTGCGGTCTTAAAGGCGTTGATTGGGAAGATGAATGAACGCTATAAGATTTTCGCCAAGTGTGGGGTGCGGAATATCACCGGCTTTAACGAAAAGCTCGCCAACCAGTCGGCCAAGCCGAAACAAGAAGAGCTGCCGTTGACGCCAGAAGAGCAGCAAGCTGCCCAAGCGGCCGCCGAAGCGGTGGTGGATGATGGGATTAAAGTTCCTACCGAAAAGCTCCCTTACTTAGTTTGTATCATCGATGAAATGGCCGACCTCATGATGGTTGCGGCTAAAGACATTGAAGTCTCGGTGACGCGCTTAGCGCAGTTGGCTCGGGCGGCGGGGATTCACTTAGTGTTAGCCACGCAGCGCCCTTCGACGGACGTCATTACTGGTTTGATTAAGGCGAACATTCCCACGCGGATTGCGTTTAAGGTCACTTCGCAAATCGACTCGCGCACCATTCTGGATCGCGGCGGGGCGGAGGCTTTAGTGGGTCGCGGTGATATGCTCTTTGTCCCTCCTGGTTCGGCTAATTTAAGCCGCGTCCAAGGTGCCTATATTGGCGAAGGCGAAATCTCGAAGATCGTAGACTTCTTGTTTGAGAAGAACGGTGGTCCGGAAATTGCCCAAGACTTTGTGGATGCCGTCGACAATGCTTCCACGTCGGGTGAGGAAGGCGAAGATGGCGATATCGATGAGAACGATGAAGACGCCCTTGTAGAGCGCAGTTGGGAGATTATTAAGACCAACCAACGCGCCTCGGTTTCGCTGCTACAGCGCAAGTTGAAGTTAGGTTATAATCGGGCGGCCCGGATTATGGATACCCTGCATGAGCGTGGGTATGTTGGGCCAGAGAATGGGTCGACCCCGCGCGAGATTTTGCGGTAGTCGAGACTGACCTCCAAAATAAAACCCCAAGTGTGAAGCACACTTGGGGTTTTTAGTTTAAAAACTTAACTCGTGATTACGGGGCCGTAGGAGCACCAGGGGTGGCTGGGGCAGCAGGGGCGGGCGTAGGAGTTTGA
>Ga0214171_1000140_pt1 | contig 26820 bp, 28 predicted proteins | sample TroBogEpilimnion_40_FD_153009 | JGI IMG/M metagenome (GOLD analysis project Ga0214171, IMG submission 153009) | Freshwater microbial communities from Trout Bog Lake, WI - 02JUL2007 epilimnion | ecosystem: Environmental > Aquatic > Freshwater > Lake > Epilimnion/Euphotic zone | place: Trout Bog... | reverse complement strand
TACTCGAAAACGATATTCCAATCGAGCATGCTTGCGACATGGTCTGCGCTTGTACCACTTGCCATGTACTAGTCAAAGAGGGCTTTAATAGCCTGAACGCCCCCGATGAAAACGAGGAGGATATGTTAGATCGCGCTTGGGGTCTTGGCCCTCAGTCACGCCTATCTTGTCAGGCAATCGTTGCGCAAGAGAATTTGGTGATTGAGATACCAAAGTACTCAATCAACCATGCAAAAGAGAATCATTGATAGTTTTTGATAATTTGAGTAAGACTTTGGCGATTATGTTTGCGGCGCTCAAGTAATCCCACTCTACGGAAAATTGCCTTCCCGCTCAACGACTCAATTTTCAATCGTTTATCAGTACCCCATGCGATATTAGAAAGCTTGGGAATAATTGAATATCCTAGACCTTGCCTAACGAGCTCGATAATAGCTTCTACCGAATTAAGCTCCATACCCTCTTTGATATCTAATTTGTTAGCTTTAATGGTTTGACTTACTAGGTGACCAGTCCAGGTATTTCTTTCAAAGCGTATAAAGGGTAAATCAAACTTTGACTTAATTTTTGTGCTCGGATAAATCAAAATCATGGGCTCTTGGTAGAGTTCGGTCCATTGAATATTGGGGGGAAGAGCAAAGGGAGATTCGGTAACAATTGCTGCATCTATGCCGCCATCCATCACTTGCTCTAGAAAATCGCTTGATAGTCCCGCAATTAACTTGATTTCAAGCTCGGGGTATTTTTGCTTTAACTCGTTTAAGGTTTTACCGAACGCACCCATCAAACAAGAAACTAATGCCCCGATGACAAGGGTTCCAGTAGGCTTGGATTTAAGCTGAGACCCCAGCGTTTCATATCTTGCAACAATTTCCTGTATAGGTTCAACTAGAGCTTTGCCATGATGATTTAGTGTCAGTGAACGCTTTGTTCTATCAAAAAGCTCGCATCCCATCTCAGCCTCCAATAACTGAATTTGCTGGCCTGCTGCTGCAGCAGTTAAGCCGATTTCTCGTGCCGCGGCTGCAATGCTTTGATGGCGGGAGATGATGAGGTAGTTTTTAAGCATGCGGATACTTGACATAAATCAAATTATAAAATTATTTTTTACTTTTATGAAAGTTATATTCGATTTATTATTTACTTTAAATCGATATAATCATCGAATGACAACTAATAATCTCAGAGTGCAAGTTTGGCGCGGGACCAGTAATGGGGAATTCATCGAGTATTTAGTGCCTCGCAATGCCAATCAAACCGTGCTAGACGTAGTGACCTATATTCAGCGCAAGCTCGATCCTAGTCTCAGTTACCGCTTTGCCTGCCGGGTTGGTATGTGCGGCTCCTGCGCTATGACGGTAAATGGTTTGGCTCGTTGGACCTGTCGCACCCATGTTTCCCAGATCGTAGATGGGGATGCATTGCAAATCGCCCCTTTAAATAACCTTCCTGTGATCAAAGATCTGGCGACGGATATGCGCGAGTTCTTTAATAAATGGAAAGGAGCTGTGGGTTTTTTTAAAGGCGATAGATCTCGTCATGACAACTTTGCCATGGTTCCCCCAGCCTCTAAGGAGCGTGAACTCGCAAATGCCGGAATAGAATGTATTGGATGCGGCGTCTGTTACGCATCATGCGAGGTGGTTGAGGCTCGGCCAGATTATCTCGGGCCCGCGGCATTAAATCGTGCCTGGACCTTAATCAACGATGTCCGAGATATTCAGCAGGCGGAGCGGATGAACGCTGTTGCTGGTGATGCGGGTTGCCATGCATGTCATACTCAGGGATCATGCACAGAGCGTTGCCCTAAAAAGCTTGAGCCCACGGCTGGTATTGCAGGATTAAAAAAACTTGTAGCGCGAGCTGCTGTTCGAGGCAGTAAGTGGGGTAAATTGTGACAGTAATTAAAGCTGATATGCGAGTTCTTCAAGCTAAGCTTTGGTACGCTCAACGAATTAGCGCCATGATTTTGGGTCTATGTGTAGCAATTCACTTGTTAATTATTTTTTACGCTATTCGCGGTGGCGTTACTGCACAAGAAATTTTGGGCCGTACTCGCGGCAATATAGGTTTCGCAGTTTTTTATGAAATCTTCGTTTTAGCTTGTTTTGTGCATGCTCCAATTGGAATGGCAAATATTCTCGAAGAGAATTTCCCAAAAAATCGATTTCTAAAATTAGTTCCCTGGGCTCTTGCATTACTAATCATTTTTATTGGTAGTGTTGCAGTTGTGAGTTTATTTAGCGGTGGTCAAGTATGAGTCAAATGAGAGCTCGACCGCTTATTGATTGGCGTGCAAAGTCTCATCTTGCATACCTTGCCTACGCTATGCACAGATTCTCTGGCCTGTTGTTAGCTTGCTTTATTCCCGTGCATTTTTTTATGCTTGCACAATCCCTCCGAGGGGTAGAGGGTTTTCAGCAAAAGCTCAACCTAACTCATTTTTGGGTCTTTAAATTTGGTGAATGGGCTTTAGTAATTCTTCTAACGATTCATTTAGTTGGCGGAGTACGTTTACTGATGATCGAGTTTGGTCCCTGGAGGGGGTTGCGCAAAAGCTGGATTCAGGCATCAATAGTGATGGGTATTTTAAGTGGTTTGTTGTTTCTTTACTTATCGAATTAGAGGGGTAATCGATGCAGCTTAATATGAATTCGGTTGAAGAGGCTTGTAAGGAACTTTATATTCGCGCTCTGAAGATTTTGCCTGACGATATCAAAATTGGCATCAATCAACTGAATAATGTAGAAACTGATGCACGCGCGCAAGTCGTATTGGGTACCATGATTACCAATATTTCCGTTGCAGAGCGTGAAGATAATTTGTTATGTCAAGATACTGGATTGCCAATTTACAAAGTTAAGATTGGTAGTGATGTGAAATTTGATGGCATGGCTTTAAAGGCTGCAATCCGAAGAGGTTGTGAACGAGCTACCAAAGAATATCCTTTGCGATCTTCGGTTGTTCACCCTATTACTCGTAAGAATAATCATACCTCGTGTGGAATCGATATGCCATCGATTGATATCGATTTCTTTGATAAAAATGAGACTGTAGAGATTGTGATGATTCCCAAGGGGAGCGGGTCCGAAAATAATTCATTTCTAAAAATGGCTATTCCAGCAGAGGGCGTTAATGGCATCAAAGCCTTTGTTATCGAGAGTGTTGTGTTAGCCGGAGGTAAAACTTGCCCGCCTACGATTGTGGGTGTTGGGATTGGTGGTACATCAGAGCAATGTGTTGCAATGGCTAAAAGGGCTGCTACTCGAGCGCTGGGAACGATATGCTTAGATGAAGAGGGTGCTAAGTTAGAGAAAGAGTTGAGTGCTGCAGTAAATCAATTAGGAATTGGCCCTCAAGGATTGGGGGGTGATGCGACTGCGTTTGCGGTTCATGTTGAACTGGCCCATACGCACATTACGATGAATCCAGTCGCGGTGAATATGCAATGCCACTCCGCCCGTCGTGCACGAGCAAGTTTTACGCCTGCTGGCATTGAATTTGGCTTTTAGGACTGCTCATGGCTCATTACATTCTTTCCACCCCAGTCAGTGAAGCGGATATCCGTAAGCTAAAGATTAATGATACGGTTACCTTGCAAAATACTCTGTTTGGCATCAGGGACGCGACTCAAATCCACCTCTTCGACCATGGGCGTGAAACCCGTTTTGATTTAAATGGTCATGCCATTATTCATACAGCTCCTAACGTTCGTAAGGTAGTGGTTAGCGAGAAGTTTCCTGTTGGCTATGAACCGATATGTATTGGTACGACTACTTCTGACAGAATGGAAAGGTTTACCCAACCTTTGATGAGTAAAAATGGAGTCAGAATCATTGTTGGTAAGGGAGGTTTACGCGAGGATTCTGCAAAAGCATTTCAGGAATTGGGCGGTGTTTATCTTGCCATCATTGGGGGCACTGCGGCTCTTGAAACTACTTGGATAGAGCAAATTGAAGATGTCGATATGGATGATCTGAATCCGGAATCATTATGGCGCTTCAAGATTCATGACTTCGGCCCATTATTAGTTGCTATGGATAGTCACGGCGGGAGCATTTATCGAGAAGTCAAAGGTGCGGTGATTAGAAATAAAGAAGGAGTTTTGAAGAATTTAGGAATCACCTCATGAAAGATTTTAAAACTCTTGAAACTGATATTTTAATATTAGGCTCTGGAGGCGCTGGCCTTTTCGCAGCCTTGCATGCCCATCAAACAGATCCCACCCTACATATAACAATCGCTGTGAAGGGTCTACTTGGAAAATGTGGCTGTACCAGAATGGTGCAAGGTGGATATAACGTTGCCTTAGCTCAGGGCGATTCAGTTGAGCGACATTTCATGGATACCATTGAGGGTGGAAAGTGGTTATCAGATCAAGATCTTGCTTGGACGTTGGTGAGTAAAGCGGTGGAACGCATTCATGAATTAGAGAATGAACTAGGCTGCTTCTTTGATCGTAATCCTGATGGAACTATTCACCAAAAAGCTTTTGCGGGTCAAACATTTGATAGAACCGTTCATAAGGGTGACCTTACGGGTATTGAAATCATTAACCGTCTATCTGAACAGGTTTGGGCAAGAGGTATTCATCGTCTTGAGGAGTATCGCGCGATTGAATTGATTCATAGTGAGGATGGCTCTTCACTTGCAGGCGTTCTGATGTTAGATATGCAAACTGGAGAATTCGTTTTAGTTCGAGCAAAAGCGGTTTTATTGGCGACCGGCGGTGGACCAACTATGTACAAATACCATACTCCATCGGGTGATAAGAGTTGCGATGGTTTGGCAATGGCCTTACGAGCCGGTTTAACTTTACGCGATATGGAAATGGTGCAATTTCATCCAACGGGACTACTTGCTGGTCCAGATACGCGTATGACAGGAACCGTTCTGGAAGAAGGATTACGTGGTGCAGGCGGATATCTCCTAAATGGAAATCATGAACGTTTCATGGGTCATTATGATTCTCGAAATGAGCGTGCAACTCGTGACATTGTCTCTAGGTCCATTAATGCTGAGATCAAGGCTGGACGATCTACGCCCAATGGTGGCGTGTATATTCAGATGAGCCACCTAGGACCCGATAATGTTCGTAAATTATTTAAGGGTATGGTTGAGCGTTGTGAAGATAGCGGATTTGACTTAGCTGGAAGCTTGGTTGAAGTAGTTCCAACTGCTCACTATATGATGGGCGGCTTAATTTTTAAAAATGATTGCAGTACAGAACTACCCGGTCTATTTGCAGCTGGTGAGGATACAGGCGGTGTTCATGGGGCAAATCGATTGGGTGGTAATGGAGTTGCTAACTCAACTGTTTTTGGTGGTATTGCTGGCGAGGAAATGGCCCGTTGGATCAAAAATCGTAAACTTGAACCATGTAATATGAATTTGGTACGAGCAAGCGTTGAAATGCATGAAGCGCCCCTCGAGCAGCCTGCTGGAGACCTTGAAGCTATTCGAGATGCTTTAGCTGAATGTATGTGGAATGATGTCGGGATCTCCAGAAATCATGAAAGTTTATCGAGAGCTAAAGCAAGATTGCTCGAGTTGGAGCATTCACTGAATCAGATAGGCGTTGGAAATATTCAGCGTCAATACAGCGTCACTTGGCAGGATTGGATAAATCTACAAAACTTGATCTTATCAAGCCGAGCCATAATTGAGGCAGCCCTTTCTCGTAAAAACTCAAGAGGTGCGCATTATCGAGAGGATTATCCTCATCCTGGTTCGCTTGAAGAATCGTATTTCACTGCTGTCAGCTTAAGTAACGGCAATCTCCAGATAGAAAATAGACCTGTTAAGTTCACTATCGTTCAGCCTGGCGAATCTATCTTAGTTGAGTCTTGATTATTTTTGAATTCATTGATCCTGTCCATTTTCCTATAGCACTCCTGATTGTTCTGGGCGCTTACTTTATATTCGGAATTTCAGGATTCGGATCTTCAATCACTGCTGTGCCAATGCTGGTTCAGTTATATCCTCTTAAAACTGTCATTCCAGTTATGGTGATCATTGATATTTGCGCTTCATCTTATGTGGGCCGACAGTCCTCAAAAGAGGCTTGCCTAGATGAGCTCAAATGGGCATTACCCTTTTCGTTAATGGGGATGGTTTTAGGTGCAATTATGCTGATCAAGTTGCCCAGTAAGCCATTGCTGATTACCTTAGGCCTGTTTGCCTTTATGAATGGCTGTAGGGTTTTATGGCGCAGACATCATGAGCTTATTAAGCCAATAAATAAATATTGGGCGTTCCCATTTGGATTTATTGGCGGTATGTTCACAGCACTTTTTGCTACTGGCGGCCCAATTTATGCAACTTATCTCGGGTTAAGAATAGGTGATCTCAGGGCCCTTCGAGCAACCATGGCATTTGCTATTCTCATGCTAGCTTTGTTGCGCCTAGTTTTTATGTTGGTTACTGGATTAATTCTGAATTGGTCAGTGATTGGCCTGGCAATCTGTCTGATACCTGTTACCTTCCTTGGTTTGTGGTTAGGAACCCATGCTCATGGAAAAATGAGCAACTCATCGTTGAGGATAACCTTCGGAGTAATTCTCTTATTTTCTGGAGCCATGCTGCTTATTCGGCAGTTTTATTGAGCACTCAGATTTCTAGCTTTAATGATTTTTTCCCAGTTCATTGATTCAATTTTCACTTGATTTTCAAAATCTTTTTGATTATTTACTACTGCAGTTAAACCATTGAGATCAAGGCTGGTTTTCATTGCTTCAGAATTGACAGCTTTCACTGTGGCCTGATAGATCCTATCCGTGATTTCTTTCGGCGTCTTCGCAGGAGCCACTAATCCAAACCAACCGGTTGACTCGTATCCTGGTATGCCAGACTCAGCGATAGTTGGGACATCAGGTAGTTGTTTAGAGCGCTTCAAACTTGTCACAGCTAAAGGCCTAATTTGCCCTGTTTTCGCAAAACCTGAGGCTGCAGTCATATTGCCCACCATGAAGTCAATTTGACCTGCAACAAGATCATTTAAAGCCGCAGATTCTCCTTTATAGGGCACATGAGTCGCAGGAATATTTGCTGTATAGGTAAAATTTTCCTCTGCCATATGAACTTGGCTACCGATACCTGCAGAGCCAAAATTGAGATCTTTCTTTTTTGCGTAGGCAATAAATTCGGCAAAGTTTTTAATAGGAAGCTTGGTATTCACAGATAAGAGCATTGGCCCGCTTGCTACATTAGTAATGTAGATGAAGTCTTTTGCATAATTTACAGGTAATTTCTTATAAAGACTTGGATTGACTGTGAGCATGCTGCCCGATGCCAGCATAATGGTATAGCCATCAGGTGCAGATTGGGCGACATATTCAGCCCCAATATTTCCACCAGCACCAACTTTATTTTCAACAATGACGTTTTGACCAAGTTCTTGTGCGAGCTGCTGTGCCAAGATTCGACCAAGAATATCTGTAGTGCCGCCTGGGGCAAAGGGGATCACCATCTTAATTGGTTTGGAAGGCCAAGTATCTGCAAAAGCACTAGATAAAGGCAACATCATCATGACGCAAGAAAGTGCAACACCAATGAGTTTGAAAGCTCGTTTTTTTTGCTTCAGCATGAAAGCGTTCTCCGAAATTATATTTGTTGATACTACCTTTTATCCCACTCTAAAAAACGATTACTTACTACAAAGTAGCTATAAGCTTATTACAGTTTTAGGTAATGTTGTCTTGCCAAAAATATGAATCATCTATATGATATGTATATGTCTACTATTTTGATCTCTGAGTTCATTACAAGTCAAGCCCTAGAAAGCCTGAGTGCTAAGCATAAGGTTGTGTTTGAGCCTGAGCTGCATAAAAACCCTGAGAAATTAATTGCTGCAGTGCAAAATACTGATGCTTTAATTGTTCGCAATCAAACCAAGGTTGATTCAGAGCTTTTACTCAATGCACCCCATTTAAAGGTAGTTGGGCGTCTTGGGGTTGGCTTGGAAAATATTGACCTAGGGGTTTGCGCTGCCCGTAATATCAAAGTTATACCTGCAACTGGAGCTAATGCTGATTCTGTAGCCGAGTACGTGATCGGATCGGCAATAACTCTAATCAGAGGTTTGATTCCTGCCACTTATGCATGCTACAAAGGGGAGTGGCCACGTCAGAGTTTTGTTGAATACAGGGAAGCAAGTAAAAAAATTCTAGGAATTGTGGGCTTTGGCAGTATTGGAAAGATTCTGGCTGAAAAAGCCCACGCCTTTGGTTTCCAATGTATTGCTCATGATCCTTTAATTACAACCCCGGTCGTATCCTTGGTGAATGGCTCGGTGCCGATCTTGCCTTTAAATCAATTATTGAGCCAGTCTGATGTGATCAGTCTTCATTTGCCATTAATTCCGCAGACAAAAGATTTATTCAACGGGGTATTACTGGATCAGATTAAAAGAGGCGCCTGTTTAATTAATACTGCTCGGGGCGGTATTCTTGATGAGTATGCCCTAGCCGATCGGCTGAAATCAGGACATCTATTAGGGGCTGCTATCGATGTATTTTCCTCTGAGCCTGCGCGGGATCTTAGTCATTTTTGGGGCATTCAAAACCTTATTCTTACCCCACATATCGCAGGTGTAACTCGTGAAAGTAATGAAAGAGTGAGTCAAATGATTGCAGATGAAATATTAGAGTTTTTGGAGGCATAAACATGAGCCTTTTGTACCCAGAGATTTTTGAGCTTGCTTATCGTGGTCTATTAGCCGCCGGCATCCATCAGGCACAGGCAAAAGAAACTGCACAGTTTCTTGCGCTTGCCGAATTTGATGGCTTAGGATCCCACGGTTTAGCAAGGGTATCGCAATATGCTGGGCACGCTTTAAATCAGCGCATAAAGTTAAATCCAAAAATTAAAACTGAGCGATTCAAAAAAGCCTGTGCATTAGTAAATGCGGACGATGGTTTGGCTTTTCCAGCCCTTCGTCTCGCTACAGATCTTTCGGTGAATTTAGCCTCAGATGCAGGGATAGGCTTGGTTGCTGTTAATAATAGTCATCATTTTGGAGTGGCTGGCCATTATGTAGAGGCAGCCGCTAGGGCTGGTTTCATTTCCTTAATGTTTGGTAATACGCCTGCAGCTATGCCTATGCTAGGGGGTAAAGAGGCGATTTTCGGAACCAACCCCATAGCAGTTTCTTTTCCAATGCCTAAAGGTGATCCGCTCGTGATAGATATGTCATTATCAGCTGTGGCAAGAGGCAAGCTACTAATAGCTGCCAAAAAAGGGGAGAAAATTCCTGAGGGCTGGGCACTTACTGCTGATGGTCAACCAACTACTAATCCACATGAGGGCCTCAAGGGATTAATGGTTCCGCTCGGTGGCGATAAAGGCGCCTTATTGGCGCTGATGATTGAGTTGATGGTTGTTGGATTATCGGGTAGCAGATTCTCATTTGAAGCAGATTCATTTTTTGATGCGAAGGGTAATAAGCCAAGAATCGGTCAAGTGATCATTTCAATTGACCCCGGCGTTAGTGGAAAAAATATTTTTTCTGATCAGATGAATCGTTTTTGCAAAAAAATTTCTCAGAGTGAAGGGACGCGGTTTCCAGGGGAGCGACGTTTTAAACAGCGGAAAATTACTATGAGAGAGGGTATCAAGATCTCAGATTCTGTTTTGAGTGAAATTCAAGAGGGCATTAAAAATTCTTGGAAAAATAATTTTTAGATGATATTTAAAAGGAGAGAGTGATGATTCATTTTGTCGTGCATGAGCCAGGAGATGGCGTTGGTGTAGTTGTGGTTGAGGGGGTTAAGGCAGGCTCAGAATTGATTGGCTGGGTGATGGATGGTGATTTGACTTTGAATATGAAGTCTGAAAGCGATATTCCGATCGGCCATAAGATCTCCCTAAAGGACTTTAATCCTGGAGATACTGTTATGAAATATGGCATTGATATCGGCAAGGTCGTTGCCCCAATTAAAAAAGGGGAGCACCTTCATGTCCAAAATGTCAAAACAAAGCGCTGGTAATCAGGCCCTTAACTAATTTTTTAAGAGAAAAAAATGACTAATTTAAAAGAAGCAAAATTTATGGGTTATCGCCGCGAGAATGGCCGTATGGGTATTCGCAACCACGTTCTAATTCTCCCTTTAGATGACTTATCTAATGCAGCGTGTGAAGCAGTGGCTAATAATATTAAAGGTACTATGGCTATTCCTCACTCTTATGGCCGCCTTCAGTTTGGTGCCGATCTAGATTTGCATTTCCGCACCCTTATTGGCACAGGTTCGAATCCAAACGTTGCAGCAGTAGTTGTAATTGGTATTGAGCCACAATGGACCAAAATTGTTGTAGATGGAATTAAAGCTTCTGGAAAACCAGTTGAGGGATTCTGGATTGAAGGTAATGGCGACACTGCGACTATTGCTGCTGCTAGTAAATCAGCTTACGCTATGATGAAGCATGCATCAAAACAGCAACGTGTATTAGCCCCACTATCTGAACTTTGGGTATCTACTAAATGTGGTGAATCTGACACCACCTCCGGTTGTGGTGCTAACCCAACCGTAGGCGATGCCTTTGATAAGCTGTACGAAATTGGTTCAACCTTAGTTTTCGGAGAAACAACTGAGTTAACGGGTGGTGAACATTTAGTTGAAGCACGTTGCCGCACTCCAGAGGTAAAAAAGAAGTTTCGTGAAATGTTTGATCGATATCAGGACGTCATCGAACGTCATAAGACCAGTGATTTATCTGATTCTCAGCCAACCAAAGGCAATATTGCAGGCGGTTTAACGACGATTGAGGAAAAAGCACTTGGTAATATTCAAAAAATTGGCAAGAAATGTATTATTGACAGCGTTCTAGATAAGGCTGAGACACCTACTACAAGCGGTCTCCATTTCATGGATTCATCCTCTGCAGCTGCGGAGATGGTTACATTGTGTGCAGCAGCTGGTTTTGCAGCTCATTTCTTCCCAACTGGCCAAGGCAACGTGATCGGCAATGCAATTCTGCCAGTTATCAAAATCTGCGCAAACCCTAAAACAGTCCGTACGATGGGTGAGCATATTGATGTTGATGTTTCTGGATTGTTACGTCGAGAAGAAAATATGGATCAAGCTGGAAATAAGCTTTTAGATTGCCTATTGCATACTGCAAATGGTGAACTTACCGCTTCAGAAATTCTTGGCCATCGCGAGTTTGTATTGACGCGTCTCTACGAATCGGCTTAAGACCGTTCATATGAGAACCCTGACCGCTTATCAAGAAGTAAAGCAAAAGATCACAGAGGATCTGGTCAGGGGTCGTTTCCTAAGTGGGCAATCTTTACCTGCTGAAAAGGACTTGTCAAAAGAGCTCGATGTCTCGATCGGAACCCTTCGTAAAGCTGTTGATGATCTGGTTGCCGATGGCATTCTAATTCGCCGACAAGGCAAAGGTACATATGTTGCAGAGCATGATTTAAAGCGATTACTCTATTATTTTTTTCATGTCGTTGAACATGATTCAGATATAAAGATGAATCCTCGGGTTGAGCTCGTCTCCATAAATTCATCAGTTGCAAATAAAGAAGAAGCCTCTAAGCTGAACTTGAAAGAAGGTACCTCGGTTTGGCGTTTGGTTAATAGGCTTTATCTAAAAGAGCACTGTGTCATGGTGGATCAAATTACTCTTGATAAAAGACGATTTAAAAACTTAACTAGATCGGAGTTCGTAAATCGTAAAGGCAGTATTTATCAATTTTATCAAGAAAAATTTGGGCAAACAGTTATTCGAAGTAGCGAGCGTGTGCGAGCATCACTTGCAGGAAAGCAATTCGGAGAATGGTTGGGTATTAGCTCAGATTCTGCAATCTTACAGATAAGACGCGTTGCGTTAGATATACAAGATGAGCCTATAGAATGGAGAATATCCAGTCTCAATACTCATCATCATGAGTACTTTAGTGAAATAGTGTCCTAGCCACTTTCTCTATTTGATGAAATTATTTAAATATTTACCCGGTATTTTTTTTGCATCTATCATTGCTTTGATAGCAATTGAAATGTCAATAAGATATCCATCTTTAGCTAGAGGTGGTTTGAGTATTTTGACGTTATCAATCATTGTCGGAATTTTTATTGGCAATCTCCCAATATATAAATTTCTAATTTCCTATTGCGGTTCTGGGATAAATTTTTCCAAGCAAAAAGTATTGCGATTGGGAATAATTCTTTATGGATTTAGATTGACTTTTCAGGATATTGAAAAAGTTGGTTTAAATGGCGTCATGATTGATGTGCTCACCCTAACCTCAACTTTTTTATTAGCTGTTTACTTAGGCGTTCGGTTTTTTAAGCTTGATAAAGATACTGCCATATTAATCGGTTCTGGCAGCTCTATTTGTGGAGCCGCAGCAATCTTAGCAACCGAGCCTGTCTTGAAAGCATCAAATGAACGAGTTACCGTGGCAATTTCTACAATTGTTATTTTTGGTACTCTTGCTATTTTTCTTTATCCAGTTTTATATTCTTTTTTAGCTCTTCAATACCCTGGTTTTCTGTCTCCTGAGCAATACGGTGTTTATATTGGATCGACGGTACATGAGGTTGCTCAAGTAGTTGCTACTGCAAATTCTATTGGTGACGATGTCACTAGTACGGCCGTAATTACTAAGATGGTTCGTGTAATTATGCTTGCCCCATTTTTGGTTCTATTATCGATTTGGGTTTTATCTAAAACAAAAGTACCCCATGAGCTTGAAAAGAAAAAAAGCTCTCTTCATTCCTTCGGTAAACATATTCCGGTTTTTGCGGTGTTATTCATAGTTGTAATTGGGCTAAATTCAACTGGCTACGTTCCGAAAGAATTTCGTGAGAATCTTATTTCAATTGATAACTTTTTACTTGCTCTAGCGATGGGTGCTTTGGGCTTAACAACCCATTTTTCTGCCCTAGCATCTGCGGGTACTAAGCCACTTAAGCTCGCATTTGTACTGTTTGTTTGGTTAATGATTGGCGGTGGTTTTATTAATTACTCTATTAATTTTTTGCTAGCAACATAAATCCAAGCAATAAAAGTGTAGCTATAGTTAAGAATGTGATCTTACTTTTTGTAAATTCTTTCGTTATTAGATTTCCAACCCTTATCCCGGGAATTGAGCCGATTAAAAGCCCTATTAAAAGCTCAAAATTAATATTGCCTAGCCACCAGTAGCCAATACTACAAAGCGCTGTTAGCGGCACCGCAAATGCAATATCAGTTGCAGAAGCCTCTTCTTTTTTGAGTTGGGGATACAAAATCGTAATCACTGCGGCCCCTATAACCCCGGCTCCAATTGAGGTAATACACACTAATACACCAATGAATGCTCCAGCGGTAACGGTCCTTCTTTTGAGAAATCGGTCATTTGGTTCTAGCGCTAGTCTTACTTCAGCCCATTGAGAAATTTTTGTTTTAAAGATGACCAAGGTTGCAGTTAAGATTACTGATAATCCGATCAGTATCCGAAAGTAACTATTCAAAGCTTGAGATGTCAGATCTTGCTGGCTCAGAATGAGTATGGTAAGCATTGCAGTTGAAATACTTCCTAGACACAGAAGTCCAACGATATCCCAGCGCACATTGCCATGTAAGCGATGGGCTGCAGTACCAAAGCCTTTGGTAATGGCAGCAAAAGCCAGATCGGTGCCTACTGCTGTAGTGGGGGCGACGCCAAAAATGATCGTTAGCAAAGGCGTCATGAGCGAGCCGCCACCTACGCCGGTCATGCCGACTAGGAGCCCAACCAGTGCGCCAGAAATAATAAAGTGTGATGAATCGATGAAGAACTGGGTCATGATTTTTTCTGATTATGAGTATTGGGCTTCTTCAAATTCCTGGAATTTGATCGTGTTCATCAAAAACAAAATACGACGCTGAATCGATTTGCGGTTTTCTATTTGTTCAAGCGGTAATTGGTCATGCTCACGCAGCAGGCTGGTGATGATGGGGTTGTATTGCTCCCGAACTGGTGACATTGCGATTCCTCTATTAATCAAGCGTTAGAGGAGACTTTAGCAATGACGCTATATATCCACAAGGAATATATAGCGATATCTATATTACATACGGATATATAGATTATTTTTCGACGAAGGCACGCTCAAAGACATAGTCGCCTAAATGACCTAGGCTTGGGGAGACTTTGAAGCCCCGACTATCGAGCATTTCACAGGTTTCTTTGAGCATCGATGGGCTGCCGCAAATCATGGCGCGATCTACTGCAGGATCCAAAGGCGGTAAACCAATATCTTTGAAGAGTTGGCCAGTTTCAATGGCAGTGGTGAGGCGACCGGTGTGTTTGAAAGCCTCGCGCGTCACCGTAGGGTAGTAGATGAGTTTTTCACGAATGAGTTCACCCAAATATTCATCTTGAGTTAACTCATTCTTGATGTAATCGCCATAAGCCAACTCACTAACGAGACGTACGCCATGAATCAAAACAACTTTCTCGAATTTGTCATAGGTTTCAGGGTCACGAATGATGCTCATAAAGGGCGCCAAGCCAGTGCCAGTGCTAAATAAGTAGAGGTGTTTGCCAGGATTGAGGTCATCAATCACTAAAGTTCCAACCGACTTCTCGCTCACGAGAATGGGGTCTCCAACCTGAATTTTTTGCAGACGGGAAGTGAGGGGTCCGTCTTGAACCTTAATACTCAAGAACTCCAAATGCTCTTCGTAGTTTGGACTTGCCACGCTGTAGGCTCTGAGTAGCGGTTTCCCTTCGACCTCTAAACCAATCATGAGAAAGTGCCCGCTGCGAAAGCGTAAGCCCTTGTTGCGGGTGGTCGTAAAGCTAAATAGGGTGTCATTCCAGTGATGAACTGACAGAACGGTTTCAGTGTTGCAAGTAGCCATAAAGCGGTGTGATTTTCAGTAAAGCCGCCATTATCCCATTCTTGGGCATCTCCCGAGGACTGCGGAGGCAATTAACTTTTTATATACCCTGAACTTTTAGTAATAAGGACTATTGCTCAATAGAGTCCAAGCTTCGCTATTATCTAAGCATGAATCGAACTTTTTACCTCCTAATGGGCTTTCTGAGTCTGGGTCTTGTGATGGTTGCGCTCATCCTCCAGCAATTTGGTTACCAGGGGGTCGCATTCTTGCCGTGCCCTTTATGCATCATGCAAAGAGTGGGCTATTTGGGAGTTGGTTTTGCTTGTTTTATCGCGATGGCATTCCAGCCCAGCAGAAAAGCTTTCCATGTGTTGGCGACGCTATTTGCAGTTTTTGGCTTGGTGGTTGCTGGACGCCATATCTGGGTCTTGTTTCATCCCGATACTTCCTGCGGTATTGACCCCCTCGAAACTTGGATCAATCAGTTTGAGCTGGTTCGCTCCTGGCCATGGCTATTTAAAGCGGATGGCCTTTGCTCTGCTCAACTACCAACTATTCTCGGTTTGCAAGTACCTGAATGGTCCTTTGTTTGGTTTGCGATTATCTTGATCGTACTAGTACAAAGACTTTTTAAAAAGCACTAATTACTCTTCTTCGCGACGCAAGTGCGGGAACAGAATCACATCCCTAATATTGGGTGCGTCAGTTAAGAGCATTACCAAACGATCGATACCGATACCGCAACCACCAGTAGGAGGCATACCGTATTCCAGGGCGCGAATAAAGTCATGATCGAAGTACATTGCCTCTTCATCGCCAGCTTCTTTTTGCTCTACCTGTTTACGAAAGCGATTCGCTTGGTCTTCTGCGTCATTCAGCTCTGAGAAGCCATTAGCAATCTCACGACCTGTGATGAATAATTCAAATCGTTCGGTAACGCCTGGACGAGTATCAGACTCTCGTGCAAGGGGGCTTACTTCAATCGGGTAATCAATAATGTAAGTTGGCTCCCAGAGATGTTCTTCGGCAACCAATTCAAATAAGGCTAGTTGAAGGGCACCGAGACCCGCATTCTTCAGGGTGGGGGAGTCAGGATTCTCACCACCTTTCTTCAACTCAGAGCGAATAAAGTCCGCATCCTCGAGTTGCGCAGCTTGATATTGTTTATTGGATTGAGGGCCATATTTCAGAATCGCCTCTGTAATCGTTAAGCGCTGGAAAGGTTTGCTTAAATCCAGCTCGCGACCTTGGTGAGTTAAGACTGCAGTGCCTTGCGCATCGATTGCTGCAGCACGAATCAGTCCTTCAGTAAAGTCCATCAGCCAGCGATAGTCAGTATAGGCCGCATAAAACTCCATCATTGTGAACTCAGGGTTATGGCGGGGGCTCACACCTTCATTGCGGAAGTTACGATTGATTTCAAAGACGCGTTCAAATCCACCCACAATTAAACGCTTGAGATAGAGCTCAGGTGCTATACGCAGGAACATCTGCATATCAAGAGCATTATGGTGAGTGATAAAAGGCTTTGCTGTTGCTCCACCAGGAATCGGATGGAGCATGGGTGTCTCTACTTCCATGAAGTCAGCATCAAGCATGTGACGACGTAAGGAAGCAATGGCGTTACTTCTTGCCTTGAACGTATTACGACTTTCAGGATTGACGATCAGGTCAACGTAGCGCTGACGGTATTTAGTCTCTAAATCAGATAGCCCATGGAATTTATCTGGCAGAGGGCGTAATGATTTGCTGAGCAAACGCAGGTTGCTACTCTCAACCGAGAGCTCGCCCTTATTGGTCTTAAAAAGATGGCCCTCAGCAGCAATAAAGTCACCCATATCCCAATGCTTAAAAGCAGCATGCGTATCAGCCCCGCTGATTTCATCGCTGATATAGAACTGAATTTGCCCGCTTCGGTCTTGAATGGTCGCAAAGCTTGCTTTGCCCATCACACGCTTTAGGACCATGCGACCGGCAACCTTGACATGAACTTTCTTGGCAGCCAATTCTTCTTTAGTCAGGCTATCGTAGTGCGCGTGTAAATCCGCTGATAAATGCGTTGGCACAAAATCATTCGGGAAAGGAACGCCAGCTTCCCGAAGTTTGGCTAATTTTTCACGACGCTCTGCAATGATGTGATTTTCATCAAGGGGTTCTGCGTTAGCTGGTGGGTTGGCTTTATCGTTCATATCAAAATGGGTTGCTGTTAATGGAATTAAACGCCTTGTTTCAGGCTAGCTTCAATAAAAGCATCAAGATCACCATCAAGCACCTTCTGGGTATTGGAAATCTCAACGTTGGTACGTAAATCTTTAATGCGGCTCTGGTCTAGAACATAGGAGCGGATTTGATGGCCCCAGCCTACATCGGTTTTACTGGCCTCTAACTTATCTTGCTCAGCACGACGCTTTTGCATCTCATGCTCATACAGACGTGACTTGAGCATACTCATCGCCTCAGCACGGTTGCGGTGTTGGCTACGGTCATTCTGACACTGAACCACGATGCCAGTTGGAATATGCGTGAGACGCACTGCAGAGTCTGTTTTATTAATATGTTGACCACCAGCACCTGAAGCGCGGTAGGTATCCGTCCGAATATCCGCTGGATTGACTTCAATTTCGATGGAGTCATCAATCTCAGGATAGACATAGATGCTGGCAAATGAGGTGTGTCGACCATTAGAGGAGTCGAAGGGCGACTTCCGTACTAAGCGATGCACTCCCGTTTCAGAGCGCAGATGACCGTAGGCGTATTCACCATCGACTTTGATGGTCGCGCTCTTGATGCCTGCTACATCGCCATCAGACTCTTCAAGAATTTCGGTTTTGTAACCTTTGCGCTCACAATATTTTAGATATTGACGATAGAGCATGCTTGCCCAATCACAGGCCTCAGTCCCGCCTGCACCGGCTTGAATATCAATGAAGCAGTTGCAAGAATCCATTTCATTGTGGAACATCCTGCGGAACTCCAGATCACTAATCAGCTGACTATAGCTCTCTGTGTCTTTTTCAATTGCGGAGATCGTCTCAAAATCATTTTCCTCTTTAGCCATCTCAAATAACTCGAGTGCACCCGTAATATTGCTATTGAGATTGGTGAGGGTGGCAACAACACCGTCAAGCAATTTCTTTTCTTTACCGAGGGCTTGGGCTTTTTTTTGATCATCCCAAATTTTGGGGTCTTCGAGAATGGAGTTAACTTCAGTGAGGCGGCGTGACTTTACATCAAAGTCAAAGATACCCCCGAAGGGCTTGCTCGCGCTCGAGCAGATCAGAGAGGGTATTGGAGATGGTATTGAGTTGTTCGGCTTCCATCCCCTCATTATAAGGGGGTTATAGCCGGACCTTGACGAAGTCTAATTGGCGGGATTGTCGTCGTGCGCCTCAATCATCAGCTGAATACGAGCCTGCCCTTGATAGCGGTCGGTGACTAGGCGATAGGCCAGCTTGGCGCGGTGGGGCAGGGTTTGGGTTCGATTGAACCAAACTCCAGTGATGGCTTTGCTAGCAGTGCTCCCAATCGGACGTAACTGCAAACGCAAGTGTTTCTCTTTCATGAGACTTTGTTCTGAGATCTCAAATTCTCCATAGAAAACTGGCTGCGGAAATCCTTGACCCCAGATTTCTTCGGCGAGGAGATCTCCAAGCTCAGGAGTAAATTCATGTGGGGCTAAGCTACCATCATGGCTATGGCTGCGCTCTAATAAATCATCAGTAAGTAGTTCATCAGCAACTTTTTGAAAAGCAGCATCAAACTGAGCAAAGTCTGCTTTATGAATGGTCAGTCCTGCTGCCATGGCATGACCACCAAACTTCAGAATCAAACCAGGCTCACGTTTAGAAACCAGATCTAGGGCATCACGCAAGTGAAAGCCAGCAATCGATCTACCAGAACCACGCAATTCATTGCTGTCAGCACCATCAGCTGGTGCAAATACTAGGGCGGGGCGATTGAAGCGCTCCTTAAGGCGAGAGGCCACAATCCCAATCACCCCTTGATGCCAAGCCTCGTTCCATAGGCAGATGCTAGGCTTATCACGCATGGCATCAGTAAGTTGATCATCGGCCAGTAATGCGAGAGCTTCTTCTTGCATGCCCGTTTCAATCACGCGACGCTCTCGATTGATGCGATCAAGTTCCTGAGCAATCGACAAAGCCTCACCCTGATCATCAGTCAAGAGCAGGCGAATCCCTAAACTCATATCAGCAAGCCTACCGGCAGCATTGAGTCTGGGGCCAATAGCAAAACCCAAGTCAAAAGCGTTTGCTTTACGAACATCTCTCACTGCGACCTGGAAGAGGGCTTGAATACCTGCTTGGCAAACGCCATTCCGAATGCGTTTTAATCCATTCGATACTAGGATGCGATTATTGCGATCGAGCTGAGCAACGTCTGCTACTGTACCCAGTGCTACTAGGTCAAGGAGATTTTCAATCTTAGGTTGAGTCTCGGTGGTAAATTTTCCCCGCTGACGTAACTCTGCACGTAATGCCACTAAGAGATAAAACATCACACCAACGCCTGCAAGTGCTTTGCTTGGAAATGGACAGCCTACTTGGTTTGGATTCACAATTGCCGCCGCATTGGGAATGATGTCTGCTGGTAGGTGGTGATCGGTCACGATGACATCGATACCAAATTCACGAGCACGCTCAACACCTGCAGCACTTGCGATACCGTTATCAACAGTAATGAGGTAGCGTGGCTTGGGTTTGAGCTCTGCCGCGAGCTCCACTACCTCAGGGGTCAGGCCATATCCCATCGTGAACCGATTGGGAACCAGAAACTGTATTGAGGCACTTTCTGCACCGAGTAGCTTGAGGCCACGCATCGCTACCGCACATGCCGTTGCGCCGTCGCAGTCATAGTCGGCAACAATCACGATGGATTCTCTTTTTTCCAGAATGTCTGCCAACAGACTGGCCGTACTTAAACAGTTCTTGAGTTCACTCGGAGAGAGTAGGTTTTTGAGTTCGAGAGATAAATCATCTGGCTTTTCAACACCTCGCGCTGCAAATAATCTGGCAAGCAATGGGTTTAAACCGCTTTGCTCTAACCACTTGGCAGCCTTCTCAGAGTAGGGGCGGTGCTGAAAGCGGCTCATGAACCTGTTCCAATAATGTCTTGCCAGGATATTTTTTTAGCTTTTCGCCAGAACATCCAGGGCTGCTGATGCAATGATTTGCGAGTAAATGTGCGTTCACGAAAACGACCATTGGGAAAGTCAATCAGGATCACTTCATCGAGTTGTTTATTTTCTAGAGCAGTCGATAGCATTCCCCAAATCGATTCTGGATCATCTGTATAGGCAAATCCAGCTTCCAGTTGATCTGGATTAACATCAGCCGACTGAGGAATATTCAGAAACTTCGCGAGCCCCTTGAGAAGCGGTTTGTTGCTGTAAATGGTTTTGATTTCTTTGAAGCAGTTGGGGGCCTCAACATCGGCTAATTTTCCAATTCCACTAATCCAAATGGAGTTGATACTGGATTTGCCAGATTGTTCACGAACCTGATTGATGGCATCGATATGCCAAAGCATCTGGATTTCATTTTGGAGCTTACGCCATCTTTTGGATACACCTTTTTCATTGCTGTCACGCGGCATCCACCAGTCAATATTGCGCCCGTGGGATTGATCTAGACTGTGCGTTGCGAGACTGGCGAACGGTCCGGCAGGTATGAAATAAAAAGAGGCGTTATGAAAAAGCAGGGGGCTTTGAAAATCTTCCTCTAGTAATGGCAGGATCGGCTTTAGTAGTGCGTTAGATTCTTCTTGTGTCAGTCCAAGCTGAGTTTGGTTTAGGAGCACTAGGTGATCTCGTGTTGCATGAAGATGAACTGGCTGTAGGCAAGCAATCGACAGCTGGGGATCTATGACAAGATCAGACTGTCCCAATAAGAGAATCGGGGCAATCGGCACCCGCTTACCCAGTAGAAAACGCTCCTGCGGCAGTCCACAGGGCGGCTGTTCAGCCTGAGGGTCGAGGGCATCCTCCCCACCGATCATCAGGGTAAACCGGCGGACAGGTTTGGAATTGGTATTGGGTTCGATAGCCATTTCCTTGATTTTAGGTGGCATTTGATTATTCCATCGGTTTGGCTTGGTAATTCACTAAACTGTTGGGATGTTGAAATTTCCCCTTGAGCTCGAAATTGGCTTGCGCTACACCCGTTCTAAGCGCCGCAAGGCGATTGGTAAGCGCGACGGCTTCCTTTCCTTTATCTCGGGCATCTCCACGATCGGGATCGCCTTGGGAGTAGCATCCCTGATTGTGGTGCTCTCGGTCATGAATGGCTTCCAAAAAGAGGTGCGGGATCGGATGCTATCCGTTCTTTCCCATATTGAAATTAGTGCGCCTGATGGTTTGGCGAGCTGGCAGCCCTTAGCGCTGACTGTTGCCGCTCAGCCTCATGTTCTTGGGGTTGCTCCGATGGTGGGCTCTCAGGGTTTGTTAAGTCGCGGTGGGGCAATGCGTGGCGTATCGATACGGGGTGTCTCACCCAGCGAAGAGATCAAGGTATCGGATTTACCGAAGCAATTTATTTCTGGAAGTATTGATGATCTCAAGCCGGGGAGTTTTGGGGTTGCCTTAGGCTCACAACTGGCAGCCATTATTGGTGCCAATGTGGGCGATCGAGTGAACTTGATTGTTCCAGAGGCTGATCTTACGCCAGCAGGCGCCTTACCGAGAATGCGTACCTTACAAGTCGTGGGTATTGTGGATAGTGGCCATTACGAATTCGATAGCTCATTAGTCATTCTGCATTGGCAAGATGCTGCGGCTTTGTTGCGGATGCGCGATCCCACAGGTTTGCGGGTCAAGGTTGACAATATGCAGCGAGCACCTGAGATTGCCAATCAAATAGCTGCAGTATTACCTGATTCGGTTTGGATTTCTGACTGGTCCCGCACCAATCGTAATTGGTTTGCAGCAGTTCAAACCGAGAAAAAAATGATGTTCATTATTTTGACTTTGATCATTGCGGTAGCTGCATTCAACTTAGTCTCCACCTTAGTCATGACTGTGAATGAGAAGCAAGCAGACATTGCCATTTTGCGAACCATGGGCGCTAGTCCTGGAATGATTCAGCGCATCTTTTTAGTTCAAGGTCTGGCCATTGGCTTATTGGGTTCTTTGGCTGGGGTTGCCTTTGGATTGTTAATTGCGCTCAACATTGATGTCATCGTTCCAGCAATTGAGGCGATCTTTAGGGTGCGCTTCTTACCCCGCGATGTGTATTTCATTAGTGAGCTGCCATCGGATGTTCATCTTGCAGATGTTCTGACAGTGGGATTGATGGCTTTTGGTTTATCAGTATTAGCTACCTTATATCCAAGCCGTCGAGCCTCGAAGGTCCAGCCTGCGGAGGCGCTGCGTTATGAGTAATACGAACTCTGTAGTTCTCAGTGCTAACGGCTTAGCGAAAACCTACGGTCAAGGTGATTCTGCGGTTGAGGTTCTCAAGGCAATCGATTTACAGGTTTTTCCCTCAGAGAAACTCGCTATTGTGGGATCTTCTGGATCTGGAAAAAGTACGCTCTTACATCTATTGGGTGGTTTGGATAAGCCCACTAGTGGCATAGTCACTTTGGCTGGAGAAAACCTCAATCAACTTTCGACCAAAAAACTCGATCAGCTCCGCAATCGCAGTCTAGGCTTTGTATATCAGTTTCATCATCTCTTGGATGAATTTACTGCTCTAGAGAATGTAGCTCTGCCACTTCGCATCAGAGGTCTAGGTGGCGACGAGTCTTTAGCCTGTGCGAGCGCCATTCTGAAGCAAGTAGGTTTATCAGCTCGAGAAAAGCATACCCCTGGCGAATTATCAGGAGGAGAGCGCCAACGGGTTGCGGTTGCGAGAGCCTTAGTTGGTAACCCTGTCTGTGTTTTGGCTGACGAGCCGACAGGCAATCTCGATACGGAAACTGCAGATGGTGTTTTTGACTTAATGCTAAATATTGCTCGAGAGCAAGGAACCGCATTCGTGATTGTGACGCACGATCCTATTCGCGCTCAACGTTGTGATCGCATTATGCAACTAGAGCGAGGAGTGTTAAGGACCTTTGCTGGATGAGCGTTAGCCCTTCATGGGTTGATACCCACTGCCATCTAGACGCCCCTGAATTATTTCCCAATCTCCTGACGATCTTGGAGGAGGCTGCTCAAAAAGGCGTCAAGGCGATTTTGATTCCTGCAGTTCAGGCAAGCGACTTTGATCACGTTAAAGCTTTAGCCCATGATTATGCAAAACAAATCCCGGGTTTGGTCTATACCCTAGGAATTCATCCTTTGTATATTCAAAAAGCAAAGGAGAGTGATCTTCTGGTGTTGAAGGAAAAGATTGAGACTAATCTTGAGGATCCTCGCTTTGTTGGAATTGGTGAAATTGGCCTAGATTATTTTGTAGAGGGTTTAGACCCATTAAGGCAAGATTTTTTCTTTCAAGGGCAGTTGGATTTAGCGCAGCAGTTTCAATTGCCCGTTGTACTTCATGTTCGGCGTTCTCAAGATGCAATACTCAAAGCATTGCGTCAAAGAACTTTACCAGGAGGGATTGCGCATGCCTTCAATGGGAGTTTCCAGCAAGCCGAACAATTGATTGGGATGAACTTTAAGCTTGGTTTTGGTGGCGCAGCTACTTTCACGCGAGCACTGCAAATCCGTCGCTTACTAACAGAGTTGCCACTCGATAGCATCGTTACTGAAACTGATGCTCCTGATATTCCTCCAGCATGGCTAAGAGATGAGGGTGCAGAATGTAATTCACCAAGCTATTTGCCCAGAATTGCGTCAGAGTTAGCAGATATTAGAGGCATTAGCCACGATCAGTTTGCGCTGGCTGTGAGGCAAAATGCATCACAAGCTTTGCCACGCTGGTCCTCATTCCTTTCCTTCTAAAGATCCTTGCGTTTAGCTATTTCGGCGTTTATCGCCGGGGGATCTCTTCTTCTATTTTTGCCTGCGGTGCCGGCAAACTATCTCTCGATCGCATCAGTGTTGACAGCGCTATTGTTGCTAGCAATCTTTTACCTCGGTCATCCTCAGATCAAGCTTGTATTAGTCATCATTCTGGCTTTTACGGTTGGGTTCTGTTGGAATGCCTACTATGCTGATCAACGGTTGCACCATGTTTTGCCTAACGCATTGGATGGCGCAGAGTTCGAGCTGATCGGCCGGGTAGACGCCTTGCCCCAAGGGAATTCGCAGGGAAGCAGATTTGCGTTTGAAGTGGAGAAAAGTACTTCTCGAGAAAACACAAAAGTATTTACTCCGCGGATTTATCTTAGTTGGAATCCTGCTTGGAAAAATACGAATACCATTCCTGAAATCATTCCGGGGCAGCGTTGGAAATTCAAGGTGAAGTTAAAGCAGCCCTATGGTTTGCACAATCCCCATACATTTGACTTTGAACGTTGGGCATTTCAACAGGATTACGGTGCTACTGGATCGGTTCGGTCAGGTGAGTTACTGGAGACTAATGCGATTGGCTGGTTCGATTTTCGTTTGGGTATGGAGCGCAAGCGATGGCAGTTGCGTGAGAAAATTCAGCGTTTACTGCCTAAGGATGCCCGCTACCAAGGAGTGTTAGTGGCTCTGGTGCTAGGTGATCAAAATGCGATCGAACAAGATGATTGGCGAATATTCAATGCAACCGGCATTGGACATTTAATTTCAATCTCGGGCTTGCATGTCACTATGTTAGCTGGGGTAGGGGCAATGATCGCAGCTAAGGCATGGCGCAGGAGATCATTACCGCTGTATATCCCAGTTGCTAAAGTCGCAGCAATCATCGGCTTTCTCACTGCTTTTATCTATACCTGGTTGGCGGGCTTCCAGATACCAGCACAAAGAACGATGTATATGGTTGGGGTAGTAGCCTTTGCTTTATGGAATGGCCGTAATCCCCGATCGTTTGATATTTGGTGGTGGGCCCTCTTTTTTGTTTTGCTGATTGATCCAATGGCGCCCTACACGCCTGGCTTTTGGCTCTCTTTCGGTGCTGTAGCTGCCATTCTCTATTCCATGAAAGACGCAAAGGGTTTATTGGGTATTCCCACTGGTAAAGAGTTTGATAGTGTTTGGCAAGACCGTATTAGGATGGCCTTATCGGAAGCTTGTCGGGTGCAAGCAGTAGTAACCATTGCCTTGCTCCCGCTTACTTATTATTGGTTCTATCAAACTTCGATTGTGTCGCCCATTGCAAATACTTTGGCGATTCCGGTGGTGAGTTATGTAGTCACTCCTTTTGCTATCGCCGGCGCTCTTTTACCCGAGTGGTTGGGAGAATGGTTTTTAAAACTAGCGCATTTATCAATGGAGTATTTGGGGATCGCATTAACAAAATTTGCTGGTTTATCGTGGGCAGTGCACCGCTCCCACGAGCCTACTATCTGGGCATTAAGTATTGCCAGCCTTGGTGTGATTATGGCGATTCGACCTGGAGATTTGCTGGATAGCTGGAAGTCACGAGTATGCGGAGTTTGCTTATCCAGTGTTTTATTTATTCCACCATTACCCCATCTCAAGCCCGGGCAGTTTAGGGCAACCGTCTTAGACATTGGGCAGGGAACAGCAGTGTTGATTGAGACAGCGACAAAGACGCTGCTATATGACACCGGCCCAACTCACGGAATGAAGGATGATGCAGGTAGGCGGATCATTATTCCTTTTTTACTAGGCAGTGGCATTCATGAGATTGATCGCTTGGCAATTAGTCACAGCGATAGTGACCATATTGGTGGAGCTACATCCTTACTCAAGGAGATACGGTTTCGTTCGATGATGGGATCGTTACCGGAAAACAATCCCTTATTAAGCAATCTGAATAGAAGATCTATTCCAGCCCTGCCATGTCGTTATGGTCAGCAATGGGAGTGGGATAGGGTGACATTTAAAGTATGGCATCCAGAGGAGGGCACCAACTTTGAGCTTGAGTATCCGATGAAACCCAATGAAATGAGTTGTGTTTTGGAAATCAGTAATGATCGCTATTCTTTATGGATGACTGGAGATGTTGAGAAATATGGCGAAGCGGAAATTGTCAGAAGACTGGCCAATGAGGAGCACTCGAAAAGTAATGACAAGGAAGTGATTTTCATGGCGCCTCACCATGGGAGCAAAACATCCTCTTCAGTTGGTTTGCTTGAGGCGCTTAATCCAAGTCAAGCATTTGCTCAAAACGGACATTTAAACCGCTATGGGCATCCACATCCAACAGTTACCCAGCGCTATCAGGGCTTGAATATTCCGTTTTATCAAACGCCAAAGACGGGCGCTCAGATTTGGAGTTTCGGATCGAGTGCAATCTCAAAGATCGATTGGCGATTTCAGAAAGCAAGAATATGGCATAGGAAATAAACCCTAAGCCAAAATTCTGATTACTGTTTTGATCGTTTAACCGTCATTGGGCAGGTTGACTGAAAAATCACAGTCTTCACATACATAGGAAGATTTTTGCTTTCGTCAATTCCGATGGTTTGGGTTAATTCATTCAGGGAGTAATCGCCTGTGTTGTACAGGAAGCGATTTCTAGTGAGTAGCTTTGGGCCTGATATGTACTCTTTAGTACATAAAATGGTTGTTCCATTGACGGTGCAATTTTTTTCTTTCAGGAGCTTTTCATCAAATTCATATTGACGACTTTCTTTTGAAATGACTGATCCGTTGGCATCGTAGTCTGTGACAGTTCCGGTGCAATTGAGGGCGAAATTCTTCATTTCACCTTTGCTGCAAGCTGCCAATAGAAAGATCGCTAATATCACTGATTTCTTCATAAGATTCCCTATATCTTCCAAACCTGAACCATATTGCTTTTAATTTTTATACGGATATCTTAGATGAATTTAATGTCATCGGGAGAGTGTAGGCGTTTACCTAACGTAAATAGAAAAGGGATACTCTCGTATCCCTCTGTTCTATATAGCTAATTTGGTTGCGGGGGCAGGATTTGAACCTACGACCTTCGGGTTATGAGCCCGACGAGCTGCCAG
>Ga0214171_1000139_pt1 | contig 26841 bp, 29 predicted proteins | sample TroBogEpilimnion_40_FD_153009 | JGI IMG/M metagenome (GOLD analysis project Ga0214171, IMG submission 153009) | Freshwater microbial communities from Trout Bog Lake, WI - 02JUL2007 epilimnion | ecosystem: Environmental > Aquatic > Freshwater > Lake > Epilimnion/Euphotic zone | place: Trout Bog... | reverse complement strand
TTCGCGGTCCCTGCCTGTTCTGTGAGGTAGAAGAACCGCGTATCCCTGAGCAAAATCTTACACGAAAGGTTTTCGAGACCTTTGTACAAGATTTTTCCCGGTGGAAAAATGGTCTCGCTGAACCCAGCCATTCTACTATTAGACCCAAACAATTTTATTTGTAAATTATAAGGATGGCAGCAAACCGATACGTCGGTATGCTTATGAACTCACGGGAACAGGCGCACATGTTCCACCTGACGACCAACTCCTATGCACAGCACAAAGCCTTGCAAAAGTACTATGAGGGGATCGTTCCGTTGCTAGACGCGTGGGCCGAGGCGTACATGGGCAAGTACGGTCGGCTCAAGCGTATAACAACAAACAAACGGTTTTTGCGCGACCCAAAGAAGGCTCGGGTGTACTTTCGGTCACTCCTAGGGCGTATTCGGCGGCTCAAGCTTCCACGGGGGGATACGTACCTGAAGAATATTCAAGATGAAATTACAGCCCTTATTCGGTCGACATTGTATATGCTCAGTCTCAAATAAAAGGAATTTTGTTTCTAAAATAAATGCGTGTTGTTGTGACGCTCACAACAATTCCTACCCGTGAAGACTCTGTCATCAAGACAATCGAGTCTATACAGAGAGGAACAGTACAGCCCGATATCATATACGTTAACCTTCCAGAGTGGTATCCGAGGTTCAAGTGTGGACCGGACCCCAATTTGAAAACAAAATTGGAAGCCCTTGGAGTCACTGTGAATATTTGCAAGGACTATGGATCCTTGACCAAGCTCGTGCCTATCCTAGACGTGGAGACGGATCCCGAGACCCTCATAGTGGTTCTAGACGATGACGCGTCATACCAGTCGCGAGTCGTAGAGGGTCTTGTGTGTGCACACGAAGAGTTCAAGTGTCCAGTAGGATACTCGGGGATTGCGTATCCGGACACGGCCATAAAACACTTGGGTCGGAACGGGTTTTTACTCTTCCAAGGACATGGAAAAAGTGTGGAAATTCTCGAGTGTGCTTTCGGTGTTCTTTTTCCGCGCAAGTGTCTTGAAGGCTTTCCTGTTCCCGAGCCTATGACTCCCGACTCGGACAAGTGCATGTATCTCACGGACGATTTTATTTTTAGCAAGTTTTTTGACTCGAAAGGAATTCAAAAAAGACTTGTGTGCTTTCCATGGGTTGGTCGTCACGGCGACGACTGGTCAACTATCTGGACTCAAAACGATGGGTCCCAGACGCACTCACTTTCGAGAGACGGAAACCTCGAAAACTATGCAGAGGCAAACTTGAAGTTAAAAAACACGGATTTCTCTCTGAAAAAACAACAAGTAGGAAAATGGACCATAAGTTACATCGAAGACGACGAGTACATCGGTCCGTGGCTCACTCGTGGAATAGAATGGGAAAATTGGATGCGTCAAGATGTTGCGCATTTTTACAAACTGGGGACAGATATTCTGGATATTGGTGGAAACATAGGGTGTAACGCACTTATGTTCTCCGATTATGGGCCGGTCCATACATTTGAGCCCCTGTTTCATACCATCATACAACGGAACATAGAACAGAACCAGCTCGTGCACGAAATAAAGGTTTACCCATTTGGCCTCTCTTCGGTGCCCTCGGACCAGAACATATACTTTCCAAAAACTCGTAACGGTCTTCGGAACTATGGGTGCTGCTCCTTGCAACCAAACTTTGATAGTGATCACTCGAACACGTGTGTGACCGTGCATCTTGAGAGGCTTGATGACGTGTATAGTGGTACGCCGAGTGTCGTGAAAATTGACGTGGAGGGGCACGAGATTGACGTTCTTCGGGGGGCTGAAAAGACTCTACGAACCCACAAACCAGCTCTCATCGTGGAGATTCATGATACAACAAAGAGTCTCGTACCGGCGTTTCTTTCCAGTATAGGATACACTCAAATGATTCCAAGAATTCATTCAAACTACTTGTTTTTTTAAAGATAGAGTGAATATTGTATGTAATGACACGTATATATGTAATACACTGCCCTGCATACTGTCCCGAGAGGCGACCAATTATAGAGAAAAATTTAAAGTCTCGTGGGTTTGAAGATATTGTTTGGGTTACGGGGTATCCTGCAAGTCATCCTTTCGTGCAATGGATGCATCACCGTCTTGGCCGATACCTCAACTATGGAAGTATATCGGGTCTTGTCAAACATTTAGAAGCAATGAAAATGTTCGTCGAGGACCCAAATGCACCGGACGGTGCAATATTCTGCGACGACGATTCTTTGTTTGTTAAAAACTGGAAAGATGCGATTGATCAAATACCACCTAACTTCCCATACGTGAATCTCTCCGTCGGTGTCAACTTCCACTTTTTACCGGACGCAAAGCCGCGTCAAATAGTACATAACAATGGTGGATGTGACGCCATGTGGAAATCAAAAGACTTTTGCAAATTTGTACTTGCAAATGTAGATGCGCGTATGGGAATGGACCACGTGTACTTTGGTATGATGACACATCTAGGTTACCCGACTATATGTATACCTGTCGTACAACAGACGTCCTTGTTGACGGGCAAGGCGGCAACTCCGCATGACAATGATTGTGTAAAATATCAAGATTGGAACTACTTTGTAAGGAACTTTAAGCCAACGGGCATTTCTTATGAAGACTTGTGGAATGAAAGTAACCTTGCTCGGGACAACGCTTGATGTCCCAGATGGAGTTCCTCAAAACCCTGAATCTGTTCCAGAGTTTGTGAAGCTAAAAAACCTCCTCGAAGAAGAGTTTTTCAATTATTTCGACCATAGAATCGAGATTACAAATTGGGAGTATGTGTTTACACGCGCACTTGCTCATCGGGCTTAAATAAGGAAAAACTTGGCGTATTTTGTAATGAAATACCATGACTTAACACTCCGAGATGGAAGTCATGCGATTTCACATAAACTGTCTCTAGAAACTATAGAGAAACACTGCAAGTTTGCCGAAACGGCCGGAATTGAAGTTGTCGAGGTAGGTCACGGAAACGGACTAGGAGCTTCGTCTATTATTATCGGTGAATCGCTCATGACCGATCTTGACATGATTCAGACTGCCCGACGTCATCTCAAAAAGACGAAGATATCAGTTCACATTATTCCGGGCGTCGCGACGATTAAACGTGATATTGAACCTGTACTCGATCTTGTTGATATTTTCAGGGTTGCGAGTCATTGCACGGAGGCCACTATGACAAAGACGCACATAGAGTACCTGGCCGCCAAAGGAAAGACAGTCTATGGAGTTCTTATGATGGCAGCGCTGAGCTCCCCGACTGTCCTTGTGGAGGAAGCTCTCAAAATGAAATCCTATGGAGCTTCGGCTGTTATTATAATGGACTCATCCGGGTCTTTTTCTCCCGAAGACGTGTCGGAAAGGATAGAAGCCCTGAGTGTGTTGAACATACCTATCGGGTTCCATGGGCACAATAACATGCACCTTGCTGTTGCCAACTCACTTGCAGCGATACGTTCAGGCGCGTCTATTATCGACGTGACCGTCAAGGGGTTTGGGGCGGGGGCTGGAAACACACCACTAGAAGTTATGGAGGCGGTCTATCCAACGAATTTAGATGTTGAATTTATACACAAGTACGCCGACGCATTTCCGTATGACCGTCCCATAACGAAACTTGTGAATATCCTCACTGCAAAATATAAACTTTTCTCGGGGTTTGAAAAGTGTATATTAAGTATGTGTGAAAACTATAACGTACCTCTCGTGAAACTCGTTGATGAAATTTCAAAAAACAACCTTGTCGCAGGTCAAGATGACATCATACGCGTTATTGCTGCACGGTTGGGCGCTTGATGATTTCAGACTTTTTAGAGACGGACTCGCCCATAACACGTTGTACAGTTTCGTAGGGCAAGAGTGGTGACATTTCCTCGAGCGGAGGAGCGAAAAAAGACCCGTCGTCAAGCAGCACACCCTTTACCTTGGGTACAAAATCTTGTTCGGGCGGCATGAAAATTTCACATATGGCGGGCCGATCTGAGTCCATAAACGTCTTGAAATGGCTGTTGAAGTCATCCCAAGACTTGATTCGGAGCCTTTCGTATCCAAAAGCCTCGGCAACTTTCATATAGTCCGGGAGCACTATACCAGTCTCAGCGTTTGCTGCGGTCAAGACCCCGTTGAATAGGAGCTTTTGGGTGTGCTTCATCATGAGGTATCCATCGTTATTGAAAATGATAATTTTGATGTTCAACTTGTGTTGAATAATCGTCTGAAGCTCCTGTAGATTCATCATCATCCCACCGTCACAGTTGAGACACAAGACGGGTTTGTCGGGCGCTGCAATCGCTGCACCAAAGGCGGCCGGAAGTCCGTATCCCATCTCACCGAGACCGTAGGATGAAAACATCTTGGTCCCCTCCTTGAGGCGGATCGTGTTGTGCCCTGAAAGGAGGGCCGTTCCCATGTCCGTCACAATGACGTGGTTTGATGTTAGGTAATCAGATATCTTGTCGATGATTCGGTAAGAGTTTGGAAACTCCTCGTCGGCATGGGCCATTTCCTCGATAAGAGGAAACTCGGTTCGAATCGCCCGACACTCTTGGACCCACTCGTCACGCTCACACCGAACGTCTGCCATTTTCTCTATAAACTTTCCACAATCCGAGAGAACATGAACGTGGGCAAAACTCTTGAACTCAGTTTCATCTATATCGACCATAATGATTTTGGCACATCGTCCAAACTCTTTGAGATCGTAGCCGCTTTGGGGTGTTGAAATACGGCTCCCGAGGACAAGAATCAAATCAGCCTTTTGGAATATGAAGTTTGAACTCCTTTGGGCGTAAATTCCCGCACAGCCGAAGAACAGAGGGTGGTCGTGTCCCAGAATATCGATTCCGGACCAAGAGGCAATGACGGGGACTTTCACTCGGTCGAGCAGAGACTTGAACGCCTCTACTGAATTTGAAAGCTTAATTCCGTGACCTGCGAGAATGATGGGACGCTTGGCCTCGCCAAGCATCTGAATCACGTGAGAAATATCAGACGAGATGTCGGAAGGTGTGTACGTTCGCCAAGGCGTTAGGGGTACGGTCTTTGACTGGATATCCACGGGGATGTCGAGCCATACAGGACCGGGACGGCGGCCCATACATGCCGAGTACGCACTTTCTAGATCATCGTGAAGGGTGTCAGCACTCAGCACAAGTTTAGCGTATTTTGTAATTTTAGACACCATCGACACTACATCAAATCCCTGAATTCCATACATACGGCGATGATAATGCGCGTTCACGCAGTGCGACGCTTCTTGACCTGAAAAGATGATCGTGGGAATAGAGTCGGCCCATAGACTCGTGACCCCGGTTATCGTATTTGTCACACCACCTCCCGATGTGATTGTCACGGCCGCAAGCTTTCCACACGTCTGGTAGTACGCCCCAGCAGCTTGAACGGCTGCTTGTTCGTTGTGTACATTATAAATCTTTAGACCCGCCTTTGAAAAAGACTGATACAGGCGCGAGTTTGCACCTCCTATGATACCAAAAACTACTTCAATATTTTTTGACACCAGGAAAGAGGCGACTGCGTCACATGCAGGTACAGAACCCATGCGTTATACGCTAAAAAACTCTTTATTTATTTTGTTCATAATTTCGATAGCGGCACAGTTTATGACGTCTAGGTTCCCGGCATAGTCGGAAAAATAATCACCCGAACTCGTTATTTTTACGGAAACCATGGCGACACCGGGAGAAATAAACCCAGGAGGGACAGCTACGTTATAGTTGGGTATGTATGTTCGTATACGCGACAAAAATTCATCAAACTCCGTAAACTCTTTGGCATCAGTCTTTACAAAAATAGTCGTTTGCATAACTATTTTTGAAGGATTGACGGTCAAAATAACTTTGCACTCTGGGATATTTACAAGGGTCCGAATGGCATTTTCAGTCGTTTCTATATACTTGTCGACGTTGATACGGGTCGCCATTCCTGCACTCTGTGAAGAAATCTGTGTCACGACTTCCGCGTAAGTAATCTTACCAAATGACGCCAAGTAACTGAGCATAGGTACAGAGACTTGCCCCCCGCACGTGATCATGTTCACGTTCTTCACATCCGACAGGCAACAGCAATTGATGTTCGGTACACACATCTGTCCAATTTTAGAAGGTGTCATGTCTATGACGCGGATACCCTGGTGTTGGAATATGGATGCGTTTGTCGCCGCCGTGAGGGCGTCTGTACAGTCAAACACGAGGTCGCAACACTTTGGGTTCTCTATAAAGTAGTCTATACCATTGTCTCTGTAATTTACACCGGGTGGTAAGGGTTTTGTCGAAGTACGCCGTCCAACAAATGCAACGAGTTCAACGTCCTTTATTTTCAAAATTTTTAGTAAAAGATCAGTACCTATGTTCCCTGTACCTATAATTGACACCCTCATATCTAATAAAGTAGATTCACTTTTAACTAATCCGAACGGCCGCATTCGATGCGCCAGTTAGGCCAGTCGGCAAGGTCTTCGTCTGTGATGCGCCGAGTCTTGCGAATTTCGTAGAGTTTTGCCATTTTTTCATTCACAACTTGCCCTGGTGCAGGGAAGTATACGGCGTTGCGTCGAACGTTTTCCAAAGACTCTTGGGTCGGATCTGACATGTAGTAAATGCCAAGTGCTTTGCGATACACTCCTTCCGGGCATTTTATAGCCTCTGGAAATCCGTGATACGTCATCCCATTTGTTTTGAAAATTACAGCCGTGTTCCACAAACCGTGATTGATTGCCTTGCACTCTGTAAGCATACTATCCCAAATTTTCAACTGTCCACCCCATTCCGGCTTCCAATTCTTTGACATGTAAATCAGTATACTCACACGCCGTTCTTTTTTTGAAATTGGATGAATGTTATAGTCGAGGTGAATACCTGACATCCCATTCCGTGGATACGCGTGAAGTCCACCCGCGTTCAGGTGAGGGTCCGGTTCCAGGTTGGGTATTCTCGATATTTTGGACATGTACCCTAGACACTCGTCGGAGTACAAAGAATCTATCGTCGACTTTACAAAGTCTCCTTCATTAAACTTATTAAATAGGTATTTGCCCTCGAACGGGTTGTCGTACTTGTACCACGTCTCGTCAGGATCCGGAATATTTTTACCAAGAATTTCGGCATATTCTTCAGTGAAAAAATTAGGTATAACGAGGTGCTCATATGGTTTTGCGTTTATGTATTCTTCTGATAACCGATCTATATCAGCCGTCCAAGACCCAAACATATTATACTAAAATACTTTTCTTTTAACACCATTCGGCGTGATCCAACGTCCATTCGACAAACTCTTTTACTCTGTCGTCAAACGAACGTTCGGGGTGCCATCCAAGTTCCAACAGACGGTGAGGAGGAGCATTATGAGACACGTTACGCCCTTGTATGTTTTCGTACCCAAGTTCATACTCAAAGGTGGTGTTCAGACAATTTGCAATTTTACTTATAAATTCGAGATTCGTCATGCACTCTTGACCACTGACGTTGTACACACCCCCTGGAGGTTGATTTATGATGAATAATATCATGTCTGCAACGTCGACCGATGAACACCAGTTTCTTCGAGCTAGATCCCCCTTGAAACAGTGTATGATGAACTTTTCTTTCCGAAGAAGCTTGTTTAGGGCTACCGTTGGTAAGCGACTTTGTTGTGACCTGGGCCCGAACACGTCACTCAGACGGGCGACCGAGCATGGGACGTTATACGAGTGAAGGTACGCCATACACATCTGTTCACACGCAAGTTTCGTTGCGGCGTACATGTTTCTGGCCGTGCAGAGAGTGTCTTCGTGGCATGGCTTTCCATCATTGTCATCATAGACCCCTGTCGAACTAATGAACACAAAGTGTTCAAGTGTTTGTGTTCGAGAAAACTCGAGAATTTTCAACGTTTCTAGGACGTTCGAATCAACCGCCCTGACGGGGTCATCTATACACGCGAGAGTGCTTGGTTCTGCAGCGGCGTGAATAATAATGTCAATTTTGCCTTCAAAATTATAAACAATTCTGTCACTTGGACCGAGTTCGAGTAGGCGGTCCGGAGTTTTTGCTCCTCGAATAGGACACACTATAGTCCAGTTTGTTTTTTCCAAGATACGGGAGACTATACAGTGTCCAACAAACCCCCGAGCCCCTGTCACGAGTACAGTTTTCATATCATATTTAAAGAGTCTATACTTTAAACGTGTATATGTCTTCGTATACCTTTACTCAAAACTGGTTTTACACGTGCGATTTGCACATTGCACTCACGCGCGGACTCCTCGACCCGACCAAGCCCTGGCGTGTCCTCGAGATTGGCTGTCTCGAGGGGTCGGCAACCACGTTTCTGTCTGACACGGTCCTCGATCACCCCGAGTCTCGTATGACGTGTGTGGACCCGTTTGACAGTGATAACCCTACGACCCCACAGGAAAAGGGCGGTGACTATACGAAGAAGGTATTCCTCGACAATATCGCAAAGAGTAAGAACCATTCAAAGATTGAACTCGTAGAGCTGTATTCAAATCAGTTTTACGAGAAGAATGACAAGACGTATAACTTCATTTATATCGACGGAAGTCATCTGGTTGAGGATGTTGCCCTTGACTTTCAGAAGTGCCTTGAGATTCTCGAGCCAGGTGGGATCATGTGGATGGATGACTACCTGTGGGGCGACGGCGTATCCATCCGTGACCGCGTCGATGGCCTCTATGAAGAGAACAAGGACAAGCTCGAAATTATTCACAAGAGGTACCAGATTGGGTTTCGCAGAAAGATTTAAAGGGTAATACCTCTTCACTTCTAATGCGTTATTTGGTGACTGGCGGGGCGGGATTTATTGGAAGCACTCTTGTAAACACATTATCGAAAACCCATCAAGTCGTGGTCATTGATAATCTGTCGACCGGAAACATAGACTATGTTTCTATGAATTCGAACGTTACATTTATTCAAGGCGATATCACGGATTCGAGCGTTTTCGAAAAGGTCGGAAAAGTGGATGGAATATTTCACTTGGCAGCTATGAGTAAAGTTCTCCCTTCGCTCGGAGACCCTAAAATGATTGATTTCTGTACACACCAAAACGTCAATGGAACGATTCAAGTTTTGAAGTTTGCGTTAAGTCATGAGCCTCCAGTGAAGGTTGTGTATAGCGCCTCTTCAACCTGTTATGGTATGAATCCCGTTCCACAGCACGAGGGGCAACTCCCCGATTGTCAAACACCATATGCACTCAGTAAATATTGCGGTGAGCTCTATTGTGAAATGTATTCACGTCTGTATAATGTTCCGACGATTCGGCTCAGATACTTTATGGTCTTTGGGCCAAACGAGCCGGCGACCGGATCGTACGCTATAGTCTCTGGGATATTTCTGAAACGAAAAAGGGAAAATTTGCCTCTTCTCATCCATGGAGATGGCACACAGACTCGAGACTTTGTCCACGTCGAGGATGTTTGTACGGCGAACATTCTCGCAATGGAGTCCCACTTGTACAGTGAGACAATAAACGTAGGAACGGGTCGACGCTTGTCCATCAAGGATCTGGCCAATAGTATTTCGGATAATCAGGTGCACACAGAAAAGCGCCAAGTTGATTTGGAGGCGACCGAGAGTGATAATTCAAAGCTTCAGCGCCTCTTGAACTGGACTCCTCAGATGAAGATAGAGGACTATGTCCAGTCAATCGTGTGAAACCACTTCACTTCATATGGAAAAGAAAACCAATCGTCTTGTATTTGAAAGACAAAGGGTTCGCCGAGAATATAGTGGAGTACAAATTCGAAAAACATAATCATAGGCTGTTCAGCATCCTTGTCTTCGTTTGCCATGATCACAGCGTACCATGTTTCCCAAGCACATTTAGGTACTGCCAATATCCGTTCTTTTGCAACTATAAATTGAGCGCATATTGGTACTATCATTCTGGCACCTTCGGGGACGGGTGGGAACCCAAACTTGTACCAGTATGACTTGAGATACATCCCGGGACATCCTTTCACCGTGATGCCCTCATCGTAAAACATATAGTATCGCATAAAGTTGTTCAAAGGGATGTACCCGTACTTTTCGATGTTTGCTTTTTCGATCACCTCCAAAAGAGGACGGTCGTGATATTGGTGCCACGCCTTTTCGTGTCCGTGAATAAACGCCATATGGTCCGGTAAATTTTCATAGTTTTCAATTATGTACTTGAAAAAGGCACTTGTGTCCTTTCCCCGGTTTGGTATGACGTGTTGCGGAACAAAAGGGGAAGGAGCCGCACCCTCCTTGTCTATGAGGACAACGGGAAACTTGGAATCCTTGAGCCAATTGAGATCTTCGTTCCAGTGACTCGTAACAATAGTCAAAGTCATATTCAAATAAAGTATTTTTTCCTTTAACTTTTAATGAAGGTCGTTATCAGTTTCACGACCATACCTTCCAGATTTGAACATCTCCAAAACGTGGTGACCCGCCTTGAACAGCAGACGTGTCATGAGATCTGGGTTAACATTCCTCGCAGGTATCAACGGTTCCTAGACTGGGACGGGTCTGTCCCTCATCTTTTTGGAACAAAATTGAAGGTGAATAGGGAGTGTGAAGATCTCGGACCGGGAACAAAGGTCCTCGGTCCGGCCCCGCATCTCGACCCCGAGGACCTTATCGTGTACTTGGACGATGACACCAATTATGATCCAAAATTAGTGACCAATCTTTTGAAGTGGTGGAGGACCGACCCAAAAAGTGCTTGGGGTCTTTCGGGATTTCATTTTCAAAATTATTTTGATAAGAGGTACCCAAGGACTCATGGAGTCGCTATGGATGTCCTTGAAGGGTACGGATCTGTACTCGTCAAGGCGGGGTGGATCCAAAACTTGATGTCAGAGTTCAAGGAACTTCGCGAGGAGGCAAAGGCGGCCGATGATGTCATCTTGTCAAACCTCTTGATCAAGCAAGGGGTCGCTCTCAAGACAGTGTGCACACCCGAATGCCACATCGGACAGATTCAGCAGCTCCAGTATGGGTTTGAGCAAGATGCGCTTCATCACCAATTTTCAGGAGGTCATCATGAAAACTATCGCAACGTTCTCAAATCCCTTGAAGATAAGGGAAAGAGTTATTTCAAGTACAAATGCTCGTAGATACATTTATGTTCTACAACGAGTATGATATTCTAGAGCTTCGCCTCGAGGTTCTCGACAGATACGTGGATCGGTTCGTACTTGTCGAGTCTGAAGTAAACCACGTCGGTGGTCCCAAAGAGCTATTTTTCGAGAAGAATAAGGAGCGTTATGCCAAATGGCTTCACAAGATTGAACATATCATCGTCACGGCCGAGGAGTCGCCAAAGGATGAGAACCCATGGTCGCGTGAAAAGTACCAGCGCGAGTGTATTCTCCGGGGAGTTCAGGACGTTCCCGACGGGTCGATCATTATGGTCAGTGACGTGGATGAGATTCCAGATTTGCGTATCGTCCCGTACGAGAAACTGCCTCACGTCTTGAACTCAGTCCATATGTGGATGTTTGAGTACTCGTTGGACTACCTCTTCACGGGTGAGCCATGGTTCGGAACGGTCATCACGACCGCGGAAGTCTTCAAACGGGCCGGACCGAACGCCCTTCGAGACGGACGCTGGAAGTTTCCCGTGATTCAGTGGGCCGGATGGCACTTGAGTAGTTTCGGAAACGCCGAACACGTGTGCAACAAGATGCACACTTTTGCACACGCCAAGGACGGCCATCACGCGTCCCAGACTCCTCAGACATTCAAGTTTTTCATTGAACAGGGTATTCATACGGATGGGCACACCCCACTTGTGAAGCGCCCACCCGAGGTTCCTCTACCAGCACCTGTCGAAGTTCTTCAACGTCTAGGGCTGGGTACCTTCCCTTGAACTCCCCCTTGAGTTTCATGAGCTTACGAACGATATCAATATCTAAAAATTTGAAAAACCGTCGCTTTTCTGTAAGAGATCCCTGCCCCCTCTGTTCCCTGAGGCCTTGACACACCGGCCACGTTGCCTCACGAAGGTCCGACAATTCAGCTTCTAAATTGTCGAGTCTTTGAAACACAAACCGCCAATTTTCGTCCATATCCTATGAGCAGTCAATAGGTTTAACTACGGACGGACACTCATAGTTTATACATATGGCCGCCCCGAGTGCAAAGAGAACCCCGAGCCACTGAATCCAGTGTGTGAATTTCTCACCAAAAATGAGATATGCTGAAATGGCGCCACCCAAGACGATCATGGCTTCCCACATGATACAGGTCCACATCATGCTCTGAGCTTTCAAGGTCTGTACGAGAAAGATGAGCACCACGAGCCACGCCACAACACCAAAGCCCAAGTGATGATGTTTCCCATTCTCTGCGTACCACTTGAGGTGAGCGTTGCCAAAGAGTTCCGCAAGTGTCATGAGCAACACGTTCAGTATGGTCATCCCTGGTAAGAGAAAACATTGTTTTTTATTTTCCTCGGGAACGTCAGATGGTTCCATATATAGCTTCGTGGCTTTCCTGGTTTAGTGACTGGTGTAAAGGTCCGAGTCCTTTGACACGGGAAGTCATTATACGAATTTTGAATGAAAATTCACTTGAGTTTCGGGTCGCTTTATTAACTTCTCAAATAAGGCTGTTATGGCCTTCTGGTGTATGACGACCCTCTTTATAGGCCCGACACTCTTAGCGGGTATCGGCCAAGTGACGAAACAGTACGCGAATCTCATTGAAAATTCAGAGTACGTAGAGATTGGTCAGCAGCCTAAAAAAACGAAATACGTCAAGGGGTTTGCCTTTGTTTTACCTATTGAACAGCAACTCGCCATTGTAGAGCAGTACGCAAGTCTGTGTGAATCTATGATGTATATGACCGTATGTGAAACCGAACCCGTGAACCCAGCCTATGGGATCTTGGCCCGGTACAAGACCATATGGTGTCCTTCAGAGTTTGCGCGGAGTACGCTCGAGCATCAGTTTCCACACGTCGAATGGAAGCTCCTGAGGCACTATGCACCCGAGAGACCACACAGGTGTCCTATCGAGGCCGACCATGGGAAACAGCCGCCGTATACGTTCTATACCATCGGGAACATTGCAGACCCACGCAAGAATATTCAAGAACTCATAAACGCTTTTTTGAGTTGCGGATTCGGTGATCGGGCCAGACTCGTACTCAAAGCGACGTGTCATCAACCGATCGAGCTGAAGATTCCCGGGGTCGTGGTTATCAATGGTCTCCTCAGTGACGAGGCGCTCGAAAAGATCCACAACTCATGCCACTGTTACGTCAATTGCTCACACTCCGAGGGAGTCGGAATGGGGGCCGTTGAGGCTGCTTTGCGGTCCAAACCCGTCATTATCACTGATTACGGGGGACTCAAAGAGTACGTGCAGACCCCGTGGGTCGTGCCGTGTACAAAGGGGCCTATTGGGTTCGATGATTTCTTATTTACAAAAGATCTTGAGTGGGGCCACCCGGACCAGGGGCGACTTGCCGCAGCCCTGCGAGACTGTTTCGAAAAGCGCGTGACGTTTTGGGATCACGCGCATACGCGTACTTTGATGACTGAAGTTACTGAACACCTGCCGCGTTTGCTGGGGGCTTGCCCTGATTCACAAGGTTCAAGTTCTTGACCATAGCCTTGGTCAGAAGATTCATAGCCTGTGTCGCGTTCTGAGCCGCCTTGGCCGTCGCGGCCGCCTGTGCCGCCTTGGATGCCTCCATGAGCTTGTTTCCGATGTTCTTCATATTGAGCGTGTACATCTTGTTTGCCGCGTTCTGAAGACCCTGAGCAGACTTGTTCAGGTTCGTGTTCATCTTGCTCAGGTTCTGAGCCACGTTGTTCCCGGCCTCGGCCTGCTTTTGGGCGTTCGCCGCAACATTCAGGTTTTTCAGGGCGTTATTCGTCTGGGTAATTGCCGCGTTCGTCGTTGCCATTTACAGTAGATCAATATTTTGTGGGGGAGGAGGGAGTGTCGCCGCCCACCTGTGAATCGACCCAGTAATGGGACAGGTACACGGTCAGACCGACCACGATGGACGACGCAAGCAAAAAATCCTTTTGGGAATTGAGGAACAGGACGGTATCGTCCAAGACCTGGATACCTGTGGGCTTCTTTATCAGACGAGGGACGAGATAGACGAGAAGAAAGTTGACGACGAGAGCGGTCCAAAGATAAGCCCAATTGAACTCCATATTACACTATACTCAGGTTTTTATTGCGTGCTTCTTGCAGAAGTGCCCGTGGGTTGCCTTGAACCCGCATTGTTTCCCCTCCATAGTCTTGGCTTGGCAGCGGTGCGTAGCAGGAAGCGCCTTGGGCTTCTCCTTGTGTGCAGACTCGTGCGGCTTAGGAGGCTCATCGATACGCACGAGCTTGTGGCGCTTAGCCTTGAGTTCGAGTGTATGTGCCTTGAAGCGGGCAATAGAGGCGTCGAGCTTGGCAAGGTCCATCGTGTTTGTCTGGTTTGTACGGGGTGTGTGAGGTACTTGACGGGGACGGCACACGTTTTTTTTAGGCTCTCGTCCCGGCTTAAAAATTCTCACGGTATAGTAACCACAGATGCAGATCTTCGTGAAGACTCTTACGGGCAAGACGATTACACTGGAGGTTGAGTCTTCGGATTCTATTGCAAATGTCAAGGCAAAGATTCAAGACAAAGAAGGCATCCCTCCGGACCAACAACGTCTGATCTTTGCCGGCAAACAGTTGGAGGATGACAGAACCCTTGCAGATTACAGCGTGTCTAAGGAGTCGACTTTACATTTGGTTTTGAGGTTAGCAACTCGCGTAGCCTCAGTCACTGGGAAACTAGTGGCTAGTCGGGTACTTGTTTAAACGTGTACTCGGCGACACCGTCGAATTGCGGGAAACTCCTTAGAGCCCAAACTACCAACTCATGATCGAAAGATGCTTGAGGGCCAGGGTAATGACCTCGGGGCGGCTCGGCCGCGGCGAAAGACACTACTTTCGCAGGTAAAAACGTTTGGGATTGGACAATCCGCAGCCAAGCCTCGTCAGTCGACACGACCCGAGGAAGGTTCAGAGACTAAGTGGTGGTGGGCGTAAGCTTAAGATATAGTCCGGCCCCTGTAGAAATATAGGGGAAGTCCTCTGTACGCGGGGGGAAGCACTGAGTCTCAGGACGAGGTGCATAAAGATTTTCTAGACTAGTATCATATGACGGGGAAGAAGGAACACATCATAGAACAGGGTATAGAAAAGAGATGGTGTGGAAAGTGTAAAACATATAAAGAGCTTGAAAAGTTTGGGTACTCGAAAGCAACATGGGACAATCTACGTCCAACGTGCAAAGACTGTCTCAAACAAAACAATGTTCTCAACAAAGAAAAGAGAACCGAATACAATAAGCAGTATTGGCAAGATACAAAAGAACAGCAGCAGGAAAAGAGCCGGAAGTGGCGCCAAGAAAATCCTGAAAAGGTCAAAGAGTTGATGAAACGTTGGCTCGAGGAAAACAAAGAGTATAAGAAACAAAAGGATAAGGAGTATCGCGAAGCACACAAGGAAAAGTATAAAGAAAATCAACGTCGCTGGGTCCGTGAAAACTATCACCGAATGAAGGAAGAGAATGGTCCCGAGTTCCAAGAACACAAGTTGAAATCGAATATAGGACGGCGTATTCGAGAGATTCTAGGACAGCAAAAATCGGAAAGATGCCTAGAATATGTTGGGTGTTCGTTAGAGGACCTAAGAAAGCACATCGAAACCACTTTTACAGAAGGTATGACGTGGGACAACTATGGCACGTGGCACATTGACCACAGGATCCCGTGTGCTGCCTTCAATATTTTAGATCCAGTAGAACAGAAGGCGTGTTTTTACTATAAAAACCTTCAAGCTTTGTGGGCAAGAGACAACGTCATTAAAAAGGACAAGTATTCTGAAGAAGAAAAGAGCGCTTATATGGAGAAAATAAAACCCCTTATAATATAAATGCCATTCACTCTCCAGGACCCCGCGTCTGGTCTGTTCTGGACTTCTGGTATCTTTGGCCGCGTTCAACTTGGCACAACCCCTAACGTGTACACGTTTGATGGCTCTTTCATCAAGAACACCGAGACGGGCAACTATGTGAATCACCGGGCCGAGCTCCTTCACGAGGGTGGTGAGCCTGAGGAGTTTGCGTTTGAGGCGGACGGTACGATCACGTCTCAGGGCAAGGCGGTCATTGCGGGTTCCTTTGTGCACGTGATGACTGGTGAGCCAACTCGGTGGGTCAAGGTGGACGAGGCCGAGGACGACGTTCCCGTGTCTCGCGCATCTGCCCTAATCGAGGAGGCTCTGAACGCTTCGAAGAAGTGCGGGTGCGAGTGTGGATGTGAGGCAGGATGCGAAGGGTGTGCATGTGAGGCGTGCGACTGCCCCAAGCCCGAGCCCGAGGCCGAGTAGATTTTTCTAAATATATATCAGAATGGGTCTTCCACCCGATGTATGGGGGCCACGCTTATGGGGTGCTTTACACACACTGTGCCTCACCGGAACCATCACACCCGAGTTTGTTCAGGAGTTTGCAAACGTCATACCTTGTCCAGCATGTGCAATGCATTTTAGGGACCTCCTTGAGGCGTACCCATTTGAAAAAGCCTTGGATAAGTTTGAATGGTCAGTCTTTGTACATAACCAAGTGAATGATCGTATTGGCAAATCAATGATGAGTGTTGAAAAGGCTCGTGAAATGTGGAGTCAAAAGTCTTCATGTACCCAATTTGATTTCAAAATTGTCTTCGTCATTATTTTTTTGGTATTTGCTTTAGTTTTTATGTACTTGCGTAAATAAGTTCTGTGAACTTAGTATACCATGGCTGGTGGTCTCTTCCCTGGTCACCCATTTGCACTCAATGTCAAGTGCATCATCTTTACAGCGATTCTTGCCGGTGGATACTGGTACTTACCACCCAAGAATCTCTGGATCCTCGCCTTTTTAATCTGGTTTCCTTATATCGCCCTTGCGTGGTACGATTATTCGTACAAGTGTCAAGACAAGTTGAAGCCGACGCTCGTGCCGTTCGGCCGGTACATTTGGCTTCCATTCAAGCCTCCAGGATACAAGGAGGAGTTTAACCGTCTTCCGCCTGATCAGATTCAGGCTATGAACACACTGGACCACTTGGTTTTATGGACGGCATTGGCAGCAGGCACTGCTTATTTTCTCGTGAAAAAGTAGAAGTATGGCGAGTCCCTCCTCCGGGCCCGTCACGAAACCAGCCCCAGCACCACCTCCGGCCGAGATGAGTGAAGCTGCAAACATCGGTATCGGTGTGGGCATGACAACATCTGCATGCATTCTCCTTGTCCTTGGAATTTCACTTGGAAATTGGCTTCGAAAGAATGTCACGGAGGTGACTCCGGCCCAAAAAGGCGCGGCGAAAGCGTTTGAAGGAATCGCCATTCTTGGAAAGGGTGGACTTATTGCGGCTCTTATTGCCCTTGCAACAATTAACGGGAACGTTTCATACGTGTCCCAAAACCCAACCAAGTTTATGCAAGACGCTCTTGCGACCGGTGGGTTTGGCGCACTTGCAGCCGTGTTCCTGACCCTGACACGTGGTCGTTCAGATCTCTTTTTCAATCACCTTATTTTCGCCTTTATGCTTTTCTTCCTGTACCATGTGTGTCGCGAATTTGCCGGATACTTTACAATCTTTGGTTCCGAGCAAAAGACGGCCAAGATTCAAAAGGAAGAGTCCAAGTTTACAAAACCTATTTTGATCACCGGAGGCGTTCTTGCGTGTATTGCACTTGTTCTCGCGCTCGTGTCCCGAGCCGCACCGGACTATACACAGGGCATTTTCAAGAGTCTCGGTGAATCTACGGCCCTTGGTCTTGAGACGTTTATATTCGTTGCCATTGTGACGGCCGGTGAAGTCATTGTGGCACGGAATCACGGAGACCCCATAGGACCCGCAATTGGAACGAGTGCGCTCATATTCACGTTGGCCCATCTCGTACTTCAGGCGGGTGGTTTCTACGGCCATTTATACAAAACCTCTCACACGCTCCATGACACGGTCGGAGAGGCCTTGAAGGCCAACTAAAGACACCAAACGTATTTTAGACAATGCAACAGTATGAACGTCTCACACACGTCGAGCACATTCTCAAGCGGCCCGACACATATGTTGGATCCCTGGCACCCGAGTCCTCAACGTACTGGACACGTGTGGCTGGACGTTTTGAACCTAGTGTTTGTCATGTATCACCTGCACTGGTGAAAATCTTCGACGAGGTTCTGGTCAATGCAATTGACCAGTACTCGTTGCACCAGAAGAAGGTCTCCCAGATTCACGTCAATGTTTCTGAAAATACAATTTTAGTTGAAAATTGGGGAGTCTCCATTCCAATCAAGAAACATGACAAGGAGCGTGGTTCAGATGGTTCCCCGCTCTGGATCCCCGAACTCATCTTCGGACACCTTTTGACCAGTTCAAACTATAACGATGATGAGCAACGCGTCACGGGTGGTCGGAACGGGTACGGTGCAAAACTTGCAAACGTATTTTCAAATAAATTTTGGATCGTGATCAGTGATGGCAAAAAGACGTACCGTCAGATGTGGCACAATAATATGAGCACGTGTGACCCGCCCGTCATTGAGAACGAGTCTGACGGCGTGTATGTTCGGGTCGGGTTCACACCTGACCTCAAAAGGTTCGGCGGGATCGGCGACTTTGTCAAGGTGGCCGAGAAGCGAACCTGGGACGCGGCTCTTTGGTGTCCCAAGGCCAAGGTCAATTTTAATTCACAATTGATCCAAGTCCCAAGCCTTGAGGAGTATGCAAAGATGCATGGTCTTGTCGCCTATGGGTCTACGACTCTGAAGATGAATGAGGTGTGGTTGGATGTTGTGATCGGTCACTCCACGTCTGGAGGTTTCCAACAGTGTTCATGGGTCAATGGGATTGCAACGACCAAAGGTGGGTCTCACGTGGACAAAGTGGTTCAGGCACTTGTAAGTGAAATCCAAAAGGACAAAAGGTGTTCGACTCTGAAACCTGCCCAGATCAAGGCGTCCCTGTTTGTCTTTGTGAAGGGTATCATCGTGAACCCGACGTTCAGTAGTCAAACCAAGGCGGAGTGTACTTCAAAAATTTCCGATACTCCCAATTTTCAGCCAAAATTCATCAAGGACGTTCTCGCCACCGGTGTCTTGACTGACCTCATCGCACTGGGTCAAGCCAAGTTGGACAAGGATCTCAAGAAGACAGATGGATCCAAGAAGTCGCGGATTACGGGTGTCCCAAAACTGGACGACGCCAACTGGGCCGGTACTCACAGGTCGCACGAGTGTACGCTTATCATTACCGAGGGTGACTCTGCCAAGGCTCTTGCGATTGCCGGACTGAGCGTGGTAGGCCGGGACAGGTTTGGTGTGTTCCCACTGAGAGGCAAACCGCGCAATGTGCGGGACGCTTCGGTAAAGCAAGTGACTGAAAACGAGGAGTTCAACAATCTCAAGAAGATTCTCGGGCTCCAACATGGAAAGACCTATAATTCTGTAAGAGAATTGCGGTACGGCAGACTCATGATTATGACCGATGCAGACTTGGACGGGAGTCACATCAAGGGTTTGGTCCTGAACATGTTCCACGTGTATTGGCCCAAACTGATCGACCTTGGGTTTGTGGTCTCCATGGTGACACCTGTGATCAAGGCGGGCAAGTCGTGGTTCTTCACGGAAGATGCGTTCCGCGAGGCACAAGCGCAAAGGTCGGGCGGTCTCCCTGGACCTGTCAAGTACTATAAGGGTCTGGGAACATCGACAAGTGCCGAGGCAAAGGAATATTTCAAACAGATTGATAAATTGACTGTGGCATTTGGTGCGGACAAGGACATGAATGAGTCTATGATGCTTGCGTTCGCCAAGGCCTTGGCAGATGATCGCAAAGAGTGGCTGACGAAACACATGGCAACGCCACCTCCAGGCGTACCCTACGGCCAAGTCGCCAAGTTGTCCGTCTCAGACTTTGTTCACCGCGACCTTGCCAACTTTAGCGCTGAGGACATCAAGCGCAGCATCCCACACGTCGCGGATGGTCTCAAACCGAGTCAACGCAAGGTGATATTCGCATGTCTCAAGAAGGGTCTGACGCAAGACATGAAGGTAGCCCAGTTGGCAGGGTACGTGGCCGAACAAACAGCATACCACCACGGCGAAGCCAGTCTCCAAGGAACAATTATCAATTTAGCCCAAAATTTCGTGGGTGCAAACAATCTGAACCTTTTGGAGCCTTCGGGTCAGTTTGGTACGAGATTGGCAGGTGGCAAAGACGCGGCCAGTCCCAGGTACATCTTCACGCGTCTCAGTCCCTTGGCCAAAAAGATCTTTGACCCGACGGACGCCCCCGTACTCAAGTACGTGGTGGATGATGGTCAGAAGGTTGAGCCCGAGTACTATGCACCTGTCCTTCCCATGATCCTTGTCAACGGTGCCGAGGGTATCGGGACGGGCTTCAGCTGTTACGTCCCACCGTATGACGTGGAGATCATCAAGCACAACATTCGGTGTGTCCTCGATCAGGTTGCGCGAGGAATCGCAGATTCCGAGTCGGAGCGGAGCTCCTCCTGGGCCCCGATGGTCCCACACTTCAAGGGCTTCAAGGGCAAGGTGACAAAGACGAAGGAGCACACGTGGACGCTCGAGGGTCTCGTGACCAAGGAGGGGAGTCAGTACCACGTCACGGAGTTGCCTCCAGGGAAGTGGATCCAAGACTTCAAGGAACACTTGGATGACCTCGTGGACAAGGGAACGATCCAAAAGTATGAGAACCATTCGACGGAGACTCAACCAGACTTTCGGATTTGGGGCGCCTCGTTCGAAGACCCCGTGAAGGACCTTGGACTTATCAAAACGATTCACACGAGTAACATGTACCTGATTGCAGGGAATGGAGCGGTAAAAAAGTACGCAAGTCCGGAGGAGATTTTGGTCGATTACGTGGAGATTCGGCTCCAAGTGTACAAGAAACGCAAGGCCTGGCTTCTCAAGGAATTTGATTCTGAAATTGAGTGGCTCAGTGAAAAGGCCAGGTTCATCACGGGGGTGATTAACGGGTCACTCAAGGTGTTGAACGTTCCCTTGACCCAAGTCCAAAGTCAGTTGTCCAAGGCCCAATTTAAGGATGAAATATGGGAGAAGCTTTTGGATATCAAGACGTACCAGTACGTGGCTGAGGAGGTGAAGCGTCTCCAAGACTTGGTCGCAAAGCGGAAACACGACCGGGACGCACTCAAGGCGACGAGCGTGGTTCAACTGTGGAAGAATAATCTGAGCGAGTTGTAGTAGAGGAATGCAAAAGGCATTCCATAACGTGATTACACTTGAAAGACAGTTACAGGCATCGATATTTCATCTCTTTAATAAAGACGTAGGACCACCGGCTCCAGTACCAGTCCCTGTACCAAGCCAGGTATCCCCAAGTCCCAAACAGACCCCAGTTGCTCTATTTCCGATTGACGTGAGCGGTTTTTATAAAGTAACAAACCCGACCGAAGTGACGTTTTATGCATCGACAGACGTTCCAACGATCCCTGTGAGTGCTGGATGGTCCGGTGTAGGATTTATTGGAATTTTAGGTCAAATTCAAGTCACAAGCGTCTCGAACGTCGCCGGAGCTACAGAGTACGGAGCATATAAGTGGTCATTTACTCTTCAGACGGACACGGATCAAAACATACAAGGAACGCAAGAGTCTGTGGGTGCTATTCTTTATCCGCCGAACCAGGTACAGTACAACACCAAAAGAACTCAAGTTCCGGTGTACGGATACTACACGACATTTCAAAACGCCGTCACATTTTATTTTACGGCACCTCCTCCGGTGCAAACAGGAGTCGGATGGCTTATTACAGGCCTTCCGACATTCAAGGTCCCTCTCCAGATTACTTCATATTCTCAAAACTTGGACATGGCCTTTTCAACAGTTGGTTCGAATATTCCGACCGTTTCACTTGCAACACTCGTTCCTGTAGATGGAAGTATTCCACCGAACAACTCTGTTCCTGTATATGTGAATGGAGTTCCTGCAATGATTCAAGAGCCTTTATTTACGAACGCGTTTGTTCCTGGGAAGTTCACAAACTACGTTTCTCCAAAAACAGCAAGTGGAATACCAAACGTACAAGTCCAACTCAACTCGAACGTTCACGTAGGAACTTATCCAGAACTAAGAACACTTAATACGGATGTAGAGTGGCAAGACCCACAACCAGGAACGCGCCTCTTTCCAGAAAGTAAGTACATTGAAGAAAAGAATAAAGGGTTCAGTTCGGGTTCGGTCCTTTCGCTTCAGGCTGTTGGGCCACAAGAAGAGTACCTTTGGACGGATGATATGAGCAAGTCTCAATGGAATCCGGCATTCAAGCGATACTCAAACTTTGTGATGTATCAAAAGGTGTACCCTTTTCCACCCCCAAATCCGTATTATCAGGGATCTGTCGTTCAGATTGAGTTGCGCCCGACAGAGTTGGGTCATCTGTTGTCAAACATGTACCTTTCAGTGACTCTTCCGGCTCTTCCCGGAAGCAATAATTACACACCAAACGTCGGACGGGCTCTTCTGAAACAGGTCGACCTTCTCGTGAATGAGACAATCGTCGAGACCTTGTATGATGACTGGTATGTTATTCGTGACCAGATGTTTCTCGACGCGGATGAGCAACTTGGTCTTCAAACGGCGCTCAACGTATCAAACGCCCAAGTCGGTGGGACCATCACGATTCCACTCGAGTTTTTCTTTTGTCGCCGCCATTCACACAACAATAAAGGACGTGAGCGGCTTCGTAAGCCGTACTTGCCAACGTGTGCCATGTGGGCTCAACGTCTGTATGTGCGTTTTACGTTTCAACCAAACACATGGTGGTCGAGTCTTCCCGCAAACACGACGTATGACGTGTATCCACCAGGCACGACACTATGGCCAAATCTTATTACAGAGGAAATTCTTCTGGAAAATGCAGAAAAGCTATACTATCAAAACACGCCACTCAAGTATATAGTGAACCGCGTTCAAAAGGAGTCGACCCTCGCATTCACGAGTGCGAATCCAACTCTTCAGTTAACAGCGAGTTATCCCGTTCAAGTCCTTGCATGGTTCTTTCGAAACAAGAACTTCGAAACGGTGACGGACGGTCGATACTACGCTTCTCGGTACAGTTATGGATACACGACACAATACATTCAGACGGGTATCGAACTTCAATTTCCTTCGGGAAATGCAAACTTTGTGGATGTAATTAACACTGCCAAGATTACTTTGAACAATGTGGACATTCTGAGTACATTCCAGGGGTCATTGTACTACTCGTTTAAACAACCCATGGAACATTACCTCTCGATACCTTCAAAAAATATTTATACATATTCGTTTGGTTTAACACCCAAGGAGTACAATCAGGGTGGGTACCTTAACTTTTCAAAGTTAAATTCACAAACGACGTATATTCAGTTGAATTTTAACGCGTCTTATACGAATCAACTCATCAGTGGATACAACTTGTATCTGTTTTATTACGGATATAGTCTTTTACAGTTTCAGGGTGGTTTTGCTTCCCTTCCGTTTCTGTAAGCTTCCGAAGAGCCTCAACAATTCCGTTCGAAATTGCCCACCGCAAAAAGTTCAGTTGGGCGCACGTGGTTGTCAGACCCTGAAAGTCGATGCGTTCCGTCCGACAAAATGGATCAAAGAGCTTTTTACTGTACCCGTCCAAACTGGATTTGTATGCTACATGTACAGTAAAGACCTTGCCGTTCGGGGCCGTAAAAGACACGTGGTTCGCCTTTGAATAGTTTGTGACGAACCACTCGAGTTTCCGGAGAGACGGACCCTTTCCATGACCTAAAATATCATGGAGCTGTTCACGATTCTCCGGAACCTCAAAAAATTTGGTCAGGCTTTGTAAGAGCAAATCGCTTTTGCTTCCCATTACTCAAGATAGTTTTGAATTCTCTAAGTGGCGATCGAAACACTGCGTGTCGGGTCGGAACGCTGCGCGTTCCTCTCACTCCCACGGAGCGGACTCTTCCTTTTTCTCGGGCGGTTTCTCGGGTTTGTAGTGTGGTGCTTGACACTGATGAAACCCACAGTACCCATTCTCTTTGGGCTTTTTTAAGCACCTTTGCTTACTCTTCAAAATGCCTTTACAAAAGTTCCCTTCGACTCGTACCGTATCTTTGATGAGCCGCTCGATGGGAATCTCGTACAACCGAGAAACTTCTTCAAGCACGGCCCTGGACCTGAGATTGACCCGACGTGCCACTTCGTCTTCTATGCTTTGAAGAATCTGTTGTTGATAAGCATCCTGCTCCATACCTACTATACGGTTGGAGCTTTTAAGGGCTTTGAAAACCGGGCCAAAAAGGCGCGCTTTGCCTCAACCTCCGCCGAACTTGACGTCTTGACCATGAATTTCTTATCAAAAATGAGATCGGCACTGACCAACGGCTCCAAGAGATCTTGGACGGGTTTCTTGAACTGGTTTGTAAAGTAGTACTGATAGTCAAGTGGAATCTTGCGTTCCCGTGCCCACGCTGGATCTTCAGCCTTTTCGAACATTTTGCCGTCACCCTTGACGATGACGAACGCAACGCGGTCGCCTTGTTGCGGCTCCGAACCCGGGGCGCGCGCCTTCATCTTGTCCCGAACCGTGACGTGTGGCTGCGGAACCTTGTACTCGGCTGCGAGTTGCTTACTCATCAAGAGCTTGTCCATCGGGACTTCACCCGCCATGAGTTTTCGAGCCGCGTCACGCGCAAAGTCTATGACGGGTGTTGGATTGCTTGACTCGAGCACCATTCCCAAAAGGCTCTTGAGCGTCTCACGCACGAAGGGACACGAGTCGCGCCGAACCACTTGGAGGCCCTTGACGTCAATCTTCTTGAACTTGACGACGAGTGTGCCGTCCGACGAACGACCCCCTTCCCACATCTTTGCCGCGTACCGTTTCTTGGAATACAAAAAATACGGACAATAGACCTTTTCCAACTCCAAATCGTTTGGTGCCTTGAACAGCTTCGTACACTCTTCAGACGCACACTCTCCAAGTTCCCACGAATACTTGATTGCATCGAGTCCCTTGCGTCCCTGAACGTCAAACTCGACCATCACGGAATCCGTATCCCCGTACCTCACCTTCGCCCCGGGAAAGTTTGCCTCGACGTAGTTCTTCGTCTCTTCGATCATTTGTCGTCCACGCATAGTGACGGTCGAAGCAATGGCAACAAGCGGTAAAATACCTTTCGAAGCCCCGCAGAACCCATAGATACTATTCATCGAGACTTTGTATGCGAGTTGCTGGCCGTTATACACAGCCTCCATGGGTGTTCCCTCGGCAGATGCCATGAGCTTCTTGGCCTTTTTGCGGTACGCCTTGAGATCTGTCAAGATCACTGGAAGCAAACTTGGAACGGGAACTCGCAGTTCCGGCGCACAAGCGGAGCTTGTGCTCTGCGCAAACTTGTGTGGTCCAAACTGTTCGTACTCGACGCCTGGTAAGTTATCATACTTTGGATCCATCACAAGGGTCGAATAACACAGGTTGTGCGCACACATGATAGACGGATACAGGGACGCAAAGTCCAAGGCTGTGATTGGTCCATAATACGCACCCGTTTGAGCCTCAAGCACGGTTGCACCTTGATAGCCTTCATCATCTGTAGAAGGTCCGCTCTGCCTTCGAAACGTCGGAATCACAAACCCAAGCTCACGTGCCTTCTTTGCCATTTGGGAAAAGACCTTGATTTGTTGACCGCGCTCGGACAAAAAGGCGAGTGGGACCCAACACGCCTTAGCCATCTCCGTGACGTTCTGGATTTGACACAGTTTTGCCATGAGCGCGTGTGGAAGCTCTGTATCCTTCAAACAATACGCCGCAACCTCTCCGAGTCTGTCTGGGTCACCCTCGGCGTACCGTCCGAAAATCTCTTTGACTGGCATATCATTCTTTTGGTCTTTCAGAAAGTGTTTGGAGACGTTATTCAGAGAGTAACTCTCAAGCTTGTGTTCGCGCTTGACATCCTGGAACAGGTCAAACACGTACCGACCACTCATGGGAACCATCTTCAAAAGGTTGTTTCCGAGAGCGGAACTTGACAAGTTCTTTTCTACGAGTTCACACGAAACGTCTTTGACCCGTCCCCATTCGGTACTTGCACCACGCAAAACGGCGCGATAGTGCAAAAACTCCAAGTCGAATCCGAAGATATTCCACCCCGTAATAATGTCTGGATCCGTCTTGACCAGATACTTTTGGAACGCGTCCAAAAGTTCGCGCTCAGTCTCAAAGGACTCGAGGTCAGGGCCGTTCGTTTGTTTCAAACAGAGACACTTGCGATCGAACCAGTCGTCCTTCCCAAACTCTTTGGTCGTCATACCGATCTGGAACACGACATCGTGTGGGTTTCTGGGGTCGGGGAATGCACCCGTCGATGAGTAACACTCGATATCAAAGGACATGATTCTGAGGGGCGCAACGTCATCGCGTTGAACAGGGGTTACAAAGTGCCAATTCGGCGCCCATAAATTGATATCACACGTCGTCTTGATATCAGGCTCACACAGACCCGGGTCGATCCACCCGGTGGATGAACACCCCGAGCAGTGCATAAAACGCAAGACGGGATCGATATTTGCTTCATAAATACGCGCTCCTGAAAGCTCTGGCCACTTGGCATTCTCCACAGAGTACGCAAACCCACGAAGCGCCTTGTGCGTTTTAAATGTTACTTGAATAAAGTTTGAGAGATCGCCGTTTTGGAACCCCCATAAGTCCTTGGCGCGTTTGTGTTCCGCTTTCCACACCTTGGTCTTGACAAAACTCAAG
>Ga0214171_1000137_pt1 | contig 26920 bp, 23 predicted proteins | sample TroBogEpilimnion_40_FD_153009 | JGI IMG/M metagenome (GOLD analysis project Ga0214171, IMG submission 153009) | Freshwater microbial communities from Trout Bog Lake, WI - 02JUL2007 epilimnion | ecosystem: Environmental > Aquatic > Freshwater > Lake > Epilimnion/Euphotic zone | place: Trout Bog... | reverse complement strand
TCATCGCATGGCGCATTGGCGTCGATGGTGATGTGACCGAGATGCCCAGCCCTGCCGATCTTGCCTTTCATGAGACGGCCACCGCTCCAGATCGCGCCACCGACCCCGGTGCCGAGCGTGAGCATGAAGGCGTCCTGCGTATCCTTCGCCGCTCCGGCCCAGACTTCGCCAAGCAGGGCGGCATGGGCATCGTTGAGCACGCGGCAGTCGCGCTCCAGAAAAGTGGACCAGTGAAATTTTTCGAGCCCGTGCATGCGTCCGGGCATCCAGTCGATGCAGTGGCCATCGGGATTCGCCAAGCCGGGCGCGGAGAGCCCGACGCGGAGCTTTTGCCCGGCCTGCACTTCAAACTCATGCACGATCTCACGCACAGTGAGGGCGAAGCGTGGCGTGTCGCCGTCGAACTCACCATCTCGTGTGGGTTTCGAGAGCGTGGCGAGAGTGCGGGCGCTGGCCGTTTCCACGAGCGCGGCTTTGATGTTCGTGCCGCCTAGATCGATGCCGATGGCTAGATTCTGGATACTCGATGCTGGATACTGGATTGGGGAAGTCATTCGGCCTTCGTTGCTGGTGGAGGTTTAATCAAGCATCTATTATCTAGCTTCAAGCATCCAGAATCTGCCCTTCGCTGACAGTCCAGCCACCATCCACAGCGAGGACCTGACCGGTGATGAATTGGGAGTCGGGCGAAAGCAGCAGCAGCGCGGCGGCATCGCAGTCTTCGGGTTGGCCAATGCGGCCACCGTCGAGCGGTTGCTTGGTTTTGACGAAGTTCATGATGTTCTCGTTGCTCACGGCTCGCTGGGACATCGGCGTCTCGACCAAGGCGGGGGCGATGACGTTCACGCGGATGTTTTGCGGCGCATAATAGGCGGCGATGGATTTGCTGAAACCGATGATGCCCGCCTTGGCTGCAGCATAGGCGTGGGAGGCGAAAAATTGCGCAGAGGGCGAGTAGCCGAGCACGCTGGCCATGTTGAGAATGACGCCCCCCGTGCCCTGCTTGAGGAACTGCCGAATCGCGGCGCGGTTCGAATAGATGACGGAGTTCAGATTGAGATCGAGCGTGTAGCGCAGGCCGTCATCGGTGAGTTCGTGCAGCGGGCCGTCACCCTTGCTGCGGCCACTGCCGCCAGCGACATGGTAGAGGGCATGAAGGTGATCCACCATGCCGATGGCACGCTCCGCCGCCTCAGGCGTGGCGGCGTCCGCCGCAAAGCCGCGCGCGTTCGGGCCGAGTGCGGTCAATGCGGCATCCACATTGGTCTGCGAGCGGCTGGTCACGACGACATGCGCTCCTGCTGCGACGAGCTTTTTAGCGGCAGACAGACCCAGCCCCGTCGTGCCGCCCATGATGATGATGTTCTGGCCAGAAAGGGAATGCATGTTGAGTGAAGGAGTCGGACGTGCGATGGCGTTGTTCAAGCTCCAGCATGAACACACGACGCACTTTCCTTCGCAACCTTTCAAGTTTGGCTTTTACGGCTCCATTGATGGCGGAAACGCCGAAATCGAAGAACACCGTGTGCTTTTTCACCAAGCACCTGATTGGCCTGAGCTATGACGAGATCGCCACCTTGGGCGCGGAAGCAGGCTTCAATGGCGTGGAGTCTCCCATCCGGCCCAAGGGGCACATCGAGCCGGAAAAGGTGGTGGATGAGCTGCCGAAGTACATTGAAGCGCTGAAGAAACAGGGCCTAGAAATGACCATCCTGACCTCTGGCATCAATGAGGTTAGCAAGGAGCAGCGCACGGAGGAGGTGCTGCGCACGGCGGCCAAGCTGGGCGTGAAGCGCTTCCGCATGAACTACTACAAGTACGACCTCAAGCAGCCCATCTGGGACCAGCTCCAGGCCGTGCGGCCGAAAATCAAAGACCTCGTGGCCCTGTGCAAAGAAATCGGCATCCAGCCCATGTTCCAAAACCACAGCGGCAAGGATTACTTCGGCGCGCCCGTGTGGGACATCTTTTCCATCATGCGCGAGTATCCGGCGGCGGACTTCAGCTTCGCCTACGACATATTGCATTCCACCTGCGAAGGCGGCCTGTCCTGGCCCCTGGAGTTCAATCTGGTCAAAGACCACATCGGCGCCGCCTACTTCAAAGACTTCAAATGGGAAGGCCGCAAACTCGTCACCGTCCCCCTCGGCGAAGGCCAGGTGGACCCGGCCTACGGCAAGATGCTCATGAAGACTGGCTACAACGGCCCGATTTCACTGCATCTCGAGTATCTGGAAGGCAATCCGAAGGATGCTGCGGTGCTGAAGGAGTTCCGCGCGGCGCATTTGCGGGATGTGAAGACCCTAACAAATTGGTTGGGTTGAGCGTGATGCAAAAAGCCTTCATTGGCCGATACCGGCCCAGAAGGGCCTTTGCATCGCATGAAAACACCGCTCTTTTTCCATACGCTGCTCATGCTGGCAGCGTTCAGTATGGCCAGCCACGCCACCATTGTGCCAACGAAGGACTATGCAGGATTATGGAAAGCCCCTTCGGTCATTTACCTCCCGGATCTGCACCAGATTCACGGAATCAGTCACCCTGGCAGCTTTCCCATTCCACCCGGTTCTGATCTTGTTCGCTGGAAGTTCCCGTCAGGAAGTTACCAGACTCTGCTGGGGCCTGTTTTGAAAGGCGATCTGATCACTGAGGATCTGGATTTCAATTTCGCACCGGGCTTCACAGCCATCGCTTTCGTTTATCAGGATGAAAGAGGTACTGTCAGGCCGTTCTCGCTCAGTCCCTCGGGGCCTTATGCCAAGGGCCTTGAAAGCATGATTCCAGACCAAAGGAGCATCATAGCTGGATACTCCACCATTGTGATTCACGCACCGTTGGCCGACGTTCCCCAAAAGCCATTTGCCAGTCAGCGTGAACTGGCAGCATGGCTGGCCCGCGAGGCTGTTCCCACAACGTGCTATTTCGATCCCAAAACCCATATCGCTCAATGGGACCTCTTCGACCTACTAGCCGGATCCGAAGAATCGGCCAAAGCTGCCTGGGAGGAACTCAAACCGCTCTACCCCGAACTCAAGGACAGCCTGACTAAACTTGCTTGGTTCAACATCGCTGTTCACGCTCAGGGACCCTCGCTGTTCTTCCGCGCATTGGGATCTTTAGGGATGGTCTGCAATCCACCAATGGACCAATAAATGTTGCAGTCGAATGCCGTGATGCGCTCTCCACCTCTGAAGGGGCCTTCGAAAAGAAACTGGACGTAGCCAATGAAAGGCAGATTTTTGGCAAAGAATTCGGGATACTTCTTCAAGATCCATTTCACCGCCGCCTCTTCATCGCTCTGCCAGGGCACGTCGAGTTTGGAATATTCCTCAACCAACTCGTAGTAGCGTTTGCTGGCTATTTCGGGAACACCAAGCATGCCGGTGAATTTGACTCCCTTATCGGCCGGTTGCGGCTTGCCTTTCACCTGGAGCATCTGCCAGGATGACCAATGCTTTTTGTCTGGGCTGTAGCGGACATACAGGTCCCCTTTCCAGAAACCTTCCCGGAACACCTGCGAAACGGGACAAAGAGTACACTCCAGCGTGACGCCTCCTGTTGGGCGCCATGCAGTTCCCACAGCAATTGGAGCGGTGGTAAAAGAGCCGTCATAGGATGAGTTGGCATCGCCGTTCCAGCCCAGCCCCTCGTTGGTAAAATCCAGCTTGTCTTCAGGTTCGAAGCTGATCGCTTTGTCCTTTTTAGAAATTTTCGTGAAGTCGAAGCTGTGCCAATTTTGGCTTGCAACTCCTCCATGCAGCAGAAGACAGAAACTCAATGAAAAAAGGAAAATGAGGAGACGGCGCATGAGGTGGAAAGTGTCGTTTTTTTATGAAAAATCACTTTCCAAGTCAAGACTCATTGCTGGAGGAGAAATCTTGGGTGGAAACGGCGGTTTCTCGCCCTTGCGCAGGCGTCCGCCCCTTCTACACTCGCCATCCCCCCTTCCCCCAAAGCATGAGCACCCACGTCAAACTTTACATCCCTGGACCCGTTGAAGTCAGCCCTGACACCTACGCTGCGATGGCGCAGCCGATGATCGGGCACCGCGGCAAGGGGTTTCAGGACCTTTACGCCGAGATCCAGCCGATGCTGCAGACTCTTTTCGGCACGAAACAACAGGTGTTTCTGAGCACTTCCTCCGCCTGGGGCGTGATGGAAGGATCCATCCGCAATCTGGTGAAGAAAAAGGTTCTCAACTGCTGCAACGGCGCCTTCTCCGACAAGTGGCTGGACGTCTCCAAGCGCTGCGGCAAGGAAGCCGAAGCCTACACCGTGGAGTGGGGCCAGCCCGTGCGTGCCGACGAAATCGACAAGCGCCTCGCCACCGGCGAATTTGACGCGGTGACCTTCATCCACAATGAGACCTCCACCGGCGTGCTCAGCCCCATCGCGGAAATCGCCGCGCTGAAGAAGAAGTACCCGGATGTGATGTTCATCACGGACTCCGTCTCCGGCTTCACCACCGTGCCGGTGAATTTCGACGAACTCGGCATCGACGTGCTGCTCACCGGCAGCCAGAAGGCCTTCGCGCTGCCTCCGGGCCTGGCGCTCTTCACCGCTTCCGAAGCGGCGATGGTGCGTGCGGCGACGATCAATGACCGTGGCTACTACTTCGACTTCCTGGAGTTCAAGGCGAACGGCGAGAAGAGCATGACGCCAAGCACGCCCTGCATTTCGCTGATCTACGGCCTGCGCCATCAACTCAAGAAGATCTTCGCCGAAGGCGTGGACAACCGCTACGCCCGCCACGCCAAGCTCAACGGCATGGTGCATGAGTGGGTGCGCCGCAACGGCTTCGAATTCTTCGCCCCCGAAGGCTTCCGCTCGAAGTCTCTGACCTGCGTGGCAAACAACAAGAACATCGACGTCGCCGCTTTCATCGCGCTGCTGAAGAAGAACCACAGCATGATCATCGACGGCGGCTACGGCAAGCTGAAGGGCAAGACCTTCCGCGTGTCCAACATGGGTGACGAAACCGAGGCCAGCATCAGCACGGTCATCGCCGCACTGGATGACAGCCTTGCGAAGCTCTAGTCGATTCCATTCTCACCCAACCGGGTGATTCAACCTCTCACACGAACGGCCCTGAAACTCAGGGCCGTTCTTTTTTTGTGACAGCCGAATCCACATGGAGGCGGCCATGACGCTGACCTGCTTGATCTGCATCATCAACTATCACAGAGCTTTCACCATGAGGGGCACACGTTGGCACGCGGGATGCTTTCTTTAAATATACCTTTAGATGGAACCCACTCGCATCATTCCGATCTCAACAGCCCGCGCCTCTGCGGGTGCGCAACCCAGTAACATCGTTCGTATGGAACCCGATCCTGGCCTGATCAAGATGGAGTCCTCCCAAGGACGTGAAACCCTGTCAGGTGGTGACACCGAGTCTGCGCAGCGTTTCGCCGGCGAAGTCAAATACGTGGGCTACTTCTCCGAAAAGCTGGCTGAAACACTCGGCATGCGTCGTTTGGAAATCGCCATCGTCGAAGATCGTGATGGTCAGACATCAATCAGCACAGGTGAGCAGGCAGGCCACTGGCATGGGATGATCAGCAGCAACCGCCGTTCGATCAAACAGGTGCGCGAGTCGCTGGCACGCTGATTCCGATTTCCTCATGAGTTTGAATTCTGTGATTACCTCCGCAGCCTCCCTGCAACGCCTTGATGGCGTGGCAGGCGTGATGCTCTTCAAAGGCCGCAACACCATCCACCGCCAAATGCCGTTCTCCGACATGCGTGCGGAGAACCTTCGTGAAATCATCAACCAGATGCTGGATGGCTACCGGCAGGTGCGCAGAAACATGCGCCAGGTTTTCCTAGAGTTTGACGGCGGCTCGCTGCTCATTGTGACGCAGGAAGATGTGGTGATGCTGTTCTTCCTCACCTCTCGTGCGGACTCCGATCTCGCGGCCAGTGCGGCGTCGGTCATGCTGAATGATCACGCCAAGGTACTGAGCCAGGCCTCGACGGAATTTCAGCCTCTGGCGCCGGTGGCGTCAAATGCTGTTGAGGAGCTCGTCGTCACCAGCCCGCGCGCCTTGCAGCAGATCACCGAAAAAGCAGAGCTGATCAGCGGCACCAACAGCAATTGGTGGGCGTTGCGCAAGCACATCGAGGGCATCCTCGGCAAGGTCATGGGCCGCGCTCAGCTAACGATGATGATTGACCGCGTGCTGGCCAAGCGCGGCACGCCTGACCCCTACCGCCTCTCGCCCGCCGACACGCGCAAGCTCGCCATTGAGCTCATCGAACAGGTCCCCAATACCACCAAACGCCAGGCACTCATGAGCGAACTCGAAGCCGTACTGGCAGATCACAAACTCTGATTTTTCATGAAACAACCTCTTCTTCTCCTCCTCCTCCTGGTGCTGCTTCAAGCCACCTCCTTGGTTCATGCTCAAAGCAAACTGTCCACGCCGCCACCTCCGACCGTTGCTCCTGCCCCAGTCACTCCCGCACCCGCCGCCCCTCCACCGGTGGATCATGCCGTGGAAGGCAAGCTCGACAGCATCATCGGCAAGATCGAAAATAACGAGCGGCTGGACACCAAGCTCGACGGCATCATCAACCGGCTGGATTCCACCGACCGCGTGGCCAACAAGCTGGACAGCATTTTGAGCGCGCTCAAAGACCATGAACTGAAGCTAGAAAAGATCTCCACCACGCCCGTCGCACCTGTGACTCCTGTCGTGGCCGCGCCCGCTGCCGCTGTGCCTGCTCCCGCCGCTCCGGCACCGCCAGCTTCAGGAGATGCCAGTTTGGTGCAATTAAATGTGAACGACGTCTGGATCGTCGTGACCGCCGCCATGGTGTTCTTCATGCAGGCCGGGTTTGTCATGCTGGAAATCGGTGCGTGCCGTGCCAAAAACACGATCAACATCGTCATGAAGTCGTTCCTCGATTTCTGCATCTGCGCCATCGTCTTCCTCCTCGTTGGCTTTGCCTTCATGTTTGGCAAGTCCTGGCATGGCGTGGTCGGCACGGACAGCTTCTGGCTTTCCAGCTTCCCCGGGGATCACAGGGTCTGGGTCTTCTGGTTCTTCCAGGTGGGATTCGCCGGTGTGTCCTGCACCATCATGTCCGGTGCTGTCGCGGAGCGCACCAAGTTCCTGGGTTACCTGATGTACTGCGCTCTGTTCACCGCCCTGATCTATCCCGTCATCGGCCACTGGGCCTGGGGCAGTTTCGGCGGCCCCTTTGGCGTGGGTGATGGCACCAAAGGCTGGCTGGAGGCCATGGGCTTCGTGGACTACGCCGGTTCCTCCGTGGTGCATGCCTGTGGCGGTTCATGCGCACTGGCGGGCATCCTGGCGGTCGGCCCCCGAGCTGGCCGTTTCGGCCCGGATGGTTCACCGCGATTGATCGCTGGTCACAACATCCCGCTCGTCACTCTCGGAGTCTTTCTGCTGTGGTTCGGCTGGTTCGGCTTCAATGCCGGCTCCTCCCTCTCCGGCACTTCCGTCATCGGTCGCCTGGTCGTCAACACCACCATCAGCCCCTCCGCTGCGGGCATCGCGGCCATGATCTCCATATGGTTCATTCAGGGCAAACCGGACGTGAACATCGCCATGAACGGTGCCCTCGGCGGCGCGGTGGCCATCACCGCCTGCTGCGGCAATGTCACTCCGGGCGCGGCCATCCTTATCGGTGCCTTTGGCGGCATCATCACCACGGTGGCGACCATCGCCCTGGAACGCTGGAAAATTGACGATGCCGTGGGTGCCGTGCCGGTGCATCTGGCCTGCGGCTGGTGGGGCACGCTGTGTGTGGCCTTGTTTGATGAAAAAGGTTTCAGCATCGAGCGCCTCGGCGTTCAGGCGCTCGGCACTGTCAGCATCAGTCTCTACTCGTTCATCGTCTGCACTGCGGTGTTCGCTTTCATCAAGCTCTGCGTGCGCATCCGTGCTACGGAGGAAGAGCAGATCAACGGCCTCGACTTCACCGAACACGCCGCGAACGCCTACCCCGACTTCCAGACCACCGAGCAGGCCTGAGGCAACCTTGGTCACGCATTGCGCAAGATCGGTGGGGCATCGTGGGGGACTCCATGCGTTCTTGTGTGGTCATGATCAATCTCACCCGCCTTTACTGTGATGTCGCCCAGCCCATGGACCACCTGCGCTATGGCCGCGGCCATGGTTCACCGGCCACCGCCGCTGAACGCCGCCCCATCGTCGTCTGGAACATCACGCGCCGCTGCAATCTGAAGTGCGTCCATTGCTACCAGGATTCTGATTCGAAATTCTACCCCGGCGAACTCACGTGGGAGCAGTGCAAAGACGTCATTGATGATCTCGCCGAATACAAAGTGCCCGCGCTGCTGCTTTCCGGCGGCGAACCGACGATCCACCCGCATTTCTTCGAACTGGCCGAATACGCCACCGGCAAGGGCCTGCGCCTCACCCTTTCCACCAACGGCACGCTGATCAATCCCGAGTGGGCGCAGCGCATCAAGGACATCGGCTTCTCTTACGTCGGCATTTCGCTCGATGGCATGGGGGCCACGCATGACCACTTCCGCGGCAAGGTAGGTGCCTTTGACAAAGCGGTGGCCGCGTTTCGCAATTGCAAGGCGGTGGGCCAGAAAGTGGGCCTACGCCTCACGCTCTCACGCCACAACATCGCTGACATCGATTCCATCCTCAACTTCATCGAGCAGGAAGACATTGAGCGCGTGTGCTTCTACCACCTCGTCTACAGCGGGCGTGGGGCCGATCTCATGGAAGTGCCGCATGAGGAGACACGCGGTGCCATCGACAAAATTCTCGACCGCACCGCCCAATGGGCCGCGAGTGGCAAGCCTCGTGAAGTTTTGACGGTGGATCAACCCGTGGACGGGCCCTACCTGTACATGCGTCTGAAACGCGAGAATCCCGAGCGCGCTGCGCGTGCCATGGAACTGCTCACCTGGAACGGCGGCGGTGCGAACAGCAGCGGTACCGGCATCAGCAACATCGACACACAGGGCAATGTGCATCCTGACCAGTTCTGGCACGAGCTCACGCTGGGCAATGTGAAGGAGCGCAAGTTCAGTGACATCTGGAGCAACCGAGACAACGCCACGCTTAATGCGTTGCGGAACCGCAAAGAACATCTGACGGGCAAATGCTCACAATGCAGTTTCCTCGATGTTTGCGGTGGTGGCTTCCGAGTGCGTGCGCTGCAAATGACAGGCGATCTGTGGGCACCTGATCCATCCTGCTATCTCAATGAGCAGGAGATTGGTCTCGCTCAAGCAGCTTAAAAGCTATCCAGCATAGCTGGTATGGTAATTCGGCAAAATGTGTTATGATAGCAGGATTTTGCAGTGCTGTTTTCTTGCCCTTTGGGCAGACTCCATCCAGCATCGGAAGATACCCTGTGGAGTCACATCTCTGCATCAACGTCATCTCCTTCATTCCCTTCAAATCATGAAAGCTTCACGTTGTCCCACTGCCTGTGCCGCGCGCCTGCTTGCCATGCTGTCGCCAGTTGTCTTACTGGTTCAGTGCTCGATGCCACCGCACCAGGCCTGGAGCTACATTCAGGCCAATGGACTGCTGCCATACCTGAACCAGCGTCCGTCGCCGCCCTTCCGCACCGGCGGCTCATACGCCCAGCGCTATGCCTATCCGCAGCGCAGATCCACCCCTACTGCCAGTTGGTTTTCCAACTGGAATTCCGGCATGCCGAACCACATCCGCTACAGTGACACTGGTTCCTCCGGCTACGCTTCCAACAGTTATCTCACCCCCCGTTACTCAGGCTCAAGCAGTGCCAGACATGTGCCGCGTTCGAGGTCGAGCCGCCAGTCAGATGACCGCAGCCCGGCGATGAAAATTCCCGTGGATGAGCCCGCTCCGACACCGCAAATCGCCAATCATCCAGCACCTGCTAATGCAACACCGCAGACCAATAGTAACGCTGCACCTTCTACTCCGGCCACTGACAACCTGCCCTATGGCACCGCAGTTCCAGGCCGCATGAACATGGTCAACAGCCCCCACGCAGGAAAAACCCAACTGGTGGATGTGTCCGGCATGAGCGCTGGCCAGACCGTGAAATGCCCCTACACCGGCAAATTGTTTAAAGTTCCGCCAACTCAGCAGGCCGCGAACCGCGTGGAACCCCGCCTGGAATCCAAGGCCGAAGCGCCCAAATCTGGCAGCGAATCGAAAGCCGGGGACAAAAAGCCCTGAAAACGGCGCAAAACTGGCTTTTGACGACCACTAATCCTGGGAAACCGGGGGCGGACTGCATTTGATCTTGATTCGACCTTGATCAGTGGAACTCTTGCCGCCCTCAAAACCGTAAACGACAACCGATCATCCATCATGGGTCAACAACTGAACAAAGTCATCAAACGCCGCCGCCGTAAGCTTTATCTTGCCCGCAAGAAAGCTCTGGCCAAGGCTGGCGTCTCCCGCAAAGCACGCGCCGTCAAATCCGAAGCCAAAACCGCCAAGAAGGCTCCTGCCAAGAAAGTCGCCGCCAAAAAGGCCCCGACCAAGCCTAAGGCAGCTGAAGTCGCCGCCGAAGCCACTCCTGCGCTTGAGACTGCCGAAGTCGCTGCTCCTGCCGTTGAAGTTGCTGAGACCGCCGCCCCTGAAGCTGCTGCTCAGGAATAAGCCCTGCGCTGCGCCGTCATTTCAAAACAAGACCACCGTCATGGCCTGCCATGACGGTGTTTTTTTGTAGCCCTTAACGATACCACGGACTCCCGCCTGCGCCGTGGGCGCTGCCGGAGGAACCGGTAGTAAAGGCGTCGTTGTAACCACGTTCAAAGCTGGCGCGATAACGTGGATCATACCGCCCGACATAAGCCGTCGGATCAGCCACCCGTCCGCCGGTGCGGTCACGCAGACCGTAGTCGTAACCTTGGTTGTAGATCGGATCGCGTGGTGGCGGTTGTTGCGCCGCACCCTGCGGTGGCTGCTGTGGCATGCCCTGATTGGGGTAGGTGCCAAGCTGCCCCTGACTGCTGACCATCTGGCCGTAACGCTGATTGTAACCGTCACGGTAAGCCATCTCGGTATTGCGATCAAAGCGCGAAGGATAACGCTGGTAGTTCTGGCTCTGGCCTTGCTGCGCATCCGACTGCCCATCCTGCTGCCCCCGCTCAAATGCCATGCTGTTGATCTGCGCCCCTTGATCCCGCATGTCCTGGCGGTATGGATTTGCATACGGATCAGCCCCGTTCGGACTGTAAGGGTCAACACATTGAGTGAGGAGCAGCGGCAGGATCAACAAGAGATGATGAGAGGGCTTCATGATGGAGTATTTGAGATCGTAAAAGACACCCCGCCAAGTGGCAAGACCGCAATCTCCGACGCAACATCTTCGTGTTGTGTTCATACCAAATTTGCCATTTTCCTGGACGTGATTCAGTTCACTGCGGCATCATCTTCGCCTGCTTGTCGTGCCACAGCCTCGTCTTGAGTCCGGGAAACACCCGCAGTGCATTTTCACGCATGATTTGTCTGCCAATGTGCTCCGCATCTGTCAGACGCAGATCACCACGGCTCACACGCTCCGCCAAAACCTCCGCCAGCACCCGCCGCGTAATCTCCGTGGCACCGTAGATGCCCTCCGCGTGGTTGCAGTCCGCGCCCCAGAGGATGCGGCTGCTCGGCATCGCATCGAGCCATTCATGCAGCGCCCGCTTCGCCATCGTCTGGCTCAACGTCGGCAGCCACACCGAGTCTAGGCACACATTCGGCATCCGTGCTGCGATGGCGCCCGATTCGCTCACCCACGGATAACCACCGTGAAACAGGATGAACATCGTTTTCGGGTTCGCCTCGATCACATTCAGCAGCAGCATCGGATTCGATCCCTCAATGCGGCCATGCCCCGTATGAATCTGCAGCGGCATCGTATGCTTCGCGCACAGCTCGCAGACATGCCACATCATGAAATCCTCGAAGGCCCTCACCTGCTCCAGTTTCAAGTCCTTCCGCTCATGCCCGAATGCCTCTGCTGCACGCTCCTTTGTCACCCTCTCGAAACTGAGTGAGCGTTGATATGCTAGTGAGTGCTTTAAACCCACGATCCCTGCCTCCTTCGCCAGTACGAACACGCGCTCCACGAAAATTAGGTAATCGTCGAAGCTCGCAATCTCGATTCCTTGGGCCCGTGCAAAATCATAGGGATTTTCTTTCCGCCCGCCCTTCGTTATCACAAAATCCGAAGGATGAAACCCGCGAAACAATGGGTTCAACCTGAGCACGTTCGCCACGAAACCGTAGTGCGGTGCAAAGTCGAACGGCTCCCAATAGGGATCGTTCAGCACCACCTCGATGTTTGCCCGCTCGGTGATCACCTCATAGAGCCAGCGCTGGTCCAGGTAGTTTCCCATGATGCGCTTATTCAGAACCATGATCTGTTCATCTCCCGCCGCCTCAAAATCCACGCCGTACAAATCCTGCAGTGCCGGCAGCGTGTAGCGGTACACACTCATCGCCCGCACATCGGCAAAGCCCGGCTTTGCACGCTGCCACCAGTCCGCAAACCTGTCTCGTGGCTGCCATGCCGGCAGCACCTGAAATGCGCTCAGATAACTGTTCTGCCAAATGGAGGCCAGATTCATCGCCCGCTTCCCGTCTTCCACCTCACGCCATCCAGGCAGTTCCTCCCACCGCCACAGATGATCATGCGTGTCGATGGCTGGAATCTTGTCGAGGAAGGCTTTGATCTGCGCATAGACCGGACCAGGCGCCTGGCCGGGCTTTCTCTCAACGGCCATCGAAAGTCGCGACTCAGGGACCGGATAATCCTGTCCCTGAACGCAGACAATCCATGTGAGAAACGCCAGAAAAAATAACCCGGTCTTCATGCCCTAAAGTTATCAGGGCATGTAAGTCCACGTCCATTCCTACTTCTTCCCCTTTTGCGCCGCCGCAGTGAACCAGTCACCGCCGCCGCCACCGCCAAAAGGATTGCCCATGCCACCACCGGAGCTGCGCTGGCCACCGCCACCACTGGAAAAGCTGCGCTGACCACCGGCAGGTCCACCCGCCGGGCGCGGCCCTGCGGCACCCTGCTTCTTCTCAAAGTCGGGCTTCGACTTCATGCTCAGAGCGATGCGCTTGCGCGGGATGTCCACTTCCGTGACCGTCACCTGCACGCGCTGCGCGACCTTGACGATCTCCGCCGCATCCTTCACAAACGAGTCGCTGAGCTGGCTCACATGCACGAGGCCGTCTTGATGCACGCCGATGTCCACGAAGGCTCCAAAGGCGGTCACGTTTGTCACGATGCCCGGCAGTTTCATTCCCACGGTGAGGTCCTTCATGTCGTTCACGCCGTCGGCGAAACTGAAGACCTCGAACTGCTTACGCGGATCGCGCCCAGGCTTGGCGAGTTCGTTCATGATGTCCTGTAGCGTCGGCAGTCCCACGTCTTCGCTCACATACTTTTTCAGGTCGAGCTTCTGGCGCAAGTCAGCGCGCTGCATGAGCTCTGGCACAGTGCAGCCAATGTCCGCAGCCATCTTTTCAACGAGAGCATAGCGCTCAGGATGCACTGCGCTGGCATCCAGCGGGTGCGAGGCATCACGAATGCGCAGGAAGCCCGCCGCCTGCTCAAAGGCCTTGTCGCCGAGCCGTGGCACCTTCATGAGATCCTTGCGGCTCTTGAACGGGCCGTTCTCGTTGCGGAAGGCCACAATGTTGGCCGCGTGTGCGCTATTCAGTCCAGAAACGTAGCTGAGCAGTTGCTTGCTGGCCGTGTTCAGCTCCACACCGACGCCGTTCACCGCGCTGATAACGACGTGGTCGAGGCTGGTCTTGAGCTGGTTCTGATCCACGTCGTGCTGGTACTGCCCCACGCCGATGGATTTCGGATCCAGCTTCACCAACTCCGCCAGAGGGTCCATCAAACGGCGGGCGATGGAAACAGAGCCACGCACCGTCACGTCATGATTGGGGAACTCCTCACGCGCGACCTCGCTGGCGCTGTAAATGGAGGCACCGCTCTCATTCACCATGATGACCGGAATCGAAGCCGGCACGCCGATCTTCTTCACAAACATCTCAGTCTCACGGCTGGCGGTACCATTGCCAATGGCGATGGCCTGGATCTTGAAACGATCCACCAGATTGAGCACCAGGTTTTTCGCATGCAGCAGACCACTGCCCTCGCCGAGCAGGTAGATCACATCATTGTAAAGCAGCTGTCCCTGCGCATCGAGGACGACCACCTTGCAGCCTGTGCGGAAGCCGGGGTCGATGCCGAGCACGCGCTTCTGTCCCAGCGGCGCCGCCAGCAGCAATTCACGCAGATTATCAGCAAACACGCGCACCGCCTCCGTGTCCGCCTTCTTCTTCGATTCAAGACGTGCCTCGGTCTCCATGCTGGAGCTCAGCAGTCGCTTGTAGCTGTCTGCGCAGGCCAACTTCATTTGGTCAGAGCACGCATTACCGCCTTTGACGAAAAGGTTCTCGATGATCTTGATCGCCGTGTCTTCCGCAGGCTGGATGCGCATGAGCAAGAAGCCTTCCTTTTCTCCACGACGAATAGCAAGCATGCGGTGGGATGGGATGGCTTTCAGCGGTTCGCTCCAGTCGAAGTAATCGCGGAACTTCTGAGCCTCTTCATCCTTCTCCTTGCCGAACATCACCTTAGAAACGACCGTGGACTGCTCGGCGAAGAATTTGCGCAAGGCAGCACGAGCCTCGGCATGATCGCTGATGCGCTCAGCGATGATGTCGCGGGCACCACTCAGCGCATCCGCAGCATCCTTGACGCGCAGCTCTTCGTTCTCGTGGTCGGGATTCACAAACTTGGCCACCTCGCCTGTCAGGTCCACGCCATGCGTCATCAGATTAGCCTCAATGAAATCCGCCAGCGGCTCCAGTCCTTTTTCCTTCGCGATGGTGGCACGCGTGCGGCGCTTTGGACGGAACGGCGCAAAGATGTCCTCCAGCGTATTCATCGTCTCCGCTTTCTCGATTTTTGCGCGCAGGACATCTGTCATCAGCTTGCGCTCTTCGAGCGATTTCACAATCGCGGTGCGACGGTCATCCAGCGCCACGAGCTGAATCATGCGCTCCTGAATGTTCTGGATCTGTACTTCATCAAGAGAACCCGTGGCCTCCTTACGGTAACGGGCGATGAACGGTACTGTGGCCCCATCGGCAAAGAGCTTTGCCGTCGCGCCGACCTGAATGGCCCGCAGGCCCAGTTCCTTGGCGACACGCTCGACGTGGGTGACATTGATATTGAGTTCGTTGGCAGCAGACATGGTTGGGAAAGAGAAAAGTTAGGGATAAAAATCCGGTTGGGATGGGTGGAGTTAGCGAGACCATCACGGGCAGCAACCATTCAAGATCACATGTGAAAAACTTTTTGTCGGAGCCATGGCTTGACATCGTGTTGCGAAATTTCCATGGCTGCATCGTATGGAAGCTGGATGAAGATTTATTTCGTGGCTTTTCTGCTTTCAACCTGTGCATTCGCCGCAGAAGACTGGCCACGCTGGCGTGGGCCGAATTCAGATGGATACTGGAATCCGCAGGACATCCCAGCGGACTTTGCCAGAAAGGAGCCCGTGAGGCTTTGGAAACAGGAGATCAGTGCAGGATTCGGTGGTGTCACCGTAAGCAGCGGACGGGTTTATGTCATGGACCGGCTCAAGTCGCCCAAAGAGGTCGAACGCATCCTGTGCTTCGATGCAGAGAGCGGCAGAAAAGTCTGGCAGCACATCTGGGAGGTCAGCTACGGCAGCATGGATTACGGGACCGGGCCGCGTTCATCGGTAAACATTACCGAAGGCAGAGCCTACGCCTTGGGTGCGACGGGTGTGGCCTTATGCCTTGATGCTGTGACGGGCAAGATTCTGTGGCAAGTGGACACCGTCAAAACCTTTGGGGCGAAGATTCCGACATGGGGTTTCGCCGCGTCGCCGGTGATCGATGGGGATCGAGTGTTGCTGCATGTCGGAGCGAATGCTGGCTCAGTCGTCGCTTTGGACAAAAGTTCTGGCAAAGAAGTCTGGCGTGGTGGTCCTGATCCAGCGGGTTATTGCACACCAGAAATCATCTCGCATGCAAGCACACGTCAGCTCATCGCGTGGGGGCCGGAGCATGTTCAAAGTCTCAATCCAGACAGTGGTTTGGTGAACTGGCTGTTCCCATACAAAATCACCTATGGCGTCAGCATCGCACAACCGCTTTATCATGACGGCATTCTTCTCATCTCGGGCTACTGGCACGGTGCAAAGGCGCTTCAACTCGGAAAGAGCGCCAGTCTGCTGTGGGAAAATCAAACCGGGATCTGCGGTCTCATGTCGGCTCCCTTGTTCAAAGACGGCGTCGTTTACATGCTCGACAAGACTCGCGGTCTCCAGGCCTTCGAACTAAAGACAGGAAGAATTCTTTGGAGCGATGACAACTCGCTGACACCGAAGGACAGCAACCCACAGATGAGCCTCGTGTGGATGCAGGAATCGGCAAACCTCGCCGCATTGCTCAATGCCAACGGTGAACTCATCTATGTCACGCTGAAACCCGAAAAGCGCGAGGAGCTGGCCCGCTGGCAGATCATCGGCAAAACCTGGGCGCATCCGGCATTCGCGGGAAACAGGATATTTGCTCGCAACGATAAAGAATTGTCTGCCTGGCGGCTTTGGTAGTCAGCATGAAACTCTGGTTGCCCCTGCTCCTCTGTGTTTTCGTCATTGCTGCTGCTCCCGTGATCGAATCACCCGCGTGGAAAGCTGGCGCGGCGTCCGCCAAAATCACACCCGAAAAACCGATGTGGATGGCGGGCTATGCAGCGCGCACCAAACCCTCCGAAGGCGTGGAACTAGATTTGTTCGCGAAGGCATTTGTGCTCACGGATCAAGCAGGCGGGAGGTTCGCTCTTATCACGATGGATTTGATCGGCGTGCCTCGAAACTTACGTCTAGCAGTCGCTGAGCGGGTGAAAAAAGAACATGGCATCGAACCGGCCAATCTCGCCATCAACGCCTCCCACACGCACAGCGGGCCGGAGTTGCGCACGAGCAAAATTCATGGCGCGGATGATCTGGCGCTGCGAGAGAAGGAAGCGGCTGAATACACGGCACAACTGGAAGACACGCTTGTGCGGCTGGTCGGCGAGGCGCTGAAGAAATCAGCCCCCGCACATCTCGATTACAGCACCGCGCGCTGCGGTGTCTCCATGAACCGCCGCACCCCCGATGGCAAAGGCGGCTGGAACAACTTTCCCAACCCCAACGGCCCCGTCGATCAAACCGTGCCCGTGCTCAAGGCCAACAGCGCTGAAGGCAAGGACATCGCGATCATCTTTGGCTACTCCTGCCATTGCACCACGCTCGGCCATCAGAAATTCAGTGGCGACTACGCGGGCTATGCGCAGCAAGAGATCGAAAAGGCCTACCCCGATGCCGTGGCGATGTTTGCCAACGGTTGCAGCGGCGATCAGAACCCCTACCCGCGCAAGACGATGGAGCTCGCACAGACGCACGGCAAATCGCTCGCCACTTCTGTACAGGCCGCGCTGGAAACCCACATGCAGCGCCTCAAGGGCTCCATCCGCGCAGCGTATCGGGAAATCCCGCTGGCCTATGACACGCTGCCGACGAAGGAGCAGCTTCTCGAAGAACAGAAATCCACGAACAAATATTTGGCAGCTCATGGCACACGCATTTTGAATCGCATCGCCAATGAAGGCCCGCTGCCCACGACTTATCCCTACCCCGTGCAGGTGCTCCGCCTCGGCAACGACCTCACCTGGGTCACACTCGGCGGCGAAGTCGTCGTAGATTACTCACTCCGCCTCAAGCAGGACCTCAAAGCCCCCATCGTCTGGGTCAGCGGCTACACCAACGACGTCATGGCCTACATCCCCAGCCTCCGCATCTGGCAGGAAGGCGGCTACGAAGGTGGTGGTGCGATGATCTACGGCTCGCATCCCACCCGCTGGAGTGACAAGACAGAAGAGCACATTGTAAGCACGGTGATGGAGTTGCGGAAGGCCGTGGAGTGATCAAGTCACGTCGGGTGGTCTGGTCAGCGCAGCACGCGCCCTGTCGAGAACGGCATCAGACACACGGAAGTTCGTTGTCTCAATCAACCGCCGAACCATCGGTTCAAAATCAATCATGCCCAGGCGTGCAGCTGTCGTGATGATGCCGATTACTCCGACGGCGACCAAGCCCAACGACTCAGCGGCCAGACGCCCTTTCTTCTCGTCCATCAGGACGATCCTGGCCCCCAGGGAATGCGCGGTCTGAATGGCCGCCCGCTCGCCGGGGTCGAGATGCAGCAGTCCAGGCAATGCGTCTGCAGAATCCCCGAGGACATGCAGCCATTCAGGTGGATGCGCGGCCCAATGGCGCAGTTTTTCCGGTGCGTGTGGGTGGCAGCATTCCTGCAGCACGGTTTCCGGGCAGATCACATTTTGATAAAGGCCAGCCAGCAGATGATCTGCTCCCAGCAGCACCAGATAGAGCAAAGGAGAAGCGTCTGTGACGACGATCATGGGTACTACACGCTGACGAGGCCGCCGAGTTCACGATCCAACTCCGCCACCGTCTGTCCCGGCCAGGCATTGTGTTCCGCCAAAAAGTCCTGAGTCTCCCAACGCGAACCATGACCGAGCAGTTGACCTGCGGTGAAGGCCGAAATCCTGCCAGAACGATAACCTTCGACCGCGAAGCTCTCGATCATCGCACGCGACATCTCGCCAAAGCTCTCCCGCAAGGCTGGAGCCGCCACGTCAGGTATTTCCACGGTCAAGGTCATGTGCAGAGATTATCATTAGCTACGTGTGAGGTCAACGTCGGCAACGAAACGGCCCGGGAAGTGATCCCGGGCCGTGACGGATGACTTTGAATGGAGCTCGCTCTGCGCATCACTTGCTGTTCTCTGCAAACTGCGCATCGAAGATGATCTTGCTCGGCGGGAAGTCGATCTTCTTCACGAAGGCGGCGGATTCGGCGGCACCGAACTCGCGATCCATCGCGCCGTCTTCCCACTCGACGCTCAACGGGCCACCGTACTCGATGTCGTTGAGGGCGCGGATGATGCGCTCGAAGTTGATGTTGCCACGGCCCACGGACTTGAAGTCCCAGTAGCGGCTCGGCTTGTGGAAATCAACGTGACCACCGAAGACGCCAGCGGTGCCGTCACCGATGCCCCAGGCGACGTCCTTCATGTGCACGTGGAAAATGCGGTCGCTGAACTTGTAAAGGAACTTCACGTAATCGACGCCCTGGTAGCCGAAGTGGCTGGGGTCGTAGTTGAAGCCGAAGGCGGGATGGTAATCGACGGCCTGCAGCGCACGCTCGGCGCTGGCGATGTCGAAGGCGATCTCAGTCGGATGGACTTCGAGGGCATAGCGGATGCCGAGCTTTTGATACTCATCGAAAATGGGAGTGAAGCGCTTGGCGAAGTCCTTGTAACCGGCGTCGATCTGGCCAGGAAGGTTCGGCGGGAAGGAATAAACGAGGTGCCAGATGCTGCTGCCGGTGAAGCCGTTGACGACGCTAACGCCGAAACGCTTGGCGGCGTGCGCGGTCTTGATGAGTTCTTCAGCAGCGCGCTGACGGACGCCTTCGGGATTGCCATCGCCATAGATGTGGCCTGGAAGAATCTGCGCATGGCGCGGGTCGATGTTGTCGCACACGGCCTGGCCGACGAGATGGGTGGAGATGGCGTGGCATTGCATGCCTGCCGCCTTCAGCTTGGCGCGCTTGGCATCGCAGTAGGCCTGGTCCGCCTTGTCCACTTCGAAGTGGTCGCCCCAGCAGGCAAGTTCGACACCGTCATAACCGAAGGCCTTGGCCTTCTGGATCATGGTATCAACGGAAAGATCGGCCCACTGGCCGGTGAAGAGTGTGACGGGGCGTGGCATGTCGGGTGTGTGGTTGAGTTGAGGCGGGGAAGAAGGAGAAAGAATGGCGAAAGTCGAATGTGAAAGACGATTTTTTACGGGCGAAAGGCTATTTGCGCTCGACCGCCTGGGTCCGGACCAGGGTGTAGGGCAGTTCCAGGGTCAATTGCGCCGACTTACCGTCCTGATCATTGACGAGGCCGATGTTTTTGAAGTGGCCGGTAATTTGGGTGTCCACGTCCAGCATGTCGGAGAGGCGGCGGACGAGCGTGACATCAAAGGCCACCTCGATGCGGCTGAGAAAGTTCATGGGCCGCTCCATGCTGAAACTGCCCACCAGATGAACGGTGGCCTGTGGCCCGTCGGGGCGCTCATCCACCGCGATCAGCGTGCATTCGATGTCCTTGGCGACCACCGCGCCGTAGTCCTTGCCAGTGGCCTCGTTGATGCTGATCTTCCAGGTCTCGCCGGGTTTGCGGTTCTGGTTGAGAAGGCAGGCTTCGGGGAGTTCCAGCAGCAGCCTCGTGAAGGCGAGGTCATTGAGGAACTTCAACTGCTCGATGGTGGGCTTGCCACCGATCATGGCGGCTTTCCATTTTCCGTCCGATTTGCGCAGGCGGAGGGTCTTGCCGACCAAGGGCGAAGGCTGCTCGGCTGGTGGAGGAGCGGTGCCGGTGTAATTGGTCAGTTCGCAGGCCATCTCACGCACCTGCACTTCCTCGGTTTCACTATTCAGCAGTCGCCGGACGAGATTCACCCGCTGCACAAAGCGGACGAAAAAACCATTGGCCGAATTGGACTGCTGCATGCGGCCTTTGCCCTCCTGCACCCGCACCTCGCGCTTTTCCCGCACGAGAGTGCCAGTGCGGGGCGAGGAGTGCGAACTCAGATCCACCGCCGCTCCGCCAGAGCGATCAGCAGCGTTCAGGTGAACGGCTGTCAGCGACAGCAGCAGGAGGCAAAGCGGGGCATTCATGCCCATAGACTACCAACAGCCGACGTGCCGACACAAGCAGCAACTACCGCCCTAGAAAATGTTGTGCTCATTTCAGGCTTGGCGGATGCCCCCCATTCATTCCATGATGTGCACATGCACCGAGCGTTTCTCCTCTGCCTCGTCTTCAGCACCGCGCTTCATGCGCAGTGGACCACCTCACGCATTCATGGTTCACCGGAAGCGCCCAAGCCCTGCATCGCGGAGCAAGTTTTCACCGCCATGGCGCTCCATGAGGCGCTGGAGATGATCGCCATTCCCGGTGCGGGGCGCTTCGTCGCTGTCGAAAAGGGCGGCAAAATTTGGAGCTTCAAAGAGGCACCAGACGCCTCTGACAAAGATCTGCTGATCGACCTCAAGCCTGACCATTCGGCCCTGCAATACGCTTACGGTATTGCGTTTCATCCTCACTGGAGGGAAAACGGCTTCGTCTTTCTCTGCTATGCCTACGGCGACAAAATACCCGACGGCACCAAGCTCTCACGCTTCAAACTCACCCAGCAGGACCCACCGGTGCTCGACCCTAAATCGGAGACCGTACTGCTGACCTGGCGCAGCGGTGGCCATAACGGAGCCTCCCTGCAATTCGGCCCTGATGGCATGCTCTACATTTCCACCGGCGACTCGGAAGTCCCCTCCCCGCCCGACCCGCTGAACACGGGGCAGGATTTGAGCGATCTGCTCTCCTCTATCCTGCGCATCGACGTGGATCATGCGGAGAACGGCAAAGCGTATGCCATTCCTCCGGACAATCCATTTTTGAAAACACCGCAAGCCAGGCCGGAAATCTGGGCCTTCGGTTTTCGCAACCCTTGGAAAATCAGCTTTGATTCACAGGGCCGCCTGTGGTGCGGCGATGTCGGCTGGGAACTTTGGGAAATGATCCATCTCGTACAGCGCGGAGGTAATCATGGCTGGAGCGCCTATGAAGCGAGCCAGCCGATCAAGCCCGAAACTCAGCGCCCCGAGCCCATCATCCCGCCCGTGGCCGCGCATCCGCACACGGAGGCGGCGAGCATCACCGGTGGCTATGTGTACCACGGCACACGCTTTCCCGAACTGCGCGGAGCCTACATTTACGGCGACTACGAAACCGGCAAAATCTGGGCGCTATGGCATGATGGCAAGCAAGTCACACGCCGGGAAGAAATCGCCGACACCCCGCACAAGATCGTCACCTTTGGACAAAGTGCGGACGGCGAGGTGTATTGGATGAACTGGGAAAACAACACGCGCATCTTCCGCCTCGCGCCAAACCCCGCCGTCGGCAAACCGACTCAATTCCCGCGCAAACTCAGCGATACGGGTCTCTTCCAAGACACCGCCGCGCAAACACCCGCCGCAGGCGTGCTGCCCTTTGAGATCGCCGAACCGATGTGGCAGGACGGTGCTACGGCATCGCGGTTCATCGCCTTGCCCGAAGGGAAATCGATCAAGGTGGACAAAAACATCGTCATCTGGCCCACGGAGTCCGTCCTTGCACGGACCATCAGCTGGCCTGCCACGCAGCAGCGCATCGAGACGCAGATTCTCCACTATGATGGCGACTCATGGAACGGCTACTCCTATCGCTGGAATGACCAGGGAACCGATGCCGAACTCGTCTCAGCGGATGGTGCCGAATTCACCGTGCAAAAGCAGCCCTGGCGCATCCATGGCCGCGCCGAATGCGCCCGGTGTCATACCAGTTGGGGCGGTTTTGCCCTGGGATTTCAGCCCGATCAACTCGTCAGCATTGGCGGTAAAAAACCTGCTGAATCAGCCGGACTGTTCGATGGTCGTTTTCTGGAACGGTTGAAGAAACACCTCGTCTCCAGTCACGATACCAAGTCCGATCTCGAATCCCGCGCCCGCTCCTGGCTGCACGCGAACTGCGCCCATTGCCACCGCCGTCATGGCGGCGGCAGCGTGCCCTTGATGGTGAACGCCGATCTGCCGACAGCAGAGACAATGATGCTGAATGAAAAGCCGACGCGAGGTGAATTCGCACTCGCAGACGCTCGGGTCATCTCACCAGGAAAGCCTGCCCAAAGTGTGCTGCTTGCACGCATCGCGCGCAGTGGCACTGGCCACATGCCCATGATCGGCGCGCGCGAAGTCGATCCGCAGGGTTTTCAGCTACTCTGGAACTGGATTGCTGCAGACGCAGAGCAGCCCCACCCTCAGACGCCTCCAAGCACCCCCAGCGAAGCCCTCATTACTGCCAACTTGATCGCGCGCAACGAAACCAAGTTTGATCCGTCCTTTCCCAAAATATCCAATCCTGACATCTCCTGCTATTTCGAACGCTTCCTCCCGCCCGACCAGCGCGTCAAAACCCTCGGCATGAATTTCGACTCGAAAAAACTCCTCGCAGCCAAAGGCGATGCGAAGCACGGTAATGAACTCGTCAGCATGACCGGCAAATTGGCCGCCTGCCTAGCCTGCCACATGGTCAACGGCATTGGCCGCGATTTCGGCCCGGATTTGAGCAAGGTGGGGTCGCGGCTTTCGCGTGAGCAAATCCTCGAAAGCCTGCACCAGCCTTCCAAGGTCATCGCCAAAGGCTATGAGACATGGATCGTCACCTTGAAGGACGGCAGCGTGCAAAGCGGTTTCCTCGTTAATCCTGGTGACGGCCCTCTCACTCTCAAACTTCCCAGCGGTCAACCGCAGACGATTGCGCGCGATCAAGTCAAAAGCCAGCAGCCACAATCGACATCACTCATGCCCGAGGGCCTGCTTCAAAGTATGACGGAACAGGAAGCGGCAGACGTCATCGCATTCCTAGCAGGGCTAAAATAGACTCTTCTCCACATTCCTGCGTGCGCAGACAGCCATGCAGCGTTTCCTTGCTGCTGATGCACACCACGCCCGTTACCTGCCCGAGTTGTTTTCAGGAGTTTGAAGTTCCTGCGCCGTCCTATGATGAGGTGCCATGTGACGTGGACTACGACTGTGAAGTGTGCTGCCGTCCGCTGCGCATCTTTTTCTCGGAAGATGAGGGTGAAATCATGGGAACAGCCTACGGTTTGGGGGAAAGCGGGCCTTTTGGATGAGTCCCTTGAAATAACGCCTGACATTCTGGTAGTCCCAAATTTCTACATACCTATGCTTCTATTGCGGGTTTTCGCAGAGAATGCATTTGGATGTTTGCAAAAACAGAAGTTGTCGTTAATCTCGAAAAATCCCGCTGCCAGGAGTCTGGTGGATGGGAAGCTTAACAAACAGGTTAACACCCACACACACATGAAAATCGCTATCCTCACCCTCATCGCGGCTTCCGCCGTTCTCTCCGCTTGCCAGCAGCCTGCTCCTCCTCCGCCGCCACCACCAGCACACCACGGCAAGTAAGCAGTCCGCCGCCTAGCGCGGTAGATTGATACTCACGTGTGATCATCTCATGATCCGTCTTGCCACTGTTCTGTCGCTGCGTCCGTGATGCTTCCTGCATCCTGTTCCAGCTAAGAAGGCATGTGCGAAGTGCAACGCCAAAGCGAAGGCCGACTGCAAAGACGGTCAGAAGCTCTAATCTGACAGGAAACTGTCTGCGCGCCGCTGTTCTCCACCCAACCGGGGGACGGCGGCTTTTTTTTGCCCTTTTTTTTTAATACCGGATTCTGGATGCTGGCTGCCCGTTTTTACTCCATTCATAGCCTGCCATGCCAGACTGCCTGCTCGCCCTTGAATCCTCCTGCGATGAGACTGCTGCGGCCATTTGCACGCTGGAAGGCGGGCTGATCGCCAGCCGCATCGCCTCCCAGATCGAAATCCACCGCCAATACGGTGGCGTCGTGCCGGAGGTGGCCTCACGCAATCACATCCTCCATGTGCGCCCCTTGGTGCAGCAGGTTTTGGCGGACGCTGGAAAAACGCTCGACGACATGGCGGCCTTCGCAGCCACCAGCGGCCCTGGACTGGTCAGTTCACTGCTCATTGGCACGTCCATGGCCAAGGCGCTCGCTATCGCAGAAAACAAACCCTTCCTGGCCGTGAACCACATGGAGGGGCACTTGCTTTCGCCCTTTATGAATGACAACGGCCCGGTGCGCGCCTGCGTGGCGCTCATCGTCAGCGGCGGACATACGATGCTCGTGCGAGTGCATGGCGTGGGCCGCTACGAACTGCTGGGCCGTACCCGCGATGATGCCGCCGGTGAAGCCTTCGACAAAGTCGCCAAGATGATCGGCCTTCCCTACCCCGGCGGGCCGGAGATCGACAAGCTCGCCACACGGGGTGATCCCAATGCCTTCGCCTTTCCTCGCAGCTTTCTGGATGGGCGCAGCCTGGAGTTCAGTTTCAGCGGCTTAAAAACCGCTGTGTTCTATGAGTTGCCACGCCTCGATCTGAAAAACGAACAGGTGCTGGCCGATCTCAGCGCCAGTGTCCAGGCAGCCATCGTTGAGGTGCTGGTCGAAAAACTGCTGCTCGCGGCGAAGCAATGTGGCGAGACTCTCGTCACGGTGAGCGGCGGTGTCAGTTGCAACCGGGGACTGCGCGTAGCGCTCACCGCACGCTGCGCCAAAGCAGGACTGCAATTGCTGCTCGCACGACCTGATCTTTGCACTGACAATGCCGGTATGATTGCATTCGCTGCTGCGCAACGTTTCAGCATCGGCCACACTTCGCTCTTGGAGGCGGATGTGGACCCCAATCTTTCCCTCGTCAGTTAATCCTCATTCCCATTTCCATGCGCCCGCTCCTTCTTCTCCTCTGCGCATTCACCACCCTACACGCAGGCGACTGGCAGCAGTATCTCGGCCCGCAACGCAACTGCACCGCGACCGACGAAGCCGCCATCGTTGGCACCGCTGAACCCGAGATGGTATGGAAGCGCATGCTGGGCACGGGCCACGCTGGCGCTGTCGTCTCCAACAATCGCGTGATCGTGACGCATCGCCAGGGCAGCGAGATCGTCACTGAGGCTCTTGCCGCTGCTGATGGCAAAGCCATCTGGAAACATGCCTACACCACCAACTACCGCGACAGCTTTGGCTTTGACAACGGCCCCCGTGCCGTGCCATGCATCGCCGCCGGCAAAGTCATCACGCACGGGCCGGAGGGCATCGTGCAGGCACTGGATTTCGAGACAGGTGCGCTGGTGTGGAGTTATGACACCGTCGCTGAGCTCCAATCTCCACAGGGTTACTTTGGCCGGGCTTGCTCACCCCTCGTCGCGGATGGCAAGGTGCTGCTCAATGTGGGCGGAAAAAATGCACAAGGCGGGGCAGGCATCATCGCGCTGGATCTCGCCACGGGAAAACTCCTCTGGCAGTCCACCGACGACGAAGCGAGCTACTCTTCCCCAGTGGTGCTCCCCGAAGTTCAGGGAGTGAGTGCATTCTTCACCCGGCGCGGCGTGCTTCTGACGCAAAACAGCGACGGCAAGGTGCTGGCGGATGACTTTTTTCGCGCGCAGATCGACGCCTCCGTCAATGCCGCCGCACCGGTACCGTGTGGAGATGGCAGACTGTTTTTCACCGCTGCTTACGATGTGGGTGCAGGCCTGTGGCAGTGGAACAAGTCAGCCAATAAACTCACCAACGTCTGGAAAAAAGCCGACGTACTCGACAGCCACTACACCACACCGGTTTATCACGCCGGGCATGTCTATGGCCTGCATGGACGTCAAGAGAGCGGCATGACGCTGCGCTGCATTGATGTAACCGATGGCAAAATTGCCTGGGAAGCTTCGGATCGCCTCCAGGGTGGCACAATGATTCTGGTGGGCGATAAACTGCTGCTGCACAGCGAGGCTGGCGAACTCTGGGTGTTCTCCGCCGACCCGAAGAAGTTCAATCTCCTTCAGCGCAGTCAGATCACCCGGGCAGGACATCGCAGCCATGATGCCTACTCGAATGGCCTACTCTTTGCCCGTGATGCAGAAAAACTGGTCGTGGTGAAGGTGAAGTAGGCGCTGGATTGATCCGCAGCCGCGTCTAGTCTGCGCCGCATGGCTCAGATCGGCAAACGCAACTCCCTCACCGTCCTTCACAGCACGCCTCACGGCATTTACCTGGATGGGGGTGATCATGGCGAGATTCTGCTGCCAAACCGCTACATCCCCAAGGGCACCAGCATTGGCGATGCCCTGGACGTCTTTATTTATCGTGATTCCGA
>Ga0214171_1000135_pt1 | contig 26988 bp, 27 predicted proteins | sample TroBogEpilimnion_40_FD_153009 | JGI IMG/M metagenome (GOLD analysis project Ga0214171, IMG submission 153009) | Freshwater microbial communities from Trout Bog Lake, WI - 02JUL2007 epilimnion | ecosystem: Environmental > Aquatic > Freshwater > Lake > Epilimnion/Euphotic zone | place: Trout Bog... | reverse complement strand
GATGCACTTTTGCATGTATCAAGCCTACCTAATGCCCTGTAGGCTCTCGCACTATGCCTGAGGTATCACCGAACTTTGCACGCGATTGGGTCGAATTTGCAGACCCAGCGAACCCAGAAGAGCTCTACAAGTGCGACCTCACCTGGTTAACCTCGTATTGGACCTGCATTTACGGAAACGGCTGCTGTGGCGTTGATGCTGATAAGCCAAACGCCGGCTGTTGTTCTGATGGTGCGTATTACTCTGATGAAGAAGATGAAGAGCGCACCAATAAAATTGCCGAGAAATTAACGCCGGATATGTGGCAGTTCTACGATGAGGCACAGCCAAAGAAGGTTGGCGGCAAGATGCGCGTCTCCGAAACCGGCTTAGACGGCGATCGCAAGACTCGGATGGTCGAGGATTCATGCATATTTCTCAATCGCGTTGGATTTGAACGTCCCGGGTTTACCGGTTCATTCGGCTGCGTGCTGCATCACCTTGCTGAAAAAGAAGGCGTGCACTTTGTGGAGACAAAGCCAGATGTCTGCTGGCAACTTCCGATTCGACGATCATTCGAAACTCGTGAATTCGGCGATCAAGAGATCACCGTTAACGTAATTGGTGAATACGAGCGATTGGCGTGGGGCGACGGCGGTGCGGATTTTGATTGGTACTGCACCGGCAATACCGAAGCGCACGTAGGAACCGAGCCCGTTTATATTTCGAATCGAGTCGAACTCATCGCTCTGATGGGCATTCCTGCTTACAACGTGTTGGCTGAACACTGCGCCGGACGAATGGAAGCGATCGCGCTTACTCGTGCTGAACAAAAGAAGCGTGAGTTGCCGCTCTTCATCATTCACCCAGCCTCTGTCGCCGCTGGCCGTTAATCTTCGGTAGTGGCCAAGACTCCAGCACCCGCGAAGGACCCATTCCGCTGCACGGAGTGCGGTTGGACGACCTCAAAGTGGGTCGGCCGTTGTGGTGAATGTCAGGCCTGGGGCAGCGTTGAAGAAATCGCAGCACCCAAGAAACTTTCGTTGGTCGCCGGTCATGTCACCGCCGCGGCCCAACCCATCGGTGAAGTAAATCTAGAGAACGCCAAGGCGCGTTCATCCGGCGTCAGCGAACTCGATCGAGTGCTCGGTGGCGGTTTGGTGCCAGGCGCCGCAATCTTGTTGGCCGGCGAGCCAGGTGTGGGTAAATCAACCTTGCTTCTCAACGTCGCTGCAGAAAGCGCTCGCCAGAAAATTACTTCGCTCTACATATCTGGCGAAGAATCTGCCTCACAAGTGCGACTTCGCGCGGAGCGCTTGAATGCGATCGATCCAAATTTGTGGTTGGCCTCGGAGAACGAGCTCGGCGCGGTCATCGCGCATATCGACGCGGTTAAGCCACAACTCTTGATTATCGATTCGATCCAAACAATCGCCTCCGCCGCGGTTGATGGTGCACCTGGTGGCGTAACCCAAGTTCGAGAAATAGCTGCCGCGCTCATTCGCATCGCGAAAGAACGTTCAATCACGCTTGTCCTTGTTGGACACGTGACCAAAGATGGTTCGATTGCTGGTCCGCGTTTGCTCGAACATATTGTGGATGTGGTTCTCAACTTCGAGGGCGAGCGCCATTCGCGGTTGCGCCTGATTCGCGCGATCAAGAATCGCTTCGGAGCATCGGATGAAGTCGGTTGCTTCGATATGACCGAATCCGGAATCACCAGCCTTCCCGATCCCACCGGACTCTTCACCACCCGACATATCGAGCCAGTCCCGGGCACCTGCGTAACGGTCACGCTTGAAGGTCGTCGCCCATTGTTGGCAGAGATTCAATCGCTGGTTGGCGTAGCGACATCAGATGGCAGGGATTACGGCAACTCGCGTCGCGTGACATCTGGTCTGGATAACCCACGGACTGCGATGACACTAGCTGTGCTCGAACTACGCGCTGGTGTTCGCATCTCTGGGCGCGATGTCTACGTCGCGACCGTTGGCGGCATGAAGATCAACGAACCAGCCGCTGACTTAGCTGTCGCGTTATCGGTGGGATCTGCAGCAAAGGGGCTCGCGCTCCCTGGTGATTTAGTAGCGATTGGCGAGGTCGGATTGGCCGGCGAAATTCGTAAAGTGACCGGCGCACAGCAACGAATTCAAGAGGCTGCTCGACTCGGCTTTAAGCGAGCGATGGTCCCGACCGGTAGCGATTTAAAGATTCCTGGCATTGAGATTATGGAAGTTGCGCGCCTTGAGCAAGCAATCGCTCGCGTCAAAATTAATTAATTGGTTCGATAAGAACAAACGCGATTTACCTTGGCGCAACACCACTCCGTGGGGCGTATTTGTTAGTGAATTCATGTTGCAACAAACCCCGGTCAACCGAGTGCTTCCAATCTGGAACGAGTGGATGGAGCGCTGGCCCAGTGCCGATGCGTTAGCCAAGGCGCCGAAATCAGATGTGATCAAAGCGTGGGGTCGGTTGGGATATCCACGTCGCGCGCTTCGATTACATGAGTCGGCAAAGGTAATTTCGGCACACCACGGCGGCAAGGTTCCACGTGATCGCGCCGAGTTGATCGCATTGCCAGGCGTTGGTGATTACACCGCGGCCGCGATTATGGCCTTCGCGTATGGCGAGTCGGCCCTCGTTTTGGATATAAATATTCGCCGTTTCTTCGGGCGATATTTTGACGGCGTTGAATTCCCCACCAACTCGCCTTCTTTGCTAGAACGCAAGCTGCGATCCGAACTCATCCCCACGAGTCGCGGTGACGCTTGGGCCGCGGCCACCATGGAATTTGGCGCGCTGATATGCACCTCGCGTTCACCAAGCTGTGATTCCTGCTTTCTTGCGAAGGATTGCACTTGGAAGCTGGCCGGATTTCCACGCACCGAAATAAAGCGACAGGCAACCTTTGCGGGTAGCGATCGCCAGTGCCGTGGCGTTGTGATGAAGCATCTGCGCGAGGCGGATACGGTTACAGCGACACAATTAAAGAAAGTTTGGCCGAGCGAAGCTCAGCTCGAAAAAGCGATTGCCACCCTGCTCGATGATGGACTCATCGAGAAGAGTGGCAGAAAGCTTCGGCTAGCTTCTAGCTAGTTACTCTTTTTCAGCCAGCCCGCAATGGCACCATCGGGGTGCGCCATGGTGTGAATCATGACGGCATAGTGCGATGGATTCGCAACGATTTCTGCCATCATCAAAGGCTTGACCGAGGTGCAAATCGGAGTCGATGCATTGACGGCATTATTGTTGAGCAAGATAAAGACTTCATCCGAGACGGTCATATTCATCGATGATCCTTGCATCATCGGATGGAGATGCATCGCGGTAATTCCGGTGAGGCCTGACTCCGAAACTGTGTAACAAACCTGTTGGGTCGAGAAATTGAAGGCAAGATGAGCGACCCCAGAAGCGGAGCTGTTCTTCACTCCAGCCAGCGATCCGGTGAGATTCGCAATCAGGTTTTGCGTTCCCGTTGTCGGTATCGCCACCGTCGGTGAGGAGGAAGCCTTGGCGCCCACGTTGAATATGTATTTGCCGGTGACAACATGGCCATCCAGCGCCACGACCCGATAGTTAACCGTGAACGCGCCGCTCATCGCCATCGTTTCCTTCAAATCTGCGGTCAAGGTGTTCCCATTAACAACGGTGTTGGAAGCGATATTCATCTTCATGGAATCAGTGACAGAGACTGAGTTCAATGCTTTACCTGTCACCTGCAAGAGGTTGTCGGCAAAAGTGAGGGTCAAGTGTGAAGGCAGGGTTGTAACTGTTGAATTTACGGCAGGGTTGGATCCCACTAAAACCGTATGCGCTTGAGCCGGGCTAGCGATCAAAAGTGCAGCCACAACAAGGAGCGGTCCCGCCACTAAGCGGGACCAGAATCGAATCGTCACTTGTTACGCGCCAACCTTGACGCCAGCTACCGCCTTTAATGCAGAGTAAACCGCAGATGGCGTCCAGCTTGGTTCCTGTGGATGGGCAAGATTGCTCAAACCGTCATCGCTCAGGAAGGCCTTTAACTTTGCAGGAATCACCGCTTTGCCTGGATTTGGATTACCCAGATCCAACCAACTCCACGTCTGCTTTGGTCCGACGACAACTACCTCGTCCGTATGACTGATATCGAAGGTATTGACCTTGCCGGTCTGCCAATCCGCAGGCAATTTCTTCATATCTGCCGCTGAATAAGCAACCTTTTGAATTGAAGCACCGAAATAGCTCCAGAAGGTGTTGAGGTTTGCGGTTGTGCCACCAAGCACCGACCAGTTGTAATCTCCGAAGAGCCCCTGATAAGCCTTAAGACGTGATGCTGAATCTCGCCAGCCATCTACAGAGACTTCCAACACCGCAATTTTGCTCTTACCCGAAGAGGCCGCGACCGCATCACCTATCTGCCGCATATTTGCCGACGTCATTGGGCAAATTTCCTGACAGGTTGTCAAGAAGTCCGCGATCACAACGGTCTGACCTTTGTATTGAGCCAGTGTCACCTTTTTACCGTTGATATTAAAAAGTGGAGCATTTAATACGTTCGCTGGAATTGGTTGGCTTAGAAAAGTTCCGCCACCCGGAGCAGCCGTAGCCGATCCAGCGGCTTGAGAAGAAGTGGTTCCCGCAAACACTAGCGAGCCAGCGGCGAGTGCAAATAGAAATTTTTTCATAGTTTTAACTCTTTCTTTTCGATGGATAAATAATGGAGGGTAAGACCTTTTAAGACAATTAACGGGCAAGCAAAAATGGAGGTGCGCTAAGCCGTGAACTTGCTTCGGTCAAGAAAGTTTGAATCATGGGTTTGATTTTGGCGACATCAATTTTTGTCTGAGAAACCAAATCTTTTTGTTTTGGCACAATCAAGATGACCATCAGCTGAATAGGAGCAAAAATCTCAATGCTCATCAAATGCCAGATCTTCTCACTGTGCTGAATTAGAAAGTAGGAGACGATAGCGGACACCGAATGTGCAATAAACATCACCCAGTGATTCATCGTCCAACTCATTGGAATTACAAAATAAGAATGCGATCCACCGCAGATGGGGCTTATTAACGACAGGTGCGATGATCCCAACAAATAGTGAGTGCCAATTTGAACCGCAATTGCCAAAAGGATAGACCGAGTTCGACTTAGTTGGTGTCGCATTATCAGCGCGACCGACAAGACTATGAGAATCGCGGTTGCGAATAGTGGCACGGTGGATATGAGAGTGCCGCAGGCGAGAAGGTGGGCACCAATTGCAGATAGGAGCAAGACGGCACTTGTAATCAGCGCACGAGCTGAAATTGCCGTCCGGTGCATGGTTGAAGGATAAAGCAAAAGCCCCACCAATCGGCGGGGCTTTTGTTGAGTATTTTTGTCTCAGTTCGCAGGAGTCTCAGCCAGGTCACCAGGCGTGTCTGGCAACTCCGCCTTAGGAGTTCCTGTGAAGGTGAAGATTTCCTTATCATCTTCGGTCTTAACGTCGACCAAGGTGATTTCGCCGGCCTTAACATCACCAAACAAAATCTTCTCCGATAGGACATCCTCAATTTCACGCTGGATGCAACGACGCAGCGGACGCGCGCCAAGCAGCGGATCGTAGCCACGCTTAGCGAGCAACGCCTTTGCAGCGGATGTGAGCTCGATGCCCATATCGCGCGCGCGCAAGCGCTCATCCAAGTTAGCAATCATGAGATCAACAATCTTGATGATTTCAACCTCTGACAACTGATGGAAGACGATAACGTCGTCGATACGGTTCAGGAATTCAGGGCGGAAGTGTGACTTCAGCTCGTCGTTGACCTTGCCCTTCATGCGCTCGTAATTTCCGAGTGCATCCTCCGAGTTATGGAATCCAAGTCCCAAGGTCTTCGCGATATCGCGGGTACCAAGGTTGGTGGTCATGATGATGATCGTGTTCTTGAAGTCAACGACGCGACCTTGCGCATCGGTCAAGCGACCATCTTCCAAAACCTGCAAGAGCGAGTTAAAGATATCTGGGTGCGCTTTTTCGACCTCGTCGAAGAGAACGACTGAGAATGGCTTACGGCGAACCTTTTCGGTCAGCTGTCCGCCCTCGTCGTAACCGACGAAACCTGGAGGTGCTCCAAAGAGGCGAGATGCGGTGTGCTTCTCGCTGTACTCGGACATATCCAATTGAATGAGCGCGTCAGAATCTCCGAAGAGGAACTGCGCCAAGGTGCGTGACAGCTCGGTCTTACCAACGCCGGATGGACCAGCAAAGATAAATGAGCCACCGGGGCGCTTTGGATCTTTCAATCCCGCGCGAGTACGACGAATAGCTTGTGACAACGCCTTAATTGCTTGATCTTGTCCGATCACGCGACGGTGGAGTTCGTCTTCCATGCGAAGCAAACGAGAGGTCTCTTGTTCGGTCAGCTTGAAGACCGGGATACCGGTCGCGGTCGAAAGAACTTCGGCAATCAACTCTTCGTTGACTTCAGCGACGACGTCGAGGTCGCCAGCCTTCCATGACTTTTCGGCCTCATTCTTTTCTGCAATCAGATTCTTCTCGGTATCGCGGAGCGCAGCTGCGCGTTCGAAATCCTGACCGTCAATCGCGGACTCTTTCTCCTTGCGAGTTGCGGCGATTTTGTCGTCGAAGGCACGAAGCTCTGGTGGCGCGGTCATGCGACGAATGCGAAGTCGAGATCCGGCTTCATCAATCAGGTCAATCGCCTTATCTGGCAAGAAGCGATCGGAGATGTAGCGATCGGCCAACGTTGCGGCGGATACCAACGCATCATCGGAAATCGATACCTTGTGATGGGATTCGTAGCGATCGCGAAGTCCCTTGAGAATTTCGATGGTGTGAGCAACCGATGGCTCGGCTACTTGAATTGGCTGGAAGCGACGCTCAAGCGCGGCATCCTTCTCCAAGTGCTTGCGATATTCATCCAGCGTGGTTGCACCGATTGTCTGCAACTCGCCACGGGCCAGCATTGGCTTCAAGATGCTTGCCGCATCAATCGCACCTTCAGCGGCGCCAGCACCAACAAGAGTGTGAATCTCATCGATGAAAAGAATGATGTCGCCGCGTGTGCGGATCTCTTTCAAGACCTTCTTCAAGCGCTCTTCAAAATCGCCGCGATAACGTGAACCAGCAACAAGCGCGCCGAGGTCGAGCGAGTAGACCTGCTTATCCTTCAACGTCTCTGGTACGTCGCCCTTGAATACAGCCTGAGCAAGTCCTTCGACGATTGCGGTCTTTCCAACGCCTGGCTCGCCAATCAACACTGGGTTGTTCTTGGTGCGACGTGAAAGAACCTGCATCACGCGCTCAATCTCTTTTTCGCGACCGATAACCGGATCCAACTTACCCTCGCGCGCGGCTTGGGTGAGATTGCGACCGAATTGATCGAGGACTAATGAGGTCGATGGAGTTCCTTCAGCTGGACCAGCGTTTGCCGGCTCCTTACCTTGGTAACCGGAGAGCAATTGGATAACCTGATTGCGGACGCGACCTAAATCAGCGCCGAGCTTGACCAGTACCTGTGCGGCAACGCCTTCGCCTTCGCGAATAAGTCCGAGAAGAATATGTTCGGTACCGATGTAGTTGTGACCAAGTTGAAGCGCCTCGCGAAGCGAGAGCTCCAAAACTTTCTTAGCGCGCGGTGTAAATGGAATATGTCCCGATGGTGCTTGTTGTCCCTGGCCAATAATTTCCTCGACCTGAGAGCGAACCGCTTCCAGTGAGATGTTCAGCGCTTCGAGCGCCTTGGCGGCGACGCCTTCGCCTTCGTGAATGAGGCCAAGGAGAATGTGTTCAGTGCCGATGTAGTTGTGGTTAAGCATGCGTGCCTCTTCTTGGGCCAGCACAACAACACGACGAGCTCGATCGGTAAAGCGCTCGAACATTAAGCAATCTCCTTCTTCTGGGGATACTTCATAGCCTAATAGTTAACCCCGAATGGGGCATATTTATGCCCGGAGGCGGCAAGAAGTGGGCAAGAAGCGCGCGGAATCGGAGCGGAAATTAGAGAATCTTGAGCATTCGGGTATTGCCCAAGGTATTCGGCTTGACAGCCTCAAGATCCAAGAATTCCGCGACGCCTTGGTCGTACGAGCGAAGTAGTTCGGCGTAGACATCGGGCTCGACAGGCGTGCCCTCGATGACCTGAAAGCCGTGGCTACCGAAAAATTCGGTTTCGAAGGTGAGACAAAATATTCGCTCAACCCCGACCGATTTTGCGCGAGCCACAATTGAATCCAAAATCTTGTGACCGATTCCCTGACGCTGGTGATCGGGCGAAACCGCGACGGTACGAACCTCTGCCAAGTCCTCCCACAGCACGTGCAGCGCACCGCAACCCACAACTCGATCCCCTTCAACAGCCACCGTGAATTCCTGAACGCTTTCGTACAAGGTAACGGTCTCTTTGCCTAGCATGCGGCCAGGAACAGCGTAAGTATCAATCAGCGCACGAATTTGTTTTACATCACCAGTACGCGCCGGGCGAATTTCGATAGTCATGCCGATTTATTCCTCGGGCTTAACCAGTGGGAACAAGATTGTTTCGCGAATACCCAAGCCAGTCAGCGCCATCAACAAACGATCCACGCCCATGCCCATGCCGCCCATTGGAGGCATCGCGTATTCCATCGCGCGCAAGAAATCTTCATCCAACTGCATTGCTTCTAGATCGCCCTTCGCAGCGAGCAAGGATTGCTCGGTGAGGCGTTCGCGTTGGATCACTGGGTCGATTAACTCGGAGTAACCAGTCGCGAGTTCAAATCCCTCGACATACAAATCCCACTTTTCAACGACGCCTGGAATAGTGCGATGCGCACGAACCAACGGCGATGTATCAACTGGGTACCCCTTAACAAAAATTGGTCCGGCCAATTTATCTTCGCAGACGTGCTCAAAAATCTCTTCTGCGAGCTTGCCGGTGACCCACTTGGGATCGACTTTCATACCCAGCTTTGTAGCAATAGTTTTTAATTCTTCGATCGGAGTCAGCGCGGTGACTTCTTGGCCAACGCCGCTAGAAATCAAATCAAAGAGCGAAGCCTCTTCCCAATCGCCACCTAGGTCGAGTTGACGGCCATCGTGATGAGTAACAACGTGGCTACCAGAAACCGCCAACGCCGCATTTTGAATCAGCGTCTTCGTAAGGTTCGCAATCGTGTCCCAGTCGCCATACGCCTCGTAAGACTCGATCATTGCGAATTCAGGCGAGTGGCTCGAGTCCGCGCCTTCATTTCGGAAGTTACGGTTGATTTCGAAGACACGCTCAATACCTCCGACAACGCAACGCTTTAAGAAAAGTTCTGGCGCGATGCGCAAGAAGAGTTCCATGTCATACGCGTTACTGTGAGTCTTGAACGGCCGTGCGGTTGCACCACCATGCATGACCTGAAGCATTGGGGTCTCGACTTCGATGAAATCTCTTGAGTTGAATGTCTCGCGCAGAGAACGCATGACGGTTGGACGCAATCGTGCGTTCAATCGAGCTTCTGGGCGAACAATCAGATCCACGTAACGCATGCGAACGCGGGTCTCTTCAGAGAGTGGCTTATGCTCGACTGGCAATGGTCGCAATGATTTAGCCGCAATCTGCCATGAATGAGCCAGAATCGAGAGCTCGCCGCGCTTTGAAGTAATGACCTCACCGGTCACGCTTACTAAGTCGCCGAGGTCGATATCGCCTTTCCATAGATCCAAGGACTCTTGCCCGACCTTGTCGAGTGAAAACATGGCTTGGAGTTCTGTGCCATCACCTTCACGAAGGGTCGCGAAGCAGAGCTTGCCGGTATCGCGCTTGAAAATGACTCGGCCAGTGACGCTTTCAATCTCGCCGGTAGCAACGTCGATTGCTAAATCTTTGTGCTTTTCGCGGATGGCTTTGAGCGACGTCGTGCGTGGTACTTCGACTGGGTAAGGCTCGCCTCCGCGCTCGATGATCGCGCTTCGCTTCTCGCGACGAATCCGAAGTTGCTCGGGTAGGTCGTCTTCTGGCGAATTGTCGACGGGCGAGTTATCTGCGCTCATAATGCGGGGAGTCTACCCTGTTAAAACTGGCCCATAGAAAATGATTACTAGTGATTGCGCTCGTGAACCAGGCGCAGGCCAATCAGCGTTAAATCTGGCTCATGGAAGTCAATATTTTCAGCGATGCCAATGACAAGCGGAGCTAAGCCACCGGTAGCAATCACCGTGATCTCGCCAGAGTCTGGATAGAGAGCTTCGAGCTCGTCGCTAATTCGATCGACAAGTCCATCCACTTGGCCAGCGAAGCCATAAATAGTGCCGGATTGCAGCGCCTCCACGGTGTTCTTGCCAATTACATTCTTCGGCACAACCAATTCAACCTTGCGCAATTGCGCGGCGCGAGCGGCGAGCGCCTCTACCGAAATTTCAATTCCCGGCGCGAGCGCGCCACCTAAAAATTCGCCCTTCGGCGAAACCACGTCGAGGTTTGTTGATGTACCAAAGTCGACGACGATGCATGCGCCATCGTTTCCATATAAATCATGCGCGGCCAATGTATTAACGATGCGGTCCGCGCCAATCTCCTTCGGAAAATCCACGAGCAACGGAACGCCGGTCTTCACGCCTGGTTCAATCAACGTTGTGGGAATCTCTTGAAAATAGAGATCAATCATCGTACGGATTTCGCGCAATACCGATGGCACGGTGGAACAGACCGCGAGTCCCGATACGTCATATCCCTCAATCAATGATTTGTATCGCAGCCACAACTCATCCGCGGTATCTCGTGGATCGGTCTTCACGCGCCACGAATGCGCGAGTTCTTCGCCGTCAAAGACTCCTAGAACCGTATTTGTGTTACCTACGTCGATGGTCAGAAGCATTTAGCTCTCCTTGCGATTCTTGAGGTCAACCCCGATATCCAAAACTGAAGCCGAATGTGTCAGCGCACCAACCGCGAGAAAGTCCACTCCAGTCGCGGCATATTTCGCCGCGTTCTCCAGCGTCAACCCGCCTGATGCTTCTAGTCGAGTTCGACCGTTAACCATACGAACCGCCTCGCCGCACTGTTCTGGCGTCATGTTGTCTAACAACACCAAATCCGCACCGGCCTCGACGACCTCGGCTAATTGCTCCAAGTTATCTACTTCGACTTCGATCGCAACGTTGGGAAAGGTTTTGCGAACCGCATCAAATGCAGGGACAACGCCGCCAGCAGCAACGATGTGATTGTCTTTCACTAGCGCGGCATCCGACAACGACATTCGGTGATTGACTCCCCCGCCAGCGCGCACCGCAAATTTTTCTACCTCGCGCATCAACGGCGTGGTCTTACGTGTATCGCGAATTTTTGTTGGATACGACGCAACCGCCGAGACCCACTGATGCGTCAGAGTGGCGATGCCGCTTAAACGGCCGAGGAAGTTAAGCGCGGTGCGTTCGGTCAATAGCAACGCCCGAGTAGACCCATATGCCTCGATAATCACTTGTCCCGCTTCGACGTGATCGCCCTCATTCACCAAAACTAAGTAATCCGTGATGCCCTGCGACTCCAGTGTAGCCGCCGCGATATGCAATCCAGCGACGATTCCGCTTTTTCGCACGCGATACTCGGCGACCGATTGATGGTTCGCTGGAATCGTCGCGACCGACGTAACGTCAACACCACCAGCCAAATCTTCGGCGATAGCGGATGCAACCAAGTTCTCTATCTGAGCGGGATCCAACTGAATGAGCGTCAACTGATTTATTAACGGCTGCGATAGCGTCATTACTTCACCTCTTCAAAAGTTGTGTGCCACTGACCAGATACATCTAGCCGTTGAACTATTCGCTTACGCCATTCCGGGCTAGTCGATAGGAAATCACTTCGCCAATGCGATCCACGAGATTCCTCGCGGGTCAACGCCGAGCGCACAATCGCGACCGCCAATAGATAAAGATTCGAAACTTCCCACGTATCCAAGCCGGGTGCATCGCTGGTGTGGTGGGATAGCCGTTCCAACAACGAGGCGGTTTCGGTGAGCGATGCACGCGATCGCATAACGCCAGCGCCTTGGCTCATTCCTAGCTGAAGCGGCAACTTTATATCTGCGCTTAATAAGAACGGAGCAGATCCGTCTTCGACCGGGCTCTCTTGCGCGGGCAGGTTCGTCGAAATATCCGCTGCGATCCGAGTACCAAACACCAAGCCTTCGAGCAGAGAATTTGAAGCCAATCGATTTGCCCCGTGTGCACCCGTGCATGCGGTTTCACCACACGCGTATAGCCCGTCAATCGTTGTGCGTCCTTGCAAATCTACTTTTACTCCGCCAGATGCGTAATGCGAGGCGGGTGCAACCGGAATCAATTGCTTGGTTGGGTCAATGCCATTTTCTAAACACGACGCATAGATTGTTGGAAAACGAAGCGCGAAATCATGAATGCCGGTCGCGTCCAACCAGACGTGCGGAGTGTGGCCTTCCTTCATCTGCGTAAAAATTTCTTTTGCCACCACATCGCGGGGTGCGAGATCGGCTTGCGGATGCTTGCCCACCATGAATCGCTCGCCCTTGTCGTTGACCAGGAATGCACCCTCGCCACGAACCGCTTCGCTAATCAATGGTTGTTGGCCACCTGCTTTTGCATCACGCCACAAAACGGTCGGATGGAACTGTATGAATTCCACGTCGGCGATTGCCGCTCTGGCACGAAGTGCGAGCGCGACGCCATCGCCGGTCGAGACCGAAGGATTGGTCGTTTGTGAGTAGACCTGACCCAAGCCACCGGTTGCAATCACAACCGCGCGGGCAAGACCTCGACCAACCCCATCTTTACTTCCAGCGCCAATCACATGCAGGGTTACGCCACAGACCCGACCGCTTGCGCTCTTTAAAACATCGAGCGCGAGCGCATTTTCAATCACTTCGATTCCGCTGTCGCTACGTACCGCGGCCAATAACGCCCGTGAAATTTCTGCACCCGTTGCGTCTCCGCCAGCGTGCAAAATTCGATTGCGTAGATGTCCACCCTCGCGGGTTAGCGCAATTTCGCCGGTCTCGGATTTATCAAAAACCGCGCCACGAGCGATCAGCTTGCGCACCGCCTCGGGTCCTTCCGACACCAACACTTCAACCGCCTGGCTATCGCATAAATCAGCGCCGGCAATCAACGTATCTTTCTTGTGCTGATCCGGCGTATCACCTGGACCGAGCGCAGCGGCGATTCCACCTTGTGCCCATTTAGTCGAACCTTCATCAATCTTTGCCTTCGTAACCAAGAGAACAGAAAGTCCCGATGAACGAATCTGCAACGCGGTTGTTAATCCGGCGACGCCTGAACCAATAACAATTACATCTGCGGTCGTCGTCCATCCGGGTGCGCCAGCTAATAACTTCATGCTCGCGCCAATTCCATTGTCATATTGTCCAGCAACCGCACGCCATTAATCCAACCAGCGACCAACGCGCGCGGCTTGGTCGTCGATTCGGTCGCGGGCTGGAAGGTGGATTCATCAATTATTTCGGCATAGTCGAGCGTAAAAGCGGGTTCGCTCGCCAAGATTGTTCGTAGCGCTTCTAATTGTGCGGATAGCGAATTCTCGCGAGCGGCAGCAAATAGCGCCCGAGAAATAACGAGCGAAGCGGCTCGGTCTTCAGGTGAAAGGCGAACGTTTCGCGATGACATTGCCAGCCCGTCGGGCTCGCGTACAAGTGGAGCCGGAATAATTGTGATCGGCAACGAAAGTGATTCAACCATTGAGCGAATCAGATATAGCTGTTGAAAATCCTTCTCGCCAAAGACCGCAATTTGTGGTTTCACGAGATCAAAGAGGCGCTTCACAACCGTCAGGACTCCGTCAAAGTGGCCAACCCGATGTACGCCCTCATAAAGATTGCCGACAGCTCCAGCCGGAATAATCGTTGGTGTATCAGGATAAATTTCTTCCACCAAAGGCGTCCACACAACATCTGCACCAGCCTTTTTTGCCTTTGAAATATCGCCCTCGATATCCCGCGGATATTTTGCAAGATCATCTGGATTTTCGAATTGGAGCGGATTAACAAAAACGCTCACGACGACATGTGGCGCATACGTGCGCGCTAGTTCTATTAGCGATTGATGGCCAGCATGAAGCGCGCCCATGGTTGGCACAAAGGCCAATGGGTGTTTCAGATTTAGCTCCATGCTCCAGTCCTTTCGGGGTACCGGGCCGTTCAATGGCTAAAGGCTACTCGCCTCCGCTTTTAGCCGCCAATGGCCGCCAATAACGAGTGGATCTCGCCCTTTCCGGGGATGAATCCATCAGGATCAATCTCGCACCACGGTTGGAGAACGAAAGTTCGCTCGTGCGCACGCGGGTGCGGTAATTCAAGCTCTGCGGTCTGCATTTCAATATCGCCGGCGATAATTAAATCAAGGTCCAAGGTGCGTGGGCCCCAACGGATATCGCGAACGCGACCCATCTCACTCTCAATTTTTTGCATCTGGCGTAAGAGATCAAGCGGATCCAAGTCACTCTCGCCAATCAAGACCGCATTTTGATAATTCGGTTGCTCGGGGCCGCCGACTGGTTCGGTCTCAATAATTGTCGAGAGGTGGGTTATCTCAATTATCTTTGCGAGCTCTTCGACCGCGGATTCAATCATTTGATGCGGTTCGGTATTTCCATTCGAAAGATTCGAACCCAGCGCGATAACAACCTTCATCGCTGGCGTTCGACGGTGACCGCAACATCGAGGAAGTCGACCGGAATCGGAGCGTGCGGTTTATGCACCGTCACCTTGATTGATTCTGCTTTCTCAAATCGAGTGAGGCATTGCGTCGCGATTCGTTCCGCCAGCGCTTCAATAAGAGCAACGCTCGGGCCGCTGATTTCTGCAACCACTAATTCTGCAATCTCCGCGTAATTGACGGTCTGACTCAAGTCATCGGTCGTACCTGCAGGAGCCAAATCCATTCGAAGCTCAATGTCGCATGAAAACTCCTGGCCCTCGAGTCGTTCGTTTTCAAAGACGCCGTGATATCCAATCGCGCTAATTCCAGTAATAGTGATCTGATCCATCAGCGTTTCATCCGTTCGACTACTTCAATCGCATCGCGATGCGCCTTGACCGCGTGGGTCCGCACACCCCATACGCCTTGCCGAGCCATCTCGGTTGTCAGCGCAATCGTTGCGGATTCACGATCATCGGGTTCGGCGCCACCGAGTAATTCGCCAAGGAATCGTTTCCGAGAAGCGCCTATCAGAAGCGGATATCCGAGGAGCGAGAGCCGATCGATATTGGATAACAACTCCCAATTATGTTCCGCGGTCTTCGCAAAACCGATTCCTGGATCAAGAATAATCTGCTCGGCCTGCACGCCAGACTTGATGAGCGCTTCGGTGCGATCTTCTAACTCGTCCTTCACTTCGGTGACAACGTTTTTGTATACCGCTTTACTCTGCATGTCTGCCGAATGGCCGCGCCAGTGCATCGCTACATACTGAATCGTTGGATTTCGAGCGATTAGTCCAGCCATATCCGAATCAGCCAGCCCACCACTGACATCATTAACTATTTGCGCGCCGGCCCCAATTGCTGCTTGCGCAGTACTAGCGCGCATGGTGTCGATGCTGACCACCGCTCCGAGTTCTACTAATTCTGTAATTACCGGAACAACTCGATTCACTTCTTCGTCAGGCGAGACGCGTTCTGCCCCAGGTCGAGTGGACTCACCGCCCACATCAATAATGTCGGCGCCTTCGGCCATCATCTGTCGAGCACGTTCCATCGCGTCATCAAAACTAAAATGTCGACCCCCATCTGCGAAAGAGTCAGGCGTGATGTTGAGAATCCCCATCACCAACGTACGCGATGTGGTCATGACAAAATTAATGACATTGCTTCGGCGCGAGTCGCGGCGTGACGTAATTGTCCTCGCACCGCGCTGGTAGTCGTTCGTGCAGCAGTCTTACGAACTCCTCGCATCGACATACACAGATGTTCGCAATCAATCACAACAATTACACCAGCGGGATCTAGGACTTCGACCATCGCATCGGCAATTTGCGTCGTTAGGCGCTCTTGCACCTGTGGACGCTTCGCGTACATATCGACCAACCGAGCTAATTTAGAGAGGCCGGTGATGCGACCGCTCTCGCCCGGGATATATCCGATGTGCGCAACGCCATGGAATGGCGTGAGGTGATGCTCGCAGTGCGAGAAAACTTCGATATCTCTGACAATGACGAGCTCGCTATGTCCTAAATCAAAAGTAGTCGAAAGAACGTCGTGTGGCGTTTGAAAAAGGCCAGCAAAGTTCTCGCGCATCGCGCGCGCGACGCGAGCCGGCGTATCTCTCAATCCATCGCGCTCGGGGTCCTCACCAATCGCAATAAGTAATTCTTTGATCGCGCGTTCAGCGCGCGCCTGATCGAACTCGTTCTTTGCTCCGCCCGCGAGCGGTCCCATTGAAACCGAGCTGATATCACTCACTAGATGGCGGTGCTTTCTTAACCGGGGCCTTCTTGGCCCGCTTTTTTGCGACAGCTGGCTCTGCTTCGACCACAGGTGTTTGCGCCTTCGCAGGCGAGAGCGCTACTGGTGGTTGGGTGCTTGGCGAACGAGTAGCGGAACCAGTCCATGCAGGACGTGGCGCAACCGGCTTCACCTTGGCGAAGATTCTTTCAATCTCATCCTTCAGCAAAGTCTCTTTCTCCAAAAGCTCGACGACTAATTCGTCCAAGATCGTTCGATTCGCAACAAGAATGTTGTACGCCTCTTGATGAGCATTCTCGATTAACGAACGAATTTCGGAGTCGACCACGCCTGCAATCTCTTCTGAATAATCACGCTGGTGTCCGTAATTGCGGCCCAAGAAGGGTTCGCCTTCGGAAACACCAAGCTTGATAGCGCCGATGCGTTCGGTCATTCCGTATTGAGTAACCATCGCGCGCGCCAGGTTGGTCGCCTTTTCAATGTCGTTTGAAGCGCCAGTGGTTGGATCATGGAAGATCAACTCTTCCGCGGCGCGACCGCCCAATGAATAAGCCAATTGATCCAGCATTTGATTGCGGGTGGTGGCGTAACGATCTTCATCCGGCAAAATCATTGTGTAACCGAGCGCGCGACCGCGCGGCATGATGGTGATCTTGTGAACCGGATCGGTATGCGGAAGCGCATGGGCAACCAGCGCATGACCACCTTCGTGATACGCGGTAATGCGGCGCTCTTCCTCAGTCATCAAGCGAGTGGTGCGCTGTGGGCCAGCCATCACACGATCAATCGCCTCGTCCAACGCGTGCACAGTGATTACCTTCGCGTCGGTGCGTGCGGTTAACAAGGCCGCCTCGTTCAAGACGTTTGCAAGGTCCGCACCAGTAAAGCCTGGTGTGCGCTTCGCGAAATCAGAAAGTTCGACGTTCTTCGCGATTGGCTTACCCTTCGCGTGAACTTCAAGAATCTCGGTTCGGCCCTTGAGGTCTGGACGATCAACCGGAATCTGTCGATCAAAACGGCCTGGACGAAGCAAGGCTGGATCTAATACGTCCGGACGGTTTGTCGCCGCGATCAAAATGACTTGTCCGTTTGCTTCGAAGCCATCCATCTCAACCAGAAGTTGGTTGAGCGTTTGTTCGCGTTCGTCGTGTCCGCCGCCAAGTCCAGCACCGCGCTGGCGACCAACCGCGTCAATTTCGTCAACGAAAATAATTGCAGGTGCTGCCGCCTTTGCCTGCGCGAAGAGGTCGCGCACGCGAGAGGCGCCAACTCCAACGAACATTTCTACAAATTCTGAACCAGATATTGAGAAGAACGGTGCGCCAGCTTCGCCCGCGACCGCACGAGCTAATAAAGTTTTTCCAGTTCCGGGCGGGCCATACAACAAGACGCCCTTAGGAATCTTTGCGCCGATATCTTGATACTTCTTTGGATCGGCTAAGAAATCTTTAATCTCGCGGAGTTCTGCTACCGCTTCATCTGCACCTGCGACATCGGCAAATGTGTTCTTCGGCATCTCTTTTGTTTGAAGTTTTGCTTTTGAACGACCGAATGAAAATACTTTTCGGCCGCCTTGCGCGTTGCTCATAAATAATAGGAATAAGAATCCAAGCAAGAGGTACGGCGCAAAGCTAAAGAAAATGGTGGCCCATACAGATTGCGCACCAATCTTTACATCCCACGCCTTTGGCGGTGGGTTGCTCGTCAACAACTCAACAATTTGTGGCTCTTCGCCGGTTACATAAGAGGCGTAAAGCTTCTGCGAGCCCTGAATGTAGTTGCCAGACTTGAGAACGACCTCAATTCGTTGATCCTTATCGATGACCAGAGCGGAATCGACCTTGTTCTCCGAAATCGCAGCCAGAATGGTGGATGTATCAACCTTCGCGAATTGCGCGCCGCTGCCCGAGATACGTCCAATAATGCTGACCGCAAGTAAAGCGATGACAATCCAAAATAGCGGGCCGCGCATTACTCGGCGCATGCGCTGACGTGGATCGACCGGCTTCTTATCGCCAGATTCGCTCTTCTTATTTTGGGCGGGCATCTTCAAGTTCTTAATTTCCTTCAACTTGTTGGGCTTCTTCGCTGGTGTAGCCATGGTTATTCGTACATATGTTTCGCTAGAACGCCGATGAAATCTAGATTGCGATACTTCTCGTTGAAATCCAATCCGTATCCGACCACGAATTCCGACGGAATATCGAAGCCAACGTATTTGACGCTTACTTCAACTTTCGCGGCTTCTGGCTTTCGCAACATAGTCAGGATTTCGACCGACTTAGCACCGCGCGATTCGAGGTTTGATTTCAACCAAGCCAAGGTCAATCCGGTATCCACAATGTCTTCAACGATCACCACTTCACGACCAGTGATGTCGCGATCCAAATCTTTGAGAATGCGCACAACACCGCTCGACTTTGTGCCAGATCCATATGACGAGACCGCCATCCAATCCATTTCAATGTGGCGCTGGAGTGCTCGCGCGAAATCCGCCATGGTCATCACGGCGCCCTTAAGGACTCCGATCAACAGCAAGTCACGACCCGCGTAGTCGGCTTCGACTTGTACGGCCAATTCTTTGAGACGAGCGTGAATCTGTTCAGGTGAAACGATAATTTTTTCGATATCGCTTCCGGTTGTTGCTAGATCCACGATGCTCCTTTAATGGTTTGAGAGGGTAAGTCTGCCTGAATTCCGCAAAACCTTCACACCGCCAGGAAGCGCAAGCTCACCCTGACCGTGCCAATTCGTGATGAGCGCCTCCACCGGCACCAAATGTTCGGCCGAGATGCTCCCACTGGGGGCGCCAGCGGCGTAGATCGCGCGGCGCAAGACCCGAGACCTGATGGCCACCGGAAGTGCGGCCAGACGCTCCGCGGGAATGTCGGAGAGATCCAACCCGTCACAGACGTGGCTAGCCCACTCATCCAACGCTTCATCGTCTTGCCGCAACAACTTGGCGGTGCGGGCCAACGCTTCAATCACGCCGGGCCCAATTTCAGATTCCAGAATCGGTAAAACATTCTGGCGTACACGAACTCGGGCAAAGTCAGGATTTGAATTGTGCGGATCAATCCAAAATTCAATTCCCGCTTCGCGACATGCCGCTTCGGTAATGGAACGGGCGATGTTCAGAAGTGGGCGAACATACGCGCCATTAATCTCTGCCATGCCCGAAAGCGAACGCGGACCCGAGCCGCGCGCAAGACCGAGCAAGACCGTCTCTGCCTGATCGTTCAAGGTGTGGCCTAAGAAAAAAGCGCGCGATGAATAGGTGTCGAGCGCTTGTTCAAAGAGTCCGTATCGCGCTCGTCGCGCCGAAGCTTCTAATCCATCTTTCATTTCAACCTGGGCCGTCGCAAAGAAAATTTCGGTAAAGCCCAGACCGCGCAATTTTTCGATTGTTACAGCGGCGACCTGATCGCTTCCTTTTTGAAGGCCATGGTCGATAACGACCGGAATGATTTCAAGATCGCGGCTTTTCGATTCGTGCAACAACGCATGAGCAAGCGCCATCGAATCCGCGCCGCCTGAAACTCCGACCAGCACCTTTTCGAATGGCGATAGCGCGTCGAGATATGGGCGAACCGCGCCACGAATTTCGAGAATTGCCGGAGTAGTAATGCTCACGGAGTAAATCTAGTGGCTAATTAAACCCGGCCACCAGACGGCATCAAACCCTGAATCGAGTAGATGCTAGAGAAGAGCAAGCCCTTGCTCTTTGAGTTCGCTTCCCACATCATGCCATTTCCCGCATAAATGGTGATGTGGTGAATGTTTTGAACCGAACCATCGAATGAATAGAAGAGTAAATCACCAGGGATTAGTTGGCTGAGGGGAACGCGTTGCGTATCCACGAAATAAAGAGCCGCGTTAAGGCGGGACCATTGCGGATAACCCAAACCAGCTGCGTGATAAGCCGCGTATACAAGACCGGAACAGTCGAATGAGCTCGGTCCCTGCGCGCCCCATAGATAAGGCTTACGCGCAAGAACTTGAACCTTTGCAAAGGCAACCGCGGCTGCGCGAATTGCGTCGGTGGAACGAATCGTGCTTCGACCGCCCCAATGTTTATCCGGCCAAATTTTTGCCTGACCCGGTGTTGTTAAGGCAATCGTCGCGTTCGCCTCTTCCAACAACGAAATCTGACGTTGTTGTTCGAGCGTCAATCTAAAGTTACGCGCCTTGGCTAATTCGGAGGCAAGTTGGTTTTGGACCGCAGTCAATTTATTCACTTCAACTTGTTGCGCGGCCTTTGCATCATCCGCGGCCTTCTTGGTTTGCGCGACTTTTGCGGTTGCCACGGCTTGTGCAGCCTTCGCTTGATCCGCGGCGGCCTGCGCTACTTTGGCGGCGGCCTCGGCGGTTTTGAATCGTTGCAGAGTTGTGGCGTCGGATGCGCCGATATTGTTGAGCGCAGACAACCGATCAATCACATCTTGCGGGCCGTTGGCGTTAAGAATCGAATTCCAATTACTGAACCCACTGCCATCCTTGTACGCGTTGCTCGCCATTTTTCCAATGGTCTGTGTTTGTGCCGCAACCGCGGCTTGCATTACACGAGCATGGGCAGCCGCAACATTTGCTTTCTGAGTAGCAACAGCGAGTGCTGCGACCGCAGAGTTGTATTTTGCGGTGGCCGCGCTCGCGACAGCGATCAATTGATTGAGCGTTTGCGTCGCTTTATTTAAATTTGCCTGCGCAGCGGCTGCAGCGGCTGCCTTTTGTTGTTCAATCTTCTTTGCCGCATCAATTTGAGCCTGAGTCGGAGCGGGAGTCTTTGCAGAAGCGCTATTGGGAAGAACCGCAGCGCCAAATATAAACACGGCCGAAACAGCAAGCGCAGTAAATCTGCGGCGCTGATTCTTGGGCTGACCGTGGTGCAAGCTCTTATGCATGGACGTCCTCGCTGGGGATGCGTGGGTTTAACTCTTACAAGGAGTTAAGCATAAAGCCGCTAGCGCTGATTTTTAGTTAGCGACATCTCGCTTCTTGAAGAGAGTGGCCACGATTCCAAATCCAACGAGCAGATATGCCGCGCTCATCCCGATTGAGTGCATGTAGCTGATATCAATCGAGCCGCCTTCGCCAATGTTGCTGATGTTCTGGCCTGGCAGCCATTTCGCAGATCCCGATAGTGCCGCACTCAGAATGTTCTCAAGAACGAGATTCCAGATAACTCCGATCGAAATTGCGCTAATTGGGGAACGAAGCAAGAGACCCAGGATCATTCCGAATAAACCAAAGCCAATCGTCGAGAGCAGAACGTTGACGAAGGTATGGCCGAGCAAAGAGAGCCCAGCACTTGTTCCCCACAAAGATGTACTGACTTTTGCACCAGGTGCTAATAAGTACGACGCCGCGACTGTAATTACTGCGGTCGTGGCCACCATGAAAATTGCGAATGCTCCCATCGCGACAAATTTTCCGCCAAGAATTTTCATTCGTGCTGGCTGACGGACTAACAAGTTGCGCAACGTGCCGTATGTATATTCCTGAGCGGTCTGCGAAGCGAATATGCAGAGCGCCACGAGACCGAGGAATGCTGAGACGAGTTTGAATCCGTAGGCGATTCCGGAGGCTTGGCTGAGTGTGGCTGCGCTTATGAATTCACCGCGCCGAGTGTTATGGCCAGAATTGATGCGCAAATACACGAGCGAGGTAAAGAGCACGGATAACCCCGCGACGATTGCGGTCGTCGAGAGCGCCAACGTGGGGCGGCGCAGTTTGCGCGCTTCGGCATAAATGACTCGCAACATTATTTGGCTCCTGACTCGCTGGTTAATTCGAAGAAGGTTTCTTCCAGCGATGGTCGAACGGTCGCTAACTGGGAGAGCGTGATTCCGGCTTCGGCGGCCAACCGATTGAAGGTGGCGCTCCACTCCGCTGGACTTAACACATGGACTTCATCCTCAACCACCGAGGCCGAATGCCCGCTCTGTTCTGCAATCGAGACGAGTCGCGGCGTGTCCACCGCATATTCTGGCTTGGCGATAATGATGGGTTGTTGTGCCTCAAGCAATGACTCGGTCTTGCCAGAGAAAATAACTTTTCCATTTCGCAGCATGACGAGGTATTCCGCGATCATTTCGATTTCGCTGAGCAAGTGTGAAGAAACGAAGACGGTTGTTCCTTGCGAGGCCAAGCGCTTCATGAGTTCGCGCACTTCTTGGATACCCGATGGGTCCAAGCCATTTGTCGGTTCATCCAAAATCAAGAGCTTTGGATTCGGTAATAACGCGGCGGCAATTCCCAACCGTTGTTTCATACCGAGCGAATACGTTTTGAATTTTGATTTTGCTCGATCGCCCAACCCGACTAACTCCAAGAGCTCCATCACGCGCTCTTGCGGAAATCCACCCAGGCTCGCGAGAACCCGCAGGTTTTCTGCGCCCGACAGCGCTGGATAGAACGCTGGTCCTTCAATCATCGCGCCAACAGTTGGCAAAAATTTCTCTGGTTCATTGATGGAGTGGCCGAGCACCGTTCCTGTTCCGCTAGTCGGTGCAATCAAGCCCAACAACATCCGAATCGTTGTTGTTTTACCGGCGCCATTTGGGCCAACGAAACCACAGATTGTTCCGAGTGGAACATCGAAATTTGCCGAACTGACGGCAGCTCGTTCACCGTAAACCTTGGTCAAGTTGCTGACCGATATGGCTAAATGTGGCAAGGCCCGATTTAGCTTGGAATTCTCTGACTTCGGAATCTCACTCATGCAGGCACATTAACAGCGCAAGCTGAGGAACGGCTTATTTAATGAGTACAGCGACGACAAGTAGCAAGGAATATGCACTTAAGTAAGTAATAGACCACTGAAAGAGTTTTGCAGCAGCTTTTGCACCGTCTGCGCCGTTAATGCGCAGCAATTGCTGGATAAAGCCGAGCGCAAGAAGAGCGGTCACGAGCCAGGCCCACCATTTCAGATGCGCGGTGGCATCAACGCCCAGTGAGCAGGCGATCATTCCCACGGTATGTAGCCACATCTGCTTTTCTACAGATTTCATGGAGGCAACAACCGGCAGCATAGGAATGCCCGCGGCCGCGTAATCGTCCTTATATTTAATTGCCAGCGCCCAAAAATGCGGTGGTGTCCAAAAGAAAATTACGAAAAAGAAGAGCCACGCGGTCCACGAAAGATTGTCTTTGACCGCCGCCCAGCCAATCAACACTGGCATACAACCCGCGATGCCACCCCACACAATGTTCTGAGCAGTACGGCGCTTTAAACCAATGGTGTAGAAGAGTACGTAGAAAACAATCGCTGCGGCGGTAAGAACCGTTGCATATGTATTGGTAAATATTTTGAAAATTAACAGTGAAAGCAGGGTCAGCGCCGAGGCAAAGGCAAAGGCTGCTTCTTCGCTGATATCGCCGGTCACCAATGGACGCTTTGACGTGCGGTTCATCAAGCGATCGGAGTCGACTTCAATAATCATGTTGAATGCGTTGGACGCACCGGCAGCAAGAGTTCCACCAATTAATGTAGCGAGCGTCAGCTTCAGCGACGGAACGGCTTTCGCCGCCAAGAAAAGCGCTGGCAAAGTTGTGACCAACAAGAGTTCGACCACGCGCAGCTTCATCAGCGCTATATATGGGCCAACCTTGATTTTCACGCCGTCACACTATCGCTGAAAGCTGTGGGCTAGGCGGCTTTTGGTGCGGGGGCCGCGATTGTTGCGAGCATCTTGTCGATCGTCTCGCGCGCCAGCTGACGGTAATACTCCGTGGGGTGAATCCGGTTGGCGATAACGGCGAATACATACTTCTTATCGCGCACATTTACATAGCCAGCCAAGCTGACGGTGCCATTAATCCAGCCGGTCTTCGCTTGCACCAGGCCGACCGCCTTTGGCGCATCGGTGACGAAACGAGTTTGAAGTGTGCCGGTCTTACCTGCCAGCGGGAGTCCATCGGCGATTACTTTGAGTTCCGGCGTTGACTGAATTTTGACGAGCAACTCCCCGATTGTTCGAGCAGAAATGCGAGTCTCCTTCGACAGACCATTTCCGTCATAAATTGCTAGACCGTTGTGCTCTACGCCAAATTCATCCAAGGTTTTTTCAAATGCTTGCTGAATCCCAGCCGCTTCGCCGCCGAATCCTAATTTCTCAGCTGCGGTACGCGCGAGTCGATCTGCCAACACGTTGTCGCTCCACAACAAAGTAAATTGCGCGATATCACTCAACGGCGGCGATGTAATTTCGGCAATCTTGTTGACCGCCTCCGCCTGGGCCGCAGAGGGCGAGGTGATGGGGTTCAAAGTTATATTGACTCGGCCGGCAAAAAACTTTTGCAGCGTTTGCGCATCCAGCGTATAGACACCCGAAAAATCCAACGTCATGGATTTCATGCCCGGGTTGGCCGCAAGGACCGCGTTGATAAGTGAAGGGGAATACGCCCGATGATATTTCTTCGCCTCGAAATCGCTGGCGGTTAGCCATGGATCACCCTCGCCAAGCAAAATAAAAGTATCGGGCTTGTCAGTGGTCGAAATCGAAGTCGTGAACGTCTTATCCGCGCCCAAGGTGTGAATCGCTGTCGTCATCGAAACAAGTTTGAGAACCGACGCTGGCGCACGTAATACATCTGGCGCTTGTGAAAAGAGCGTCTGGTCCGAGGCTGGATCAATCAAAACAATTCCGGGTTTAGCCAGCAACGGTGATGAGGCAAGCTTCATAAAAGTATGTGGCAGCTTTAACGCGAAAGCTGGAGCTGCACCGAGAACCATCGCGCCAGAGATGGCAGCAACAACGCTCGCTCGGAGAACTTTTCGCTTGGAGAACACGGGTGAATTATGCCTGCTAAGGCAGGAAAATCTTTATTCGCGACGCGTGAATCGACCCTGAGAAATTGCTGCGCCGAGAACAACAAGTAACGCGCCGACCGGCTCATTCCACGTGATTCCTTCGCCCAAGAAAATAACTCCCACAATGACCGCCACCAACGGGGTGAGGTACGTGACGGTACTGGCGATCGAACTACCAGCCGCGGCGATGATTTGGAAGTTCCATATATACGCAACTCCCGTTCCAACCGCTCCTAGCGCGAGCATCGAAAGAATCGGAATAAGAGTGAAGTGATCGTGTGAGATTCCGTTGTAGAGAAATAGCGGCAACAATGTTATTGAGGCGAGCGTAATTTGCGTGGTGGCTAATACATCTGGCCGAAGTCCCAAGGGCAATACGTATTTGCGCGTGAATGGAAAGGAGAATCCATAACACGTCACGGCCGCGAATAATGCGAGCACGCCGATTAATGAGTTGTGGCCAATCCCTTTCCAGATTCCAAGTACCGTTGCGACGCCGAGCGCGCCGAAAAGTAGACCCAACAATTGATAGTTCTTCGGCTTGTCATCTCGGAATAGAAAAAGAATCACAATCAAAGTAGTCAACGGCGTCGCGGCGTTGATGATTCCTGCCAGAATCGATGTGACCTTCACTTCCGCATAAGCAAAGAGCACACCTGGAAAGACATTCAGCAGTAACGCGACAATCCAGAGTTTGAACCATGTGCTTTTTTCACTGGGCAGCTTTAGGCCGCGCACGCGGACGATGACGAGCAAAGTGATTGCACCAAAAAAGCAGCGACCGAATGCGACACCAAACGGGGTTAGGAAATGCAAGCCTTGCTTAATAAATATGAATGAACAACCCCACGCAATTCCTAATGCGATATAGGCAGGAACCCAGGACTTTTCACTTTTAGTGGGCTGTGAACTCATAGTTATAAAGCATAGAGGTCTGAGAAGTTATGAACGAGCAGATTTGAAGAATAGAGTTATGGCATGAGCGAACAATCTCCGACGATTCCTGGTGAAGTGGGCCCGGGTGAGTTTTATCCGGTGGTCGGAGTTGGACCGCATCCTCAACCATGGCCTACCGACGATGTCTACGACGAAGAGTTGCTCGCGAATGGCGATCGCCGAAACGTTCTTGACCATTACCGATATTGGAAGGTCTCCGCGATTGTCGCGGATTTAGATACCAAGCGGCACTCATTGCAAATAGCAATCGAAAATTGGCAACACGATTTAAATATTGGCTCCGTGGTCCGAACCGCGAATGCATTTAACGTTTCCTATGTACACATTGTTGGAAAGCGAGACTGGAACAAGCGCGGTGCGATGGTGACCGACAAGTACTTGCATGTGGTCCATCACCCGACCGTTGCTGATTTCAAAGCATGGTGTGACGAGAATTCCACGCCCATTATTGGAATCGATAACCTGCCTATTTCTAAGAATTTAGAGACCACAGCGCTGCCGAAGAAATGCGTTCTCTTCTTTGGCCAAGAAGGTGCCGGAATGTCGGACGAGGCGGTAGCGGTGTGCGAAACCGTGTTAGCGATTCAGCAATACGGCTCTACCCGTTCCATGAATGCTTCTGCGGCGGCGGCAATCGCCATGTACGCGTGGGCCATGCAACATCTCAAGATTAAAGAGAGCTAATCGCCTTCGACGATATCGGTGACCGAGCCGAGTCGGCGCTCAATCTCATCTGCTTCGTCAGCGCGACCTAGCTTGCGCATTACCTCTGCAATCCGGCGCTCGATATCGACAATAAATTCAAAGTCGCGTGGATCGGTGTCGGTCGCTACTTCGAGAAC
>Ga0214171_1000134_pt1 | contig 27005 bp, 27 predicted proteins | sample TroBogEpilimnion_40_FD_153009 | JGI IMG/M metagenome (GOLD analysis project Ga0214171, IMG submission 153009) | Freshwater microbial communities from Trout Bog Lake, WI - 02JUL2007 epilimnion | ecosystem: Environmental > Aquatic > Freshwater > Lake > Epilimnion/Euphotic zone | place: Trout Bog... | reverse complement strand
ACAATCAAGTAACTGAAATTGTATCTTTAAATGGTACATCTGGCGTAACTACCGTTAATAAGTTTTTGCGTATTAACAGCATATCCATGACTGCTGTGGCTTCTGGTCAAGTTAGCAACGTTGGTACTATCACTGTTTCAAACGGCGGTACAATTTACGCTCAAATTAATCCGGGATTAGGTCGTAGCCAAATGACAGTTTATACTGTACCAAATGGTTACACATTTTACCTAAACCGTATTAATGCTTGGTCTGGTAGCAGCTTATCTAGCAACGTATACATTTTCTATAATCTGACTAATTCTACAAACGGTATTAATATTTCTACCGCGCAAATTAGTTTTACATTGTTTATAGATGTGCATCGTTATGCGCCAAATGTGTTCCAACAAAAAGCGGATTTGACTTTTGCTTTTTCAACAAGCGATAGTTCTTCTCAGCACGTTGCAGCATATATTGAAGGCTTTTTAGTTCAAAACGATGGTCAAGCATTAGCTTCAGCAATCTAAGGCAATTAAATGCCTGTTTATCTTGACACTCGTGGAAACTCGGTTCTTGCTGTAGGGATTTGTGATCGCTGCAGCAGGAAGTTTCCGTACGTCGAGTTAATGCCAGATCCCAATTTCCCCGGAATGCGGGTCTGCAAAGATGACAAAGATAATTTTGACCCATGGCGCTTACCCGCACTGCAAACTGAAAACATTGCTTTGCGGTTTCCGCGCCCAGATGTATCTATTGCATTAACACCAGAAGAAATTTTGTTGCCCGGTGGATTTACAGAAGGCCCAGACTCAATCTTTATTCAAGGTGTTCCTCCTGATTCTGGTGCATCTGGTGATTTGTCTTATGCAAACAATTCACCATACTCCACAATGAGTTTGAATCCTGTCATTGGTGCAATCAACCCCAATACAGGTCCAGCAGCTGGTGGCACACCAATACTAATCAATGGCAACAACTTAACAGATGTTTATTCTGTGGTTATTGCTGGCAAACAAGCTACATTTACATTAATTAGCTCATTACAAATTTCAGCCGTAACTCCAGCATATATGGCAGGTCTTGCTGACGTTACTGTGATATCGCCATTTGGCACATCCACAAGTCATGGCGGCTTTACTTATACATAAGAGAAAATGGCTGATCAACCGATTACAGGGCTACCGACAGCTACAACCCTAACAGGCAATGAAGTAACGGTAGTCGTACAAAAAGGCGTATCAAAGCAGGTACTTGTTTCGGCAATTGCCAATCTTGTCGTACCCGGAAAGTTAATCACGTCAGTGGCGTTGTTGCCAAACTATGACATCATTTTTTACTATTCCGATGGTACAACATCTACGATTGGCCCAATTCCCGGATTTGTTTCAGCAACAATTAATGGCTCTGGCCATTTAATCCTTACTGAAACCAACGGCTCTACAATTGATTGTGGTTCTGTTATTGGTCCACAAGGTCAATCAGGTTATAGTGGCTATTCTGGCTATAGTGGTCAGCAAGGCACATCAGGTTATAGCGGTTATTCTGGCTATAGTGGTGTTGGAAGTTCTGGTTCAAGCGGCGTGTCTGGTTACAGCGGATACAGTGGCTATAGTGGTTATAGTGGATACAGTGGATCTGGCGCATCAGGCTACAGTGGATACAGCGGTATCAGCGGATTTAGTGGCTATAGTGGTATCAGCGGATTTTCTGGCATCAGTGGCTTTAGTGGCCAATCTGGTTACAGCGGTTTTAGTGGCCAATCTGGTTTTAGCGGTTATAGCGGTATTAGTGGATTTAGTGGTGCAAGTGGCGTATCAAGTAGTTACTACTTTTACAAAGCCAATACCAGTGCAACCAGCGGTGATCCCGGTTCTGATTATCTGTTGTGGAATAATGCCACACAGACAAGCGCAACACAATTAAATGTCAGTAAGATTGCAGCTAACGGCGTAGACATTACTGTCTTTTTAGAATTGTTGATGGCAACCGAAGAGATTGTCATCCAAGACCAAAGCAGTAGCGCTAATCAACAGACATGGAAAATTACCGCAGCACCAACTCAAGTTGGTAACTATTTTACAATTCCAGTATCGTTAGTGCTATCCACTGGATCAGCATTTACAAACAACCAAGCCATCATTTTGGCAATTGCCAATGGCGTAAGTGGTTTTTCTGGCTACAGTGGTTATAGCGGTTTTAGCGGATATAGTGGTATCAGTGGTTTTAGTGGCTATAGTGGCATCAGCGGATTTAGTGGTATATCAGGTTTTAGTGGTATCAGTGGCTTTAGTGGCTATTCTGGTATCAGTGGATTTAGCGGTAGTGGAGTAAGCGGCTACAGCGGTTACAGCGGATATTCTGGCTACAGTGGTATCAGCGGATTTAGCGGATCTGGCGTAAGCGGCTACAGTGGCTTTAGTGGTTACAGTGGTATCAGCGGATTTAGCGGATACAGTGGCATCAGTGGATTTAGCGGATCTGGCGTATCAGGATATAGCGGTTTCAGTGGCATATCTGGATTTAGCGGTATTAGCGGATTTAGCGGATCTGGTGTAAGCGGTTATAGTGGCTACTCTGGCTATAGTGGTATTAGCGGATACAGCGGATATAGCGGAATTAGTGGATTTAGTGGATCTGGCGTAAGCGGTTATAGTGGCTACTCTGGCTATAGTGGTATCAGCGGATTCTCTGGTTATTCCGGTAGTGGTGTATCTGGTTACAGCGGCTATAGTGGTATCAGCGGATTTTCTGGCTACAGCGGCATATCTGGATTTAGTGGTATCAGCGGATATAGCGGTAGTGGTGTAAGTGGATATTCTGGTTACAGTGGCTATTCTGGTATCAGCGGATTTAGTGGTATCAGCGGATTTAGTGGTATCAGCGGATTTAGTGGCAGCGGCGTAAGCGGTTATAGTGGCTACAGCGGCTATTCTGGCTATAGCGGTATATCAGGTTATAGTGGTATTACACCAACCAATGTTACAGTAGCTACCAACACCACAGTCAATCCCGGTTATGTGCATTTTTCTTCTGGCACATCGGGCAGCCAAGCAGTGTATGTAAATACCAGTTTGACGATTGACGCAATTACTGGAGCAATCACTGGCGGGGTTACTGGCGGTACATTTTAATAGTATAATAGCTGCATGAAAATTTTATGTAGCGTTGCCACGCGCGGTAGATATTTTAGCACATTGCCTATGGTCTTAGAGGCAATCATCAACCAGACTTGCAAAGTCGACAAACTGGTTATCTTTGATGATAATGATGAACCAAAAGACATGCGAGAAGAATCGCTATACCAAAACTTATTTTGGCAATTAGCAGCAAAGAAAATTGAGTGGGAGTGGTTGTTTGCTGGTAAAAAAGGCCAACACCACATCCACCAGCAAGCTAACACGATGGGTTACGATTGGGTGTGGCGTGTAGATGATGATGCAGTGCCCGAATGTAATGTATTAGAAAATCTAGCAAAACATATTAGTGACGATGTTGGTGCAGTTGGCGGTTCAGTATTAAACCCACCCCATATGCCAGAGTATTTAAAAGCAACTGGACTAATTGTCAACATTGAAAACGAGCCTAACATTCAGTGGGGGCTAATAAAAGATGTTAAAGAAGTTGAGCATTTGTATTGCAGTTTTATTTATAGAGCTGGCGTTTGCGATTATAACTTGGGACTTTCTCGAGTTGCCCATCGTGAAGAAACGCTGTTCAGCTGGAGTCTGCATCACAAAGGCTACAAATTATTAGCAGTACCAAACGCAGTAACATGGCATTTAAAGAACCCACAAGGCGGTATTCGTGATGGTTCTAAAATGGAGATGTTTGAGCATGATGAGCAAATATTTAAAAATATCCTCAAGCACAAAGACAACACTATTGTGGTGCTTAATTCTGGTCTTGGGGACCATATTGTCTTTAGCCACGTTTTGCCTAGTGTTCGCAATCCCCTTGTTTTTACATGCTATCCTGAAGTAGTAAAAGGCAGCTCAATACAAGAAGCACAAAGGATGTTCGGTGATATTGATTGTTGGAACATTTATAAAAAGATGGCGCAGTGGAATTGGAAGGGTAGTTTAGAAGACGCATATAGGAAGTTGTATCTGTGATTATCATCGCGCCGTACGCCCAAAAACTGCGAACAAATAAAGAAAACCCAAAAAACTATCCGTATTGGGAACTACTTGTACAAGAATTGCAAAAAACTATGCACGTTGTACAAGTTGGTGTTGAAGGTGAAAAACAGCTTGTGCCAGATTTTAGAACCAACTTGCCAATTGCAGCATTGCGAGAACTGTTATGGCAATGCAAAACATGGATTGGTGTAGATAGTTTTTTCCAACATCTTGCATGGGATGAAGGTGTTTCGGGCATTGTGTTATGGGGCCCATCTGATCCACTAATATTTGGACATCCAGAAAACATCAATCTGTTAAAAGACCGGTCATATTTAACAGAAAATCAATTTTTATGGTGGGAATCCACCGAACACAAAAATGACCGGTTTGTAAAACCAATAGAAGTATTAGCATACCTTAATAAGGAATAAAAATGGCAGCTACAGGCTACACACCAATTTCGTTATACTACAGCACCACAGCGGCTACAGCGCCGTTGGCCGCTAACCTCGTCAATGGTGAGTTGGCAATCAACATCACCGACGGCAAGTTGTACTATAAAGACAACGCCGGTGTTGTGCAGATCATCGCTGGTAAAGGCGGTGCTGGCGTGGCTGGTGGCTCAAACACCCAAGTTCAGTACAACTCAAGCGGGTCATTGGCTGGTTCTGCCAATATGACCTTTAACGGCACTAGCTTAACTTTAGCTAATGACGCTTCTATATCAGGTCTTACTGTTGGTAAGGGTGGTGGTAGTAACGCTAATAATACGGCTGTTGGGGGTAGTGCATTAGCCTCAAATACAACCGCAGTTCAAAACACAGCATTTGGTTATTATGCTTTACAAGGAACAACTTCTGGTGGTAATAACACAGGATTAGGTTTTGGTGTTGCTTTTAGAAATACAACAGGCACAGATTTAGTGGCAATAGGAAACTATGCCCTTCAAAATAACACTACTGGAAGTTCTAACGTAGGAATTGGTTCAAACGCTTTATCACAAAACACCACCGCATCTAATAACACAGCAGTAGGTTATCAAGCTGGGTACTCCACTACAACTGCTGCAAATAACTTGTATGTTGGTTATCAAGCTGGCTATAATTTAACAGCAACTAGCGGTGGAAATTCATTTATTGGAAGTGGTGCTGGATTTACATTTAATTCAACAAGCAATGGATTTCATACATTTTTAGGTTTTAATGCAGGATATAGCACAACAACAGGACTAACTAATACTGGTTTGGGTGCTTATGCTCTTTATTCAAACACTACCGCATCTAACAACACAGCAGTAGGTTATCAAGCTGGTTATAGTAATACTACTGGAGATGTTACAGCTTTTGGTTATCAAGCTGGTTATTCATCTACTACCGCTACAGGCATTACATTTGTTGGTTCTTTAGTAGGCAAAAACAATACAGCAAGCAATAACACTATTGTTGGCGGAAATGTCAATGGTGTATTAAATCCTGCTTTTTACGCCAATACAACAGGAAATGATAATGCTGGTTTAGGGAATGGTGTTTTATCCAGCAATACTACAGGCGCAAACAATACCGCTATTGGTTCTAGAGCATTAGCATCTAATTCAACAGCATCTAATAACACAGCAGTAGGTTATCAAGCTGGATATAGTGGAACAGTCGGTAATGGTAATGTATATTTAGGAAACCAAGCTGGTTATTCTAATAACGCTTCAAACGGAAACTACAATGTAATGGTAGGTTCGTACGCTGGTTATTCTTCTACAGGATACGGAAATACTTTTGTTGGTGGTAATGCCGCAACTGGTAATGGTGCTGGTTATGTCATGACCTCAGGTTACAAAAATACTATTCTTGGTGGCTATTCTGGCAATCAAGGCGGTCTAGACATCCGTACAGCAAGTAACTACATTGTGTTATCTGATGGTGATGGTAATCCTAGGGCGGTGTGGGATAGTTCTGGAAATTTCTTAACATCTGGTGTCGTAGTTGCTGGAACTTGGGGTAATGGTGGTTTTGGTACACAATATAACGGAGGCGGTTCATTTTCGGTAACAGGTCATGGAAGTGGAACTTCTAGTGGCACAGCTTATGCTTATTTTGACTACAATAATTCACCAATTGGTTCTATTACTCAAAACGGCACTACTGCTGTAGCATTTAATACTACTTCAGATTATCGTTTAAAAACTGATGTAGCACCAATTCAAAATGCTTTAGCTACTATTGAAGCACTTAATCCAGTTAGCTTTACATGGATAGATGGTCGTAAAGATGATGGCTTTTTGGCACATGAAATTCAAGAAGTATTACCTAATTGCGTAACTGGTGAAAAAGATGCTGTAAACGAAGATGGCACACCTAAATATCAGCAAATGGATAATAGCGGTGTAATTCCATTCCTTGTTAAAGCCGTTCAAGAACTCAACACCTTAGTAACAACCCAAGCAGCCGAAATTGCGGCACTCAAAGCTAAATTAGGAGCATAAAAATGGCAACAACATACACAACAACTATTAACTCGATGTTCACAGTAAACACACCTAACCCTGATTATGTGGTTAATGTGTTATTTACTGTATCTGGCACAGACGGCACTCACACTGCCTCTATTGACGGCAACATTCAGTTCGCACAAGAAGCTAAAGAGTCAGGATTTATTCCTTATGCTAACCTCACCGAGCAAATCGTATTAGGTTGGATTAACGAAGCTACTGATAATCAAGCAAATTACTATGCAAATATTGATGGTCAAATTGCCTCAATCGTAAACCCACCAGTTAGCCCACAAAACACACCGCTTCCTTGGGCAACACAAACAGCAGCTTAATAGGAAACCACTATGTCCCTTACTGAAAATCTCCTTGCATCCATCCAAGCCGAGTTAGATGTGCTCAAAGCCACTGAGGCGGCTCCTGCTCCAACACCCGAGCCAGCACCCGTAGTAGTCCAGCCAACCCCAACTCCAGCCCCCGCTGTTGAAGATGATGCCAATGTGCCTCCAGTTATTCGTTTTGCTAGAGAACAGGCTCGTAAACTGCAAGGTAAATAAAAACAATGAACGAGATGGACCCAATCAAAACCGCAAGGGAGCTTGCTACCCATGCCAATGACATTGAGCACCTACAAGCCGACATGGACAAGATGATTCAGGAGATGAAAGAGATCAAGGAGTGCATCCAAGCCATCCAGAAAACCTTAGCTGAGGCTCATGGTGGTTGGAGACTGCTACTCGGCATCGGCGGTGCTGCGGCTCTTTTAGGTGCCATTCTGGCCAATCTGTTCCAAGGCTTTTTGAACAAATGAAACGAGTCAGCAAGATCTTTAATGATCTGCTTACCGGTGAAGACAACAAGACCCACGACATTGGCCGTTGGTCTTGGATGCTCTCACTTTTGGCAGTCATGTTTGGTGCGGGCTATGAAATGATTGAAAACAACATGCCAGCACTAAAAGACTTTGCTGAGGCTGTTGGCATCATCGCTGGCGCTCATGGTGCGGCTGTAATGCTTAAACGGGACGCAGAACCTCATGTGGAAAACCCTCCTAACTAACCTCACCAGCCTAGCTGGTGGTATTTACATCTACCTCATTGTGGCTGGCGCATCTAGCATAATTGCTGGATATGGAGCATATAGCTGGACATCGGACTACTATATTGCTAAAATAGAAAAGTCCAATTTAGAAGCGGAGCAAAAAGTTAATGATATACAACAACAAGGCGACCGTCTGGTTGCAGATTACGTTAAGCAAATTGAACAACTGGGTGATGTCAATGCCAGTCTTCAGCAACAAATTTCTAGTACGGTACGTTTTAATAACAACGGTACTTGTGCTATTCCTAATGCTTATGTTAGGTTGTACAACGCAAGTGCAACTGGTCAAGCCTCAGCCCCCAGCAGCCTTGATGGAGCCCCCACCTCCCTTGACCTTGCTACCATCCTCAGCGTCGCAGCTGAAAACAACTCCAAATACCTCAAAGTAGCTCAGCAGCTTAGAGAACTTCAAGCGTTCGAAAACGCCAAGTAATCCCCTTAAAAAAGGAGCTGTATGAATAAAAGGCTATTTTTAGCTATTTGGTTGTGCACGTTAATTTGGGTACTGCAAAACACCCCAATAATGCAAAATGTGGAACAACAAATCGTGGCTATTACAAAATCAACATTTGACTTTATTACCCATTTTGAGGGTAAGCGCAATCAGGCATATCAAGACTCAAAAGGGCTTTGGACTATCGGAGTAGGCCACCTCATTAAATCCGATGAGCAATACCTATTGCACGCCACCCTAACAGATCAGCAAGTAGAAGACCTGTTTAAAAGCGATTTAAAGTGGTGTGACGAAGCCGTTAATGAATCGATAAGGGCACCCCTTAACCAGCACCAATACGATGCCCTGTACAGCCTATGCTTCAATATTGGGGCAGATAATTTTAAACGTTCCGAAGTAGTACACCATATTAACAATCTAGACTATATGGCAGCTGGTAATGCCTTTTTAAATTGGAGTAATCCTCCCGTTTTAAAGACTCGCCGGCAAAAAGAAAGAGAACTGTTTTTAACTGCAATTTAGGGCATTTTTTGCCCTATTTTTGCATAAGTAGTATTAGGAGCTGATCACTCCCCAATTCAATTAACCTCGAGGATATATCATGGACGGATTTAAATCATTACCCAAAATGCAATGCTTCAAAGAAGGCAAGCAAGTTAAAGCAATGTGTGGCGGTGGCTCTTACAAAAAAGGCGGTAAAGCTGAAAAGAGCGACATGGAGCAAGATAAGAAGCTCATCAAAAAAGCATTTAAGCAACATGATGAAGCTGAGCACGACAAAGAGCCAACTGAGATCAAGCTCAAAAAAGGTGGTCGTTCTAAGAAAGATTGCGGAACCGTTCGTAAGTATAAAGAAGGTGGTGCAATTGGTGTTTATGGCGCTAAGAAAAAATCTGGCGATTTAGATAGCATTGAAAAAGCCAAAGACATCAAACCAGCTAAAGCAGACGCTCCTTCCAAAGCAAGCGAAAAGCCAGCGTTGCGTGGCTCTGATGTAGAAAAAGAAAAGAGCAAACCAGCTGGTCACAAAGACCCATATATTAAAAGCAAAGAATCTGGTAAATCTGCTGATGCCCCATCTGGCGCTAAAGAAATGCCAAATAAATATGCCGAGGGTAAATCTGTTAACCCATTTGGTGGTACTGATGCAAAAATGGGATCTGGTTTATCTAGCTTAATGAAAAAGAAATCTGGCAAGAAAGTTTGCTAATATGCCAAGCAAATCACAATCGCAAGAACACTTGATGGCTGCTGCGGCACACAATTCTAAGTTTGCAAAAAAGGTTGGTGTGCCAACTAAAGTAGCTAAAGAGTTTAACAAAGCCGATAAGGGCGTTAAATTAAAATCCTTACCTAAGCGTGTCTCTGGCCGCGGGAGATAATTTTGGCTTATAGTGGAACCACTGGTCAAACACAAATCAATGTTGACCAATTAATCTCATATGCATTTCGTGATGCTGGTAAAACGGCAGAGGAGATGACACCTGAGTTAATTGGTACAGCTAAGCAAGCTCTGTTTTACAACTTGCAAAATTTGTCTAATCGTGGCGTTAATCTGTGGTTATTGGAAAACCAATTGTACGGCGCTTTAACAGCACAACAGCAATTAGTTTTACCAAAAACCACGATTGATGTGCGTGAAGCAAACTGGGTTTATATTATCAATTCTACAGCGGCAGAGTATTTGCCAGCGGATAATCCAGAATCGCCAGCGGTGTTTGCTCAAAACATTAATTTGGTATCCACTTCAACCGTTAGTGAAAACTATTTTGGACTGCAGTACCAAGGCTCTAATCCAGTGTTCTATGTTGGCTTTAATGCTTATGCACCCGCTGGTGAAACGGTAACATATAACTTTGCTTACGAAGTATCTAATGATGGGATTAATTGGACAACTGTTCAGCAATTCCCATCGATTACCATGACTGATAAGCAGTGGCAGTACTATAACATCAGTACTACGCCTCCTTATCTGTATTACCGTTTGCGTGAGACTGTAGCTCCTACATTCTCCATTCGTCAGATTGTATTTTCAACTAGCCAACAAGTTATTCCATTAGCTCGCTTAAATCGTGATGACTACTGGAATTTACCTAATAAGCAATTTCCATCAGTTCGTTCACTGCAATACTGGTTTGATCGTACGATTGAGCCTTCTATGTATTTGTGGCCAGTACCAAACAATGACTTCCAAATGTTCCAATTAGTTGTGGAAGTACAGATGCAAGATGTAGGTTCACTAACTAACCAAATTTATGTGCCAGATCGTTGGCTCAATTGTGTACAAAAGCAATTGTCTCATAGCTTGGCATTACAATTACCACAAGTGGATATGCCACGTATTCAGTATTTGGAGTTGCAAGCTGAAAAAGCATTCTTGCAAGCTAGTGAAGAAGATCGTGATAAGTCACCAATTTATTTCCAACCCAACGTGTCATACTACACCAGATGAACACTTCTTTGTATTGGATCCACCATAAAGACCATACTGACATGTTTAGTCAGGGGTATATTGGTGTTTCTAAAAACATCGAAGCTAGGTGGTTTAGGCATAGCAAATATTCTGATAATCAACATCTTAAAGCAGCGATTAAAAAATATGGTTGGGACAACCTTATTAAAGAAGTTGTTTTAATTGGGGAAGAAACATATTGTTACGATTTAGAAACAAAAATTAGACCAGCCAAACAAATTGGGTGGAACATTGCTGAAGGTGGTGCAAAACCGCCTGTGTCACAATATCGCGGAGATAATTACGTTAGTCCTCTTAAAAATAAGTCAAGAAAAACTCCTTGGATGTTCGGACGTAAAGTATCCGATAAAGAAAAAAAACTTGCTTCTGAACGTAAAAAAGTAAAAGTTAAATACAACGGTATTGTTTATGACAGTTTTACCGCACTGGCCAATTTTTTAGGATTAAAACACGCAACCCTTGCAAATAGGATCTATAGAAATGCCAAAAAATATGGCTATGAGGTTTTAAAATGAGCGTAATCATGACCTACGATTCGCTGGTGCTCAATATCCAGCAATATATGGAGCGGGATGATGCTGACTTTATTGCTCAGATCCCTAACCTCATCGCTTTGGCGGAGTCATCGATTGCTGCCGAATTAAAAACCTATTTGCAGTTAATTGTTGTAGAAACCAGTTTAGCAACTAACCAAACTATTTTAAATAAACCAGCTCGTTGGCGTAAAACGGTTTCTATGAAAATTAATGGTGAGCCTATTTTGTTGCGTAGCCAAGATTATGTATCGCAGTATTTGGCTGAGTCTAGTAATGGTCAGCCCTTATATTATGCTGACTACGATTATAGCAACTGGAATTTTGCCCCAAAACCAGACGCCACTTATCCAGTGGAAATTATTTACTTTGCTGAAATTCAGCCATTGGATGCTAATAACCAACAGAACTTGTGGACTCAAATTGCTCCACAAGCAATGCTTTATGGTGCTTTGTTACAAGCCCAAGGTTATTTAAAAGCTTTGGATAAGTTGCCAGTTTGGAAACAATATTACACTGATGCACTTAACGCACTCAAAAAAGAAGACAACTCTCGTCGTGTGGATCGCAACACTTCGGTTCAGGAACCTTAATATGTCAGTTTGTGTATATTGGATTCGCCATAAAAGCCACAAAGGCTACACATTTAAAAGGTTAGAAAAATAATGTCAACTCCCGTTTTTGTGAGCCCATTCACTGGGACTGTTGTTACCCCAACGGATGTATCCTATTATGCACTTTCTTTCAGTTCTCCCACACCACTCTATTGGCCATCTATTGTTAATCAAGGAGTTGGTGAGATACCTGCTGCTCGTATTATCGATTGCGTTTGTACTAGTGCTAACGCCAATGCTGCTATCATTACTTTACCAGAAGCAGATCAAGGCACGGTTGGCGCGGATATTTTGTTCCGCAACCTTGGCTCAAATACTTTTACGATTAAAGACTATACGGGCGCAAACTCCGTTAGCGTACCAATGGGCATTAGTAAGTATTTTTATCTTACTAATAATACAACTGCCGGTGGTGTTTGGAATAACGTCACATTTGCGGCTGGTACATCTTATGCAGATGCGGCTACTTTAGCAGGAGCTGGCTTAACTACTTCTAACGGTAAATTGGCCGTAACTGAAAACGTAGTCGATGTAACATCTTCTCCCAATATTACCGATGCAAGCCGTGGCGCTACTTTTAACTGGGGAGCTGGTGGTGGTACATTTACACTCCCTCCAGTACAAAATTTATCAGCTGGTTGGTGGATTGGTTTTAGAAATAGCGGATCTGGTTCATTAAACATCTATGCTACGACGCCAAATTTAATTAACGGCAATAGCGAAATTGTTGCTAATCCGGGCGATTCTGGTTTTATTTTTTACGATTCTATTAGTGGCGGGTTCATTACTGTTGGTTGGGTGGCCCCGTCAGCTGTTACTTTTAACTCAGCAACTTACGATGTTGATACCATAGTTGGCAATACGTTTAGTTTAGTATCTTATGCACCGATTATTCAGACTTATATTGCGCAATCTGGTACACGCACACAAAGTTTAGCAGTAACATTACCGGCCATTACCCAGATTTATATTCTGGTTAATAACACAAACCAAACTGGCTATAACATTACTTTCCAATGTCAAGGAAGTAGTCAGACACCTTTGGTATTGTCCGCTGGTAATATTTCTACAGTACTAAGTGATGGTACTAATTTATATGTATTAACATCATCAGCAACCGGCTTATTTTATGCTGCTAATGGTTCAGCATCATTGCCAGCATATTCATTTAACAATGATGTAACAAGTGGTATGTATTTAGTTGGTACAGGTGTTTTAGGTTTAACTGCAAATGGAACCGAAATTGTTAATATGGATGGTTCTAATCCATCGACTCCGGCAGTTAATGTGCTTGCTTCATTAAACGCCAAATCAATTGGCGGCGGGACATTCTAAATGGCAGCTGATAACGTTCAGCAAGATACATCGCAGTTTACTCGGATTTATACACTAGCAGTTCCACCGGGTATTAAGCGTGATGGTACTTATTTTGAAACCGATGAGTATACCGATGGTGTATGGTGTCGTTTTCAGCGTGGCGTACCTAAAAAGATGGGTGGCTATCGCTCAATCTTTACTAGCCTAGTTGGTATTTATCGTGGTATGGTGTCACAGCCATATAACGGTGTTAACTATATTTTTGCGGGTAACTATAAAGAGCTCGATGTATTTACCACCGGCACAACTTTTGCAACGGGTAGTGGCCCGTTCCCAGTTACCATTTTACCTGGCACAGCATTTGCTAATGTTACCTATGTAAACGCTACTGCATTTACCATTTCTGGAACCAGTAACGCTACATCATTTTCAGCTGGAAATACCGTTATATTCCAGCAAACCAGTAATGCAACTACATTTACCATCACTAGTTCACGGTATTCTGCAAACGCAAATGCTACAACAGTAACAGTATCTGGTGGCAGTCTTTCAAATACAATTAATACTGCATACTTAACTACCAGTGCAGTATTTACACCAGATGAATCTTATGGTCCGTTTACAAACGACTGGCAATTTGATACCCAGTTTAGCCCACAAGGCGGTCAGTTATCTGTATTTGCACACCCAGGTAAAAACTTAGTTAACATTGATAACGGTGTGCCGAGTCAAGTATTAGTTGGTAATATCACTCCTGGTGCTAACTACAGCTGGTCATTTACTGGATTATCAGATAGCCAAGGACAAAATCCAACATACAAGCCAATTAGCGTAGATGGTGGTGTTTGTGTATTGTATCCGTTTATTTTTGTATATGGATCACATGGATTTATTGCCAACAATAATGTCAATGGAACATACACCAATCAAAACTTTTACGATTGGAATGGTCCATTAGCCAACCAAGTAAACGTATCGGCATCTAAGATTGTAAAAGGTATGCCAATGCGTGGTGGTACTAATTCACCATCAGGCTTATTCTGGGCAACTGATAGTTTGATTCGTGTTTCATTTAATTCTGCTGGTTCTGGTGCATCAACTGTACCATCAACTTATTGGAATTACGATATTATTTCTAGCCAAATCTCAATTATGTCATCTAATGCTATAGTTGAGATGGACGGGGTTTATTGGTGGATGGGTATTGACCGTTTCTATGCGTATAACGGTAATGTGGTGGTAGTGCCAAATGATAAGAATGTAAACTACCTATTTGACAACATCAACTATGAACAGCGTCAAAAAGTGTGGGCAACTAAAGTTCCCCGTTACAATGAGATTTGGTTCTTTTATCCCCGTGGCACCGCTACAGAATGTACTGATGCTATTATTTATAACACCAAAGATAAAATTTGGTATGATGCTGGTCAAGCAGTAGGGGCGCAACGTTCTTGTGGATATACCACTGAGTTATTCCCCAACCCTATTTGGATTGATTGGAATTACAACCCCATTTATGGTACTCCACAAATTACCATTCAGCATCCAGCTAGTTTGCCAGTTGCTAATGCCAATCAGATTTATTTAGCTGGCGATCAAACTGCCACATTTAGTCCCGGCGATAGCTTGACTTTTTCGCAAAACTCAGAAGCCCCAACATATACAATTACTTCTAGTAAAAATATTTATAACACCACGGTTAAACCACCGGGTGTTACATTAATTACTTGCTCAACTAACTTTTCACCAACGGTTGTTATTGGTGAGCCGGTGTATTATGTTACTGGCGGATTTAATTTGTGGCAACACGAATACGGTCAAAACCAAATTGCTCTAAATGGTGAAACAGCAATTTATTCTAGCATTACTACCAGTGACATTAGTTGGATTTCTGGATCACCTGGTGCCAATTCACTGGTTGGTGTTAATCGTCGTATGCATATTCGTCGTATAGAACCAAACTTCTTGCAATCTGGTGAAATGTCCATGACCATTTTAGGTCGTAAATTTGCCAGTGGAGCTATGCAAGAGGATGAACAAGACTCTGGTCCATATTTCTTTAATCCAGATACTGGTAAAATTGACCTTCGTGTTGAGCACCGTTTGATTCAATTAAAGTTTGAGTCAAATACTCTTGACGGCAATTATGAAATGGGTAAACTGGTAATTACTGCTGAATATGGTGACGAGCGTCCATGACCAAGCGGGTATCGGTACAACAGTTTTTTCCTTGTGTTCCAGAGTTGATGAGCTGGGAAGACTGGAATGCAAACATGATTATTTATTATGGTCAAGAAAATGTTATGTTTGCCCCAGAAGAGAATTGGCAAGCGGCAGCTAAAAATATATCAGCCATGGAAATGTTTGGTTCTTATCCAGTACCAAGCCCAGATACATACGATGAATGGCAAGCTTGGGCAAAAGACTTTACACAAATAATTAACGGTCCAGCATATTGACAATTTAGCATAAATGTGCTAAGCTTGAAGTACCCTTAATTATTTTTTGATACCATGGACACATTACAAACATCTTATTATTTTTCTTCGGCAGTGCATTATATTGACAAGCCCGAATATTTACAAGCTGTTCGTAATGTGTTTAATGCTCATATAGAGCCACAGAAAAAACAAGTTAATGATGTATATCCAGTTATTATGACTGGTAATTTAGTACAAGAACCAACGCTTCAAGACTTTTGTAGTTTTACCGTTGGTACAGCGTGGAATATTCTTAGTGCTCAAGGATATGCCATGGATCATAAAGAGACTTATTTCCATTCTATGTGGGGTCAGTCACATTATAAGTACTCCAACATGGAAGAGCATATCCATAATGATGGAACGCAGATTGTTGGATTTTATTTTTTAGATGTTCCAGAGCGTGGATCTAGAGTGGTATTCCATGATCCTAGAACTGGTAAAAAACAAGCTGGTATGCTAGAAGCAGATAATAGCAAACCAACAGAAGCAACGGATTCATTGGTATTTGAGCCAAAAGCTGGTAGTTTTTATTTTACTAATGCTTGGCTACCACATTCGTTTACTCGTAATGGTTCCAATGATCCAGTGAATTTTATTCATTTTAACATTAATGTTCGTGATGTATCGAAGCCAGTTTGCAATAAGAAAGGCCCGATTATCATATGAAAAAGTATCTAATTCGTTTTAACCAAAGTAGAGGCACTGCTGGACGTGGTACTAAAAATCATGTTTGGCGTGTATTCGAAGATGGGCAAGAATATTTGTTTAAGCACTTCCAGCTTCATGTTCCTTCTTTTAGTGAAAAAGACGAAACCGCAGAAAATTGGAATGTGTGTTGTTACGGCTTGATGGAAATTGATAAAGAAACTTCTACAGCCATCATTAAACCCGATATGGAACTAACTAATTACGACGCAACTCAAGTATGCAAACCATGACCCCAACACAAATTGTTACAGCATATACTCAAAAACGAGGAACCGATCCTCGTAAAATTTTGCGTGCCATGAAAAAAGATGTGCATGATGGTACTGGTCTTGTTCTGCACACCAATAATTCAGTACTGTTTGTTCATCATATTGGTAATCAAGATGCTGAATTACATTTATTTTCTGAAGATTCTCCATTGCAATTAATGCAATCTTTGAAAGAGTTTATCAAACATATTCGTGATTCACATTTGCGTGCTGTTTATGGTCGTGCAGATAACGAAGGAATTGTTAGATTTTTAAAAAAGGCTGGTGTAGATGTTCAACCATCGGATAAATCAACATATAATTGGATGGCTTTAGTATGAGATTAAAATGTAAATGCCATCCTTCTTTACCCGCTAGAGCATTTCAACCCACTGGTGCTAGAGTTACTAGTCGACCTATTCCATTTGCACGTGCTATGACATTACATGGTTGTGGCGGAGGTGGTGGTGGTGGTTGTTGCTTTTTTAGTTGTGTTAGCAATACTGTAACTTGTTTTGTGTGTAGTGCTGTGAATGCTGTAAGTTGTACTATTTGTACAGTTGCTCAAACAATTGGTCAAGCTGGGGCCGCACTTGACTGTGGTGTTCGCAGTGTTGTTCCTGGTGGATGGACAACTGTTGCTGCTTTGGCTGCTACAGTATTAACCGCCGGTGCAGCATCGGGTGCATTGGCATCAGATCTTGCTGTAGAAAGCAGTGTTGCTATGGAAGATGGCTCGGTACTAACTACTTTTTCCGATGGCTCTACGGCCCTTACAGATGCCAGTGGTGCAACAACTTATACTACCGCTGGTGGTGATACTGTAGCATCAATTGATACTTCTACTTCAGCATTACCAAACGCTGATCCAAATACTGGATTAACTGCCCCATCAACCACATCAACACCAGGTTCAGATTCTATATTAAATCAACCCGATGTAGGAACTACTACACCAACTACTAGCCCAGTAACTTCTACTGGTGTTGCAACGGGAGCACCTACTGGTACAGTTGGTTCATTAAATCCAGCGTTGCCTTCTGCTGGATCATTACCAGGCACTAGTGTTGGAATGAATGCTAGTCTACCAGCAGATACTGTTTTAGGAACTGGTGCAGCAGGTCAAGGTTTGCCCGGAGTTTCATATGAGTTGGGTGCAAATGGTTTGCCAGCAACTAATGCTTTCGGTCAACCTATTGAAGCTAGTTCAGTTGGTTTGGGTGGTGTTCCAGCAACATCGGGTGGATTACCAACCCCAAGTTTAAATCAAGCCCAACAAGCTGCTAAAATATTAAAATCTGTTTTTGGTGGTGCTCCAAGTACTACAGGCACAAATACCCCGAAAGGTAATGTAACAGTTAGTGGATACCCAGCAACTTCAACTTCTAGTATCCCCTCTGGTGCATCTGTTGGCGTTACTCCTTTAGCCGCTGGAACCATGAAAGGCAATCCTACAACTTTAGGTGCTTTAGGTTCATTGGTTCCTTCAAATGAATCTGTTGCTGCAACTGAAGATTCTGCTCTATCCACAGCTTACAATCCATTATCTTTGCAAGAAATTCAAAATGCAAACACTGGCGGTCAGATGGTACCTCATTATAGTGAAGGTAGTGGAGTATGCGAGCCAGTTAAAGGCCCAGGCACATCACATGGTAATCCCAATCCTATTTCCATGAAAGATATGGGTATTAATTTAACTCATGGTTCTACCGCTCATCTTTATAAAAAAGGTGGCGAGGTACATGAACACCATCCAGAGTTTTATAGCGAAGGTGGTTTAAAAAATACTTATGTTAAAGGTGCTGGTGATGGTACATCGGATTCCATCCCAGCGATGTTAGCTAACGGGGAATTTGTTATTCCCGCTGATGTAGTATCGTCATTAGGTAACGGCGATAATGACAGTGGTGCCAAAGTATTGGATGAATTCTTAAAAACCATTCGTCAACATAAGCGTCGTGCAGATGCAAATCATTTACCCCCAGACTCAAAAGGTGCTTTGGGTTATCTATTAGAAGCTAAAAAGAAGGTGAAAAAATAATGGCTGGAACAACATGCTCTTCTGGGTTAAATAGCCTACTGTCGGGCTCAAAAGTCACCCAAACGACTTTACCCAATTGGTATACAACTGCCCAACAAAATTTAATTAATATGGCTGGTGTTGGTGCAGCAAACGCTCCAGCCAATATTGGACAGACTACTGCTCAAAATGCTGTAAACAAATTAAATGCTCCAACCAATGCATTTTCAACGGCAACTAATGCATTAGGATCTATTGCTCAAGGTGCTGCTAACCCATTTAGTTTATGTGCTTCTACTGGTCAAATGACCCCCAATACCAGCACTCCTTTAGGCGGTTTGTTTGCGGCTCAACGCCAACAACTATGTCAGCTATTGCCACAGACTATTGCTCCAGTTCAAGCTTGTAATATTGGTTCTGGTAACTTTGGTGGTTTGCGTAGTCAAACTGCACTTAATACTGCTAAAACCAATGCGTTTGATACTTTAGCGGCACAGCAAATGCAATCAGCATTGCAAAACCAAGCTGCTGGTGCAACCGCTGGTGGTGCTTTAGGTAATGTTGGAGCACAATGTATTGCTGCACAACTTAACACAGGTACGGCACAATTGAATGCGCCATTCTTACCAGCTTCAAACTATAGCAGTATTATAAACGCAATTAACGCACCTAAGACTTGCACAACTCAGTGCCAATTATCTCCGTTAACTGCAATTAATACTTTAGCTGGGACTCCAGCAGTATTATGTAAACTGGCAACTTCCGTAACTGGAACTGGTCCGGGCACATTGCGTGGATTATATTGCTCTTTATTTGGAGGTAGTAGTGCTCTTTGCCCAGTTCGTGCTGGTTGTACTGGAGCTGCTGTATTGTCCCCAGATAATGCTCAAACTGCACAAACAGCGGCAGACTATTATGGACCATCATATGATCCAAGCGCTGGCTGGTCAATCTAAGGAATAATATATGGCAAATGAAACTCCACAAAGCGGATTAGACGCATTACCAGCAAAACCAAAATCAGCGGCCGAGCGTACAGCTGAAGTATTAGCTGCTGGCCCAAGTACATCCAACATCTTGCAAAAAATGCAAGCTCGTGTTGACGAGTTAACCAGCCCATGGCATGGCTTTCAAAGTGCTTTGGATGACATGGTTGCTCGTGCCCGTAATAACCCAACGGATGCCCTGCGTCAGCGTGCTGAGCAAAAACAGCAAGAAGAACAAGAAATCCAAAACCTTGGATTAGGTCTTGCTAATGTGGACATGTTACGCCAGCAGTTAGGTGGCATTCGTGGTGGTTTACAAGCTAATGCTCCTACGCAAGGTCAACCAATGTCTATGGGGCAGAATCAAGGTCAAGCGCCACAGCAAAGTGAACAGCAAGATCCTAATGCGTTTAGCGGCTATAACTTTAAAGGTGTTCCATTATCTGTTTACGAATATCAGACATTAAAGAACTATTCTGATCAAGCAGATGTCTCTGGTTTTAACGCGGCATTTAAGGCAATCTCTGATATCCATAGTCGTGCCCAAGCTGAAAGTGCAGCTAACTGGGGTCGTTATGACACCGTTGATGCTGTAGTTAGCGGTACCGACATGAATGGTAACTACAAAAACTTCTCAGTTAAAATTCCTAAAGTGGATTTACAAAACTGGCAAGAAAGAGGAATTGTTCCTCCACAGCTCAAAGGTGTTTTGCGTGAACCTAAGATTCAGCCAGTTCAAGCTAAAGCTAATGGTGGTGCAATTCGTCAAATGGCTGTTGGTGGTGATCCAGCAGACGCTCCAGTTATGCCCGGCTCTGGTATGCAAAATAGTGCTTTAGATACTGCATTAAGCTCTATCATGGGTAGTGCAGAAGCCGCTCCTCCAGCACAAGGAAGAGTGAGTGTTTCCCCAGCCCCATCGATTGATTATTCTATGGATCCAGCGTTCCAAAAACAAGCCCAGCAAAGTGCTCTTCAGCAACAAGAGCAACAAAACCAAGCTGAGCTCAAATCCAAAGAAAAAGAGCGTGAAGAAGCTGGTCAGTTTGTTGGTAAGATTAGTTCAATGGCATCAAGCTTTGATGAGATTCAGCGTCGTGCTAATGCTATTATTGATCATGCTTCTAAGCATCCAGACGAGTTTGCTTACAAACAACAGACTGGCCCATATGCTTATTTGTTAGAGGGTGCTGGAGCTATTCCTTACGCTGGTAAACCTATTGAGCAAGCTTTGGAAGGTGTAAAAGAAAAAGTTAGCGGTCAAGATACTATTAATCGCCGTCAAGAAACCCAAGGTCATGCTAACTCATTAGGTATTGACTACACACAAGAGAAGTTCGGTGGTACTGGTGCTCGTATTGGTCAAGGCTTAACACAGATTGCTCAAAATGCTAAAAACGTTGGTATTGATAAGCCAGCGGAAGTTAACCTAGTTAATGCCTATATGATTTATGCAACTGCTGGTAAATATAAAGATTTAGCATCAGCTTGGCAAGATTATCAAAGAGCTAATCCAAAGAATCCAGATCCATTTGCTTTTCAGCAATCTCCTCAATATAAAGCTGTTGAAGACAAATGGGGTCTATTCTTGGATCAGAAGTTAAATGCTATCCGTAATGGTACGCCACCAGATGGCACTAAAGATACGGATGCTAAAGGTAACGAAATTATTTGGCAAAATGGTAAACCAATGCGGGTTAAACAATGAGCGGAGAAGTTCAATACGAAGAAGTACCTCAAGAAGATCTACACGACCACCAACGCTTCTTTGTTAATAAAGAAAAAGAAGCACCATCTTGGGAAGGTGGCGCAACTGCTTTGGCAGCTAAAGGATTTTATAAAGGTGCTCCAGCTGCAACTCGTGCTGTTATAGATCGTATTAAAGGTCCGAGTGCTTCTCAAAGTACACAGCCTCAAGCTTCTGTAACTGTTGAAGCTGGTCCAACTGAACCTGCTACGCCATACAGTACTTGGAATCAAAAGTTAGCTGGTAATGCTGCCCCTGGTTCACAGATGAACAAGCGTTCATTGGATATCAATCAGCGTATGATGGAAACGATTGGCCCTGGTGGTGAGTTTGCTGGTGGTGAAATTCATGGTAATTCCATCCTATTGCCACCCAATATGAAACCAGCAACCACTCCAACCCAGATGGCTCCAGAAGTTGCTGAAGAGCTTCGTGGTTTGCTTACCCCAACTGAGCGTGCACTGCAAGCTGTTCGTGGCATGGGTAGCAAAGCAATGCCTTATTTAGAAAAGGCAGATCCATATTTAAGAGCGGCTGGTTTGTTTGGTGCTGGTACAACTGGCATGGAAGCTATGAAGCGTTTCCGTCATGGTGACTATGGTCGTGGTGCACTAGATTTGATTGGTATGGCTGGAGCTACTGCGGCATCTTTACCAGTTAAAAATCCATTAACGACCATTGGTGGTGCTGGTGTAGCACTATCGGCTGAGGCAATTAATAAACTGTTAGATCAGTACTATGGCCGTGAATATGCGGCTGGTGGTCAGATTGCAGTTGCAACTGGCGGTTTAGTTTCTCTGGACTAATTCATGGCTGACGATATTGCTAAAATGAGAGCCGCCCTAACGGACGGCGCTTCTGTTTCTGTAACTGGTGCACCATCTAATTTTGACAATGCTCAAGCAATTGCGCAAAGTCGTTCTTTGCCAGATCTTTCCACAGCATTTAAACCGATTGAGGCATTATATCAAAACATGCCTGGAGCTGCTTTAGTTCAAGGTATTATTCCTACTTTAGAGTTTCCGTTTCAAGTAGCTGGGTCAGCTTTATACGGTTTAGGTAAACAGATTTTTAATCCGTCTGATGCAAATTTTGACCGAGATACAACTAAAGCAATGCAAGCATTGCAATACACCCCTCCTACCCAAGCTGGTAAAAATGTAGCTAATACTATAGCTCAAGCTCCAGAGGCAATCACTGGCTCTTCTATGCCAATTAGCCCATTACCAGAAATATGGAATAACCCACCTCGTTTTACTCCCGAAGATTTGCGTGCTGGTGCTACATCAGCTATTGCGGATGTGCGTAATTTCCCTATGGATTATGCTAACGCCAAGATGGGTTTACAGCGTGAGTATCCTACACTGGGGTCTCGTGCCGCTGGTGTTACTGATACTGCTACAGCTATGGCTAAACCATTGGCTGAGATAGCTTACAACCAAGTTATGGAAAATGGTAACATCAAGATGCCCGGTGGTCTACCAGATATTCCAGTTTATAACTATGCTGTCAAACCAAAGGGTGGTAACTGGCCAACTAACTTGGGAAGCACCATTCCGTTGTCTGAACAAAGCTCACTTGGTAAACATTTATCTATACTTCAAATAGATGATCCAGTTAAAGCATTTGTAAAACAATTTGAAAAACATCATCCGAGTATTTTGGATAATTATAGATTGCAACAAGCTTGGGAAGAATTTTTAAATGAATATGGTCTTAAAAAAGATCCTGAATTTAACAATTATGTAGGCAAGAATCCGAGGGTTTTAGAATTAACAAAAGAAGCTGCTAATGAATTTGCAGAAAAATTTAATATTGGAGCAGAACAAGCTGGTAACAAAAAATTATACACTCCAGCTCAAATTGAAGAAATGGCACCGCACTATAATGCTTGGATAATGGGGCCTTATCAAAAATATATTACCAATCAAATGGGTACTGGTCTTGAAACAGATCCTATGTTAAAAACCCTTGATGAAGCCAATGTTCCAATTTCAAATTTCTTTAATCAAAATGGTCGAGAAATTAAAGGTTTATTTCCAGAAGTTAAACCACTTACCGAAACACAAGCAAGTATTATTGAACATGGTAGAGAAAGTGCTTTAAGAAAATATAGAGATACTAACCAAAATTTATTAAACACAAATATTGGTAAAGAGACTGCTTTAACTCCTAGTGGAAAACGCATGGAAGCAGATATAGATAGATCTTTGTATCCTAGAACATTTGCCTATTCTAAATTTGATGATCCAAAATACCCCGCTGGATCAAAATTAGAAAGATATTCTGTTGTTAATGATTTAAATCATTATGATGTAGAAGAAGGAACTGGTCTTCCTGCTGTTAGAAAAAGAGTACTTCATGATTTACTTCAAGGTAAATTACAACCAAAAGATTTACAAAAAGCTTTACCAGCAAATATTCTTCAAAAACTAATTGATGAATACAAATTTGCGCAAAAAAGCAAAGAAGCTGTTGAACAAGCTAAAGATGATTGGCGTAAATCTCGTTTTGAAAGTATTCAATCTGATGTGCCATATGACGATGGTTCTAAAATGCATATTATTAGACCCGAGGATGTTCAAACAGACACTGGTAAAAATTTAGCACTTCGTGATTTAGGTTTAAGTACAATTGATTTAAAACAATGTATTGGTGCTGGTTGTCGTAATACTCCAGATTATCCAACTCCAGAATATAATCATGGTCCGTATATTGAGCCGCATACTGGTAAAGTAGTTAAGGGTGCTGATCCATATGAACAAACTCATGCTAGACGTTATATGGATAGATTGGAAAGGGGTAAAGCTGAAATTGCCCGTTTACTTGATCCTAAAGGTATTGCACAAGCTAGTGTTGATATGCACTATGAAACACCTCGTAAATTAAGTGATTCTGACAAAATTCATGCCATCGGTATTTATTTGGAAGACAATAAACCAGAATTTGCAAAAGAGTTTTTTGATAATTTAGCTAACTTTGGAAAAACTCGAGCTATCGAAAATGCAATTCAATTACATCCAGAAATTGCTGACTTAATTGCTCAAAGGGAAAAACCCTATCATAAATATATTGCAGAAATGAAAGGGTATGATAATCAAGAAGTTAAACCAGAATATGTACCACATATGGTTAAATTTCTTAATCAACATGCTGATCAATTAACTGATGTTCGTGATTTTAAAAATTTGCCTGGTGCTCATGATATGAATAATGCTTATGACACAGTAGGTAAATTAATTGATAAACATCCTCATTGGGATGCAGATACTGTTGAAAATTTCTTCGATGACATCGAAGCTAATAAATTACTTCCAAGGTTTTTTACAGATGAAGATTTTGCTTTAAAAGCAACTGATAGGGGTATTGATTTATCTGCTCCACCGAAAAAATCAAATAATTCACCAACATTGGCTCAAGAAGCTTACGAAAAATTAAGTTTAGAACTTCGTAGAACATACGAAGAAGATTATTTACGAGAGTTTGAAAACGGAGATGAAAATGTTATCCAATCTATCATTAATGATGTAGATTATCATCCAGATCAATATGGTTTAGGTAAATTTGGAGAACATACTCGCCAAATGGCTATTGATAAATTGGTAAGAGAAGGTTTACATAATCCAAATAATGAACCAGATGAACAAGATCATGTTAATGCAATTAGGCAACGTGCTTATGAAAATGCCAGTGAAATGGTTCGTGGATTATATACTACTGATTTTTTAAGAAGATTGTATGAAGGTGATATGGACGCTAGACAATCTATAGTAACCGATATGGTAGCCTCTCCACGAACCTACGGCTTAACAAACTATTCGCCAGCGGCTCGTAATGCTGTTATTGAACGAATAATGCAAGAAGGGATTTTCTGGCCACACGAAAATCCCCGTGAAGAGTAATCACTTCCGATAACGCTTACCTACCCAACCTTCCGCAGCAAGCGGAAAATCTTTAGCCCACTTAGGCGGTGTGGTCATTAGTTTGACCACACGATCTAAGGCGGTTTGCGCCTGATGTTCATCCACCAACATGAGGACTTCATCATGGATCAAGTTAAGCACCTCAAAGCCATTCTTTTCCAGCAACAAACAAGCCTCGGCCAGCATGTCACGCGCGGTCGCTTGAACAGCGGATTGAAAGATACTGCTACCAATCAAACTATTGCGTCCCCATTTGCGGGTGAAAGTGTTTTGATTAACGACGGTGATGCCTTCTCTCATGTCACCCCATGGTGTCAATTGATCCTCGACCTTGGGATCCCGCCAGCAAATAAACCGACCACTCGGTAGTTTCATCCACAACACATCTTTAGATACCATAAAGCGAAGCTTACTGACTTCTTGCATTTCATCTGGATTACGAATAGCAATGATCGCAGCATCTTGGCATTCGTACCAAAACTCTTTAACTCTAAAGTAATCTGAACGATAAGCGTTCACTGCTTTTTGACTTTGCAGTTCAGTCAACTCCACACCCATCCCTTCAGCATACGCCACCAATCCCTTAGCACCTTGGCCGAACATACAGCCAAGCACAGCCGACTTGGCTATTTGTCTTTGTTCTTTGGTGACTTCTTCGTAGGGGACTTGATAAAGCGAGGACGAAGCAAACGCTTTGTATTCATCTAGTCCTTTTCTAAAGAGCTCGACTTTGTCGTTTTGTCCTGCGAGCCAAACCCCAACTCGGTTTTCAATTGAACTAAAATCCACGTCAACGAAGGTCTTGCCGTCTGGAGCTTTAATTGCTGATCTAACGAGGGAGGAGAGTTCTGACATAGTCCCCATTCCTTTACCAAATACTTGTGGTATTGCCACCTCAATTGCAGCATCTTCCAAAGTGGGACGCGCAATATTCTGTAAATTAAGTCCTCCACGGGACGCCCAGCGGCCAGTACTAGCGCCATGATATACCAGTGTATTCCGAATCTTTCCTTCACATTGTATCTCCAACATTTTAGCGTACTTAGCCACGCTAGTTTGGCTTCCTTCTTGGCGTAACTCTAAAGCACGCCTTACATTTTTAGATAATAACTCATCAGTTAATTTAGCCGCAACTGTCTCAGCTGTAAGGTTTGCCATGTCGGCACCTTGGGCATTTAGCCAACCTAACAGCTTGGTTCTTTCTGATGGTTTGCACCCCGTCAAAGCCAGTAATTCATCGTCTAAAGCACCTTGAGCCCGCTCTACAGCAAGGACAGCGTTTTGGAGCTCATTAGGAGCCACAGGAACGCCTCTTAGGTTGATCCGTTGGGTGAGGTACCAGACTTCTTGTTCGTGAGCTGTAAGAGGCTTTAAAACGCTTCCTATAGCCATTTCTGTACGCACGTCTTGGGCACAGTATTCAAACAGCTGTTTTAAAAGTTCTGGGTCATTATTAAACTCGCCTTTTCTCCCTGGTTTGCATAGCTTTTGGATTAGCTTTTTACCAATGGGGTCTTTCTGATATTGAGCATCTAAAAGGGCACCAGCGTCATCTAAAGCTTGGGGGATGTTATTGGCTGCTGCTATAGCCATGGTATCAATGCACTGCTCTAGTTTTAGTTCTGGCCAGCCGTACTTAGGCACACAGACGCAGTTCCAGATGGCGTACTCAAACATGGCGTTCCATGCCTGAATTTTGCCACCGTTTTCAACATAAACTAGCAATTTGTGTAATTGTGTTGAAAAATTGTCCATTGAGCCTAGTCGGACAGGCTGCGCTTTTACAACTTGTACATTGTCAGGTTGGGTGCCG
>Ga0214171_1000132_pt1 | contig 27319 bp, 28 predicted proteins | sample TroBogEpilimnion_40_FD_153009 | JGI IMG/M metagenome (GOLD analysis project Ga0214171, IMG submission 153009) | Freshwater microbial communities from Trout Bog Lake, WI - 02JUL2007 epilimnion | ecosystem: Environmental > Aquatic > Freshwater > Lake > Epilimnion/Euphotic zone | place: Trout Bog... | reverse complement strand
AAGGTGGAGTGGCCGCTGTCATATCAGTGGATGACTCGATCGAAAGCCATGTCAAAGATACCGAATTTGTAGGGGGCGGTTTAACGGATCCTAAGGTTGCACACTTTGTCGCATCTCACGGTAAAGAAGCCATTCAATGGCTTACCGATTTAAACGTACCCTTTAGCCGGGATGAAACGACGCACCAATTCCACCTCACCAAAGAAGGTGGGCATAGTCATCGGCGTGTAGTGCATGCAAAAGATGCAACGGGCAAAGCGATACAAAAAACCTTAAGTGAAAAAGTCAAAGCGCATCCTAATATTAAGATTCTAGAAAACCATATTGCGGTCGATCTCATCACAGAAAAAAAATCTTTAAAGGTTGAAAAGATTAAATCTAATCGGTGCCTAGGTGCTTATGTTTTAAATAATAAAACTGGCAAGGTGATGACAGTCTCCTCTCAAGAAACCATACTTGCAGCAGGCGGGGTCAGTAAAGTTTATCTCTACACAACGAATCCTGATGTGAGTACAGGCGATGGTGTAGCCATGGCATGGCGTGCGGGATGTAGGGTAGCCAATATGGAATTCATTCAATTTCATCCGACTTGCCTTTATCACCCTAAAGCCAAATCTTTTTTAATCTCCGAAATCGTGAGAGGCGAAGGTGGCCTTCTAAAACTTCCTGACGGATCGCGCTTCATGGATGAATATGACGAAAGAGGTGAATTAGCGTCTCGCGATATTGTGGCGCGTGCGATTGACTTTGAAATGAAAAAGCGCGGCATCGATTGTGTCTATTTAGATATCTCACACAAATCTCCTGACTTCATTAAGTCACAATTTCCGACGATCTATGCACGCTGTTTAGAATTAGGTATCGACATCACCAAAGAATGGATTCCGGTGGTGCCTGCGGCGCACTATAGTTGTGGCGGTGTCATGACTAACTTATCGGGACAAACAGATTTAGCGCATCTTTATGCGATCGGTGAAACGGCCTATACAGGACTTCATGGTGCGAATCGTTTAGCAAGTAATTCGCTTCTTGAATGTTTAGTGTTTGGTGATGCAGTCGCAAAACATATTCTTCATTCAAAAATAGAATCATCAAGTTTTGATTTACCTCATTGGGATGAAAGTCGTGTCACCGATGCGGATGAAGAAATTCTGATTACGCATACCTGGAATGAGTTACGTCGCTTCATGTGGAATTACGTCGGCATTGTGAGAACCAATAAACGTTTATCACGGGCACTGCATCGTATTCACATGCTACGTGATGAGGTGCATGAGTTTTACACCAACTTTAAAGTAAGTCATAACCTCATTGAATTAAGAAATTTATTACAAGTCGCAGAACTTATTGTGGAATCCGCTATTGCGCGACATGAAAGTCGCGGACTTCATTTTAGTCGAGATTACCCCAAACAATTGAAGGTTGCAAAACCAACCATTCTCACGCCTTCTAATTTTTATACGCTCCTTGATCACGATCACGGCCATTAAAATAATTTTAAAAAGTCACACCCTAGCCCTTTCATCCCCTATAAAATATTAAAAAAACATTTGAAGGAAATTTTTATGCAAGTCTCCATGAACACAGTGGTCACGATGACCTACGAACTTAAAGATGCCGATGGCGTTGTTTTAGAATCAAGTGATCAGCCAGTGGCTTATCTTCATGGTGGCTATGACAATATTTTTCCGAAAGTGGAAGAAGCAATGCATGGAAAAAATATTGGCGACACGATTGAATTGGCGTTAGAACCCGTGGACGCTTTTGGTGAATACGATGCAGAGCTTGTTCAAATTGAACCTGCTTCAGCTTTCCCTCAAGAAAATTTAAAAGAAGGTGCGCAATTCGAAGGTGAAGATGAAACCGGTGAAGTGATTTTATATACGGTGACAAATATTGCGGATGGCAAAGTAGTGGTGGATGGCAATCATCCATGGGCCGGTCAACGTATTATTTTTAGAGCGACGATTAAAGACGTGCGCTCGGCTAACCAAGAAGAAGTTTCACACCAGCACGTGCACGGTGCCGGTGGTCATCACCACTAAACTTTAATATCGTCTGTTAAATGCGGTGCCAAGGTTTCTACCATGGCATCATAAATTTTAGGTGAGGCAGCCAAGACATTACCTGACTGAAGCCAGCCGTCTTTACCATTTAAGTTTGAAATAATCCCACCTGCTTCTCGAACTAAAAGTCCACCCGCTGCAATATCCCAAGGGGATAAACCAATTTCCCAAAAACCATCGAGTGATCCATTGGCCACATAAGCCAAATCTAATGCTGCTGAACCTGGACGTCTAATGCCGGTGGTTTTTTGTAGCATGGATTTAAACATACCTAAGTAAATATCGAGATGCTTGAAGTCGCGAAATGGAAAACCTGTACCGATCAAAGACTCTTGAAGTTTGTCACATTTCGAAACGCGAATACGTTTGTCATTTAAGAATGCACCACGACCTTTAGTCGCTGTATATAAATCATTTCGGTTAGGTTCATAGATCACGGCCTGTGTAATCTCTCCTTTATGTTGGAGTGCGATAGATACGCAATATTGTGGAAAGCCATGTAAGAAATTTGTGGTGCCATCCAAGGGATCAATGATCCAAATGAAATCACTTTCATTAGATGTTGAGCCTGACTCTTCGCCTAAGAAACCGTGTGTCGGATATGCATCTTTTAAGGTATCAATAATCGCGCGTTCAGCGGCAACATCCACCTCACTCACAAAGTCGTTAAAGTTTTTACTTTTAATAGTCAGCGTTCCGATATCTTGGGATGCTCGATTAATAATGGCACCTGCACGTCGTGCGGCCTTCACTGCAATATTTAACATCGGATGCATAAATGGATTTCTCTCTTTTTATAAGAACGTGTCTATTTAAAGCTTTGTTTTTTTATAGACTTGATAAAATGCTATTTTACATGAAGGAACTCCATGGTCGCTACTGCGGAAGCACTCAATCGTATTCGCATCATTCTCTGCCAAACAAGCCATCCCGGAAATATTGGGGCGACTGCGCGTGCGATGAAAACCATGGGCATTCATTCACTTTATCTTGTCTCTCCTAAAAAATTTCCACATCCTGAAGCAACCGCCATGTCTTCAGGTGCTGATGATGTTTTAAAAAATGCGCATGTAGTGAGCGACTTAGAAGAAGCACTTAAAGGTGTCAAACTTGCAGTTGGCTTATCTGCGAGACGACGTGAACTCACGCAACCTTATTTGGATGTGCGTGAAGTTGCGCATGAAATGATGCATGTGGCGGAAACTTCAGATGTCGCTTTTGTATTTGGCACCGAAATGAGCGGGCTTTCTAATCTTGAGACACATCAATGCCAAGTCTTAAGTTTTATCGATGCGAATCCTGATTACTCATCCTTAAATTTGGCACAAGCTGTGCAAGTGGTATGTCATGAATTAAGACAAGCGAGTTTTTCAAAAAAACCACCTAAACTTTACACAAAAGATTTAGATCTTTTAGCGGATCACGATAGCCTCATGGGATTTTTATCGCATTTAGAAGTGGTGTTAGATGAAATAGAGTTCTTAGATAAAGTCCAAGGCGAACGCCTGATGCAAAGGCTTCATATTTTATTTGCAAGATCACAACTTGAAATTGATGAAGTCAATATTTTGCGCGGCATCTTAACGCAAGTTCAAAAAAAATTAAAAGCTTAAATTCATTTTCGATTAACCCAGCAATTTAGTCGGGTTAATCATTTCATGCGATAATTAGGCTTATGTTTAAAAAAATTAGAGAAGATATTGCGATTGTATTTGAGCGCGATCCTGCTGCGAGGTCGACACTCGAGGTCTTAACGACCTATCCTGGTGTGCATGCACTACTCATTCATCGCTTAGCTCATGCTTTTTGGCAGATTAAACTTTATTGGTTAGGCCGCATGATTTCTCATATCGGTCGTTGGTTCACAGGCATTGAAATTCATCCGGGAGCAATGATTGGTCGTCGCGTTTTTATTGATCATGGCATGGGGGTTGTGATCGGTGAAACCGCAATCATCGAAGATGATTGCACGCTCTATCATGGTGTGACATTAGGTGGTACTTCTTGGAATAAAGGTAAGCGTCATCCCACTTTAAAACAAGGCGTCGTCATCGGTGCGGGTGCCAAAATCTTAGGGCCTATTACGATTGGAAGAGGTGCCAAGATTGGATCCAATGCCGTCGTTGTGAAAGATGTGCCAGCTAAAGCCACAGCTGTCGGTATTCCTGCGCGCATTGTAGAAGAAGAAGGTAAAACAAAACAAAAAAGCACCGTGCAACTTCCAACCTTTAATGCTTATGCAGTGGGTCGTGATGAGCCCGATCCTATGCATAAGAATATCGATCATTTAATGTCGGCTATTAGAAAACAAAACCAAACGATTGAGCGTTTAGAAGCTCAAATTAAATCCTTAAAACCTCGTGCTACCGAGGATCTTAAGCTCGCTAAAGCCTTCTCGCACAATAAAAAGACGTCTAAATAATACTTGATTAAATTAATGGGTTATTCTATACTTTAAGCTTCAGAAACCTAGAGGTTTCAACTAAGTTTAAAGATAAAGGATCTCATTATGCGTCTCACTACCAAAGGTCGTTTTGCAGTGACTGCCATTCTTGATCTCGCATTAAACGAGACAGAAAAGCCTGTCACATTAGCTGACATCAGTGAGCGTCAATCCATTTCCTTATCTTACCTTGAACAGCTTTTTAGCCGCATGCGTCGTGAAGGCATTGTAAAAAGTGTTCGTGGTCCCGGTGGTGGTTATCACCTAGCAAAAAAATATCAAGACATCACAGTGAAGGCCATTATCACAGCCGTCGATGAAGAAATTGATGCAACCCAATGCTCTGGCAAAGAAAATTGTCATGAAGGTGGGCGTTGTATCACGCATGACCTTTGGGCGTCCATTAACCACAAAATATTAGAGTATCTTGAGAGTCTAACTTTAGCGCATCTCGTTGAAGCACAATCTAAAGAGGGCAAGAATCGTGAGCAGGCAGTTTTTTTTCTAAACGACAAACTCAATCAAGGTAGCTTAGCTAAAGCAATCTAATCGACATGATGCAAAAAGTATACTTTGATCATAACGCGACAACAGCCATAGACAAAAAAGTCTTGGGCGTCATGATGCCTTATCTTGAAATGCAACAAGGTAACCCGACAAGCCAACATAGTTTTGGTCGGCATGCGAGAACAGCCATTGAAGAAGCGCGCGAACAAGTGGCATTAGCCATTCACGCTCATCCTACTGAAGTCATTTTTACATCAGGTGGTACTGAAGCGAATAACATGATCGTGCATGGCGCTGCGATTAAAAATCCTCAAAGTACATTGGTTAGAAGCAACATTGAACACCCTTGTGTTGCTCGCCCTATGGAAGCACTAACCCGTCAAGGTTGGCATCATGATTTACTCAAAGTAAATCATGACGGCGTGTTAACTGATGAGGCTTATAAAAATATTAACGTAAATAATGTAAGTCTTATATCCGTGATGCTAGCTAATAACGAAACAGGTGCCATTCAAGAGATGTCGACACTATCTCATTTTGCGAAAGAAAAAAAAGCGCTCTCACATACGGATGCGGTTCAAGCTTTTGGAAAGATGGATGTCAGATTTGATGAACTTCAAATCGATGCCATGACACTTTCGAGTCATAAAATTTATGGCCCACAAGGTGTAGGTGCTTTAATTTTAAATAAGCGTTCCGATATTGAGCCTCTTATTTACGGTGGTGGACAAGAAAAGAATTTAAGAAGTGGCACTGAAAATATTGCAGCGATCGTGGGCTTTGGTAAAGCATGTGAATTGATTTCAGAATCATTTAAAGAAACATCATTACTTACACGTGAACTTCAAATAACACTCGAACTTCATTTGAAAGAATTGGGCGCTGTGATTTTTTCTGAAAAAGTAAAACGATTAAGCAATACAACTTTTTTTGCATTTAAAAATATTGAAGGCTCTACTCTTCTCACCGCGTTAGATAAAAAAGGATTTGCGATCGCAAGTGGCTCTGCATGTTCAAGCGTGAATAAAGAGCCAAGCCATGTATTGCTTGCCATGGGTATTGATGAAGATTTAGCCCGTGGTGCATTGCGAATTAGTTTTGGAAACCAAAATACATTAAATGATGTCAAAACGTTTATTGAAACAATAAAAAAAGAATTACAAACATTAAAACAACTAACTGCGATCGCAGCATAAAAGAGAACCTATGGAACGTAAACCCATTTATTTAGATTACTCAGCAACGACACCCATTGATCCACGTGTTGCTGAAAAAATGATTCCGTATATCACGGAACATTTTGGTAATCCTGCATCACGAAGTCATAGCTTTGGCTGGACTGCAGAAAAAGCGGTGGAAGAGGCTCGAGAAGAAGTCGCTAAACTCGTCAACGCTGATCCTAGAGAAATTGTGTGGACATCCGGTGCCACCGAATCTAATAACTTAGCGATCAAAGGTGCAAGCCATTTTTATAGCACCAAAGGTAAACATGTCTTAACCATTGCAACAGAACATAAAGCAGTGATTGATGCAGTTCGCGAATTAGAACGCGAGGGTTTCACGGCTACTTATTTAGAACCTGAGCCTAACGGCTTAGTAGATTTAGAAAAATTTAAAAAAGCGATTCGCCCTGATACAGTTTTGGCGTCTGTCATGCTTGTCAATAATGAAATTGGTGTCATTCAAGATATTGAAGCTTTAGGCAATATTTGCCGCGAAGAAAAAGTCATCTTTCATGTGGATGCCGCACAAGCGACAGGCAAAGTTGATATTGATTTAGAAAAGCTTCCTGTCGATTTGATGAGTTTTTCTGCACATAAAACATATGGCCCTAAAGGCATTGGTGCGCTTTATGTGAGACGTAAACCACGCATTCGTATCGAAGCACAGATGCATGGCGGTGGTCATGAACGTGGTATGCGTTCAGGCACATTAGCCACTCACCAAATTGTTGGCATGGGTGAGGCATTTAGAATCGCACGCTTGGAAATGAAATCAGAAAATGATCGCATCAGAATATTGCGCGATAAATTACTTCAAGGCCTACAAAGTATTGAAGAGGTTTATGTAAATGGTGACTTAAAACATCGTATTCCACATAATCTTAATATCAGCTTTAACTATGTCGAAGGTGAGTCACTCATCATGGCAGTAAAAGATATTGCGGTCTCAAGTGGTTCTGCATGTACGTCAGCAAGCTTGGAACCAAGTTACGTGTTACGTGCATTAGGTCGTTCAGATGAGTTAGCGCATAGCTCTATTCGTTTTTCGATTGGTCGTTTTACGACGGAAGCTGATGTAGATTTTACGATTCAGTTATTAAAAGACAAGATTCAAAAGTTAAGAGAACTCTCACCTTTGTGGGAAATGTTTAAAGACGGCATTGATATTAGTAAAGTTGAGTGGGCTGCCCACTAGGTTATTTAAAGGACATATATGGCATACAGCGATAAAGTTTTAGATCACTACGAAAACCCAAGAAATGTGGGCTCACTCGACAAGAATGATCCACATGTCGGTACCGGTATGGTAGGTGCTCCAGCTTGTGGTGACGTTATGAAATTACAAATTAAAGTAAGTGACGATGGTGTAATTGAAGATGCAAAGTTTAAAACATACGGCTGTGGCTCAGCGATCGCTTCAAGCTCGCTCGTCACCGAATGGCTTAAAGGTAAAACATTAGACCAAGCATCTGAAATTAAAAACTCTGCGATTGCTGAAGAGTTAGCACTCCCTCCTGTTAAAATTCATTGCTCAGTATTAGCAGAAGACGCAATCAAATCTGCGATTGCTGATTTAAAGAGTAAACAAGGTAAGTAAATTTTATATGGCGATATCATTAACACCTAAAGCTGCGGAACGCGTCGAGAAATACCTCAAGAATCGAGGTAAGGGCGTGGGTCTTCGTCTGGGCGTTAAAACAACGGGCTGCTCAGGTATGGCTTATACACTGGAGTTTGTTGACGATACTTTGCCTGAAGATCAAATATTTGAAAGCCATGGCATTAAGATCATGGTAGATCCAAAAAGTCTTGTCTATATTGATGGTACCGAACTCGATTTTGAAAGAGAGGGCTTAAACGAAGGCTTTAAATTTAATAACCCTAACGTCAAGGCAGAATGTGGCTGCGGTGAAAGCTTTACAGTGTGAGCTTAAATTTTTTTACCCTACTCCAACTTCCAGAAGCATTCGTTATTGACTTAGAAAAGCTTAATCAGAATTACCAAAGCATTCAAAAAGAAATTCATCCTGATCGATTTGCATCTTTTGATGATGAAGCCAAACTAGAATCCATAAAGAAAACCGCGCAACTCAATGATGCTTATCAAACCTTAAAATCTCCCATTCGACGCGCAGAATATTTACTTCGATTGAATGGCATCGATATCCACGATGAAAAATATACAGCTGTATCGCAAGATTTCTTAATGCAGCAAATGGAGTGGCGAGAAGAGCTTGAGACAGAAAAACAAAATAAAGTAGCGCTCGAAAAATTAGCGCATGATATTCAAAAAAATAAAAACGAAATGATCAGTCAGCTACCAACATTCTTTGACAATAAAAATAATCTTAGCGATGCCATTAAAGTCACGCGTGAACTTAATTTTATTGAAAAAATTGAACAGCATATCAATGACGCTTTAATCGAGATAGTTTAAAACCATGGCCCTTCTTCAAATCGCAGAGCCTGGACAAAGCACCCTTCCTCATCAACATAAACTTGCGGTAGGTATTGATTTAGGTACAACAAATTCTCTTGTGGCGACTGTTCAAAGTGGGTTGCCTGTCATATTAAAAGATATGGATGAAAATTCCCTCATACCATCTATCGTTTATTACGGTAAAAATGAAACTAAAGTAGGTCATGAGGCATTACCTTATTTATCTAAAGATGCTATGAACACCATTGTGTCGGTGAAGCGCTTTATGGGTCACACCCGATCTGATATTCAAAATCCAGAATCCCTTCCGTATAACTTTGATGATGCTAGCCAGGACATACAAATTAAAACTAGCCAGGGTTTAAAGCATCCCATTGAAATCTCATCAGACATCTTAAAAAAATTAAAAGATCTTGCTGAAGTTTCTTTGTGTGGAGAAATTACAGGGGCTGTGATTACAGTACCCGCTTATTTTGATGATGCCCAGCGTCAAGCCACCAAAGATGCAGCGAAATTAGCCGGCATCAATGTATTAAGGCTTATTAATGAGCCCACGGCTGCAGCTGTTGCATATGGACTTGATCAAAAAAAAGAAGGCATCTTCGTTATTTATGACTTGGGTGGTGGTACCTTTGATGTGTCTATCTTAAAACTTCAAAAAGGAATTTTTGAAGTTTTAGCAACGAATGGCCATCCCCATTTAGGTGGCGATGATTTTGATCAAGCGATTGTAGAGCTCATTAAAAATGAAAATCAGATCGATCAGCTTAACCATGAAGATAAACGCTCCCTCATTACACACGCTAAATCTTTAAAAGAAAATCTTACAAAAGATTTGTCTGCAAAGACGATCATCAAATTATCTAATGGCAAGGAAATTGCATTCTCTTTAAGTCGAGAGTCATTCTTTAAATTAACGCATGATCTTGTTCAAAAAACGATTCAACCTATAAGACGGGCATTAAGTGATGCTAAATTATCAATCGAATCAATTGACGGTGTGGTAATGGTGGGTGGTGCAACACGTATGCCTCACATCCAATCAGAAATTAAAACGTTCTTTAAGAAGGAATTGCTGAATGATCTTAACCCGGATGAAGTGGTGGCACTAGGGGCAGCAAGACAAGCTCATACACTCGCTGGTAATAAATCAGACCAAGATTTACTTCTTCTCGATGTGACGCCATTATCACTTGGCGTTGAAACCATGGGCGGTTTAGTTGAAAAGATTATTCATAGAAACTCTACAATACCTGTCGCAAAAGCGCAGGAATTTACAACCTATAAAGATGGGCAGACTGCAATGTCCATCCATGTATTACAAGGTGAGCGTGAACGTGTATCAGATTGCAGATCACTTGCGAACTTTACTTTAACGGATATTCCGCCGATGGTAGCAGGGGCTGCAAAAATTCGCGTCACTTTCCAGATTGATGCAGATGGATTACTTTCCGTATCGGCAAAAGAATTATCTACCAATAAAGAAACAAGCATTACGGTCAAACCTTCTTATGGTTTATCTGAAGATCAAATTACAAATATGCTTAAACAATCTTTTGAAAAAGCTGATGAAGATAAAAAAATCCGCGCATTGAGTGAAGCTAAAATTGAAGGTGAACAAATTATCACAGCCGTTCAAAATGCCTTAGATAAAAATGGTGGTCAATTATTATCTCAAGATGAAATCTTGATAATTGAAAATGCTATAAAAACTCTCTCATCCTCTCTTAAAACCAATGATACTGATGCAATTATTCAGCATACAAAAGATTTAAACCTGCTCACAGAATCTTTTGCGGCAAAACTTATGGATCAATCTGTAGGTAATGCACTTAAAGGCAAATCAATAGATAAGGTAAACTTATAATATGCCAAAGATTATTATTTTGCCTCATATTGAAATTTGCCCTCAAGGGGAAATAATTGACGCTAAACCTGGGCTTTCTATTTGTGAGAATTTATTACAAAACCATATTGAAATAGAACATGCTTGCGACCAAGTATGTGCATGTACCACATGCCATGTCATTGTGCGTGAAGGTTTTGAAACATTAAATGCAGCCGATGATTTGGAAGAAGATCTTCTTGATAAAGCTTGGGGATTAGAACCTAACTCAAGACTTTCGTGTCAGGCTATTGTTGATAAGCATGACCTCACTATTGAAATTCCACGCTACACCATCAATATGGCAAAAGAAGGTTAAGCCTTAATTTTTCTTTTTACAGGCTGAGCGACCAAACTATACTTAAGCAATAAATTTTGCTGGCCTGATAATTTAGCATTTGATGAAGATGCTGATTGCTTATAAAGGCCATCAGCATTCATGTTCCAGCTTGAAGTATCCTTCAATAATTCATTCAAACCTTCATTAATCACCTTCTGCTTTAATTCAGGATCTAGAATGGGGAAAGCCACTTCAATTCTTCTAAATAAGTTTCGATCCATCCAGTCGGCAGAGGACAAATAAACTTCTTCTTTGCCGTGTGCATAAAAATAGAAAATGCGATGATGCTCTAAAAATTGACCCACAATAGATCGCACACGAATATTTTCAGAGAGCCCCTTAACTTTAGGCTTAAGCGCGCAAACACCTCTTACTATTAAATCAATTTTGACACCTGCTTGTGAAGCTTTATAAAGTTCATTGATGACAGAAGGCTCTAAAAGCGCATTTACTTTTGCAACAATTCTTGCGGGCTTACCTAGCTTTGCTGCTCTAGCTTCATTTTGAATATGCTTTACAACTTGATCATACATAGTGAATGGTGAATGCCATAAAGACTTCAATTTAATTAAGCGACTCGTGCCTGTAAGTTGCATAAAAATCTTATGAACATCGTCACATATAGATACGTTTGATGTCATTAATCCAAAATCTGTATAAAGCTTAGCTGTTCTTGGATGATAATTTCCTGTGCCTAAATGAACGTAACGCCTTAAAGTATGCTCCGGCTTTTTCTTGCCTTTCGCAGGTAGTAATTCTTTTCTTACAATCATAATCATCTTGGCATGGCATTTGTGCTTCACTACGCCATAAACCACATGCGCTCCCACCTCTTCTAATTTAGCAGCCCAAGAGATATTTGTTTCTTCATCAAATCGTGCCAAAAGCTCCACAATCACCGTCACTTCTTTTCCGTTTTTAGCAGCCTCAATTAAGGCATCCATGACAGGGGAAACATTACCCGTTCTGTAAATGGTTTGTTTGATCGCTAAAACATCTGGATCTTTTGATGCAGCTCTCAATAAATTTAATACAGGCTCAAAGCTCTCGTATGGATGATGAAGGAGAATATCTCGCGTTTTAAGCTCGTCAAAAATAGATCCTTTAATGAGTGGTAGTTTAGGCGTATGAGATGGGAACTTCAAATCAGGTCTATTTACGATATCGGCAACTTGCATCAATCGCATCAAGTTCACAGGACCATCAACACGATAACAATCCTCAGGATTTAAATCACAAGATTTTCTTAAGTACTTAAGAAGGTGATCGGGGATATCAGATGATATCTCAAGCCTTACTGCATCCCCTAAATGTCTAGTAGACAATTCTCCTTTTAATGACTCCTTTAGATCCGAAATGTCGTCATCTGAAACAAATAAATCTGAATTTCTTGTGACTCTAAATTGGTAACAACCGGTAATCTTCATGCCAGGAAAAAGCTCATACACAAAAGATTGCATAAATGTCGACAAGATTACAATTCCGTAAGGTTTTTGACTGATACGTGTTGGCATCTGAATGACGCGCGGAATAGATCTTGGCGCTTGAACCACAGCTAATTTAGGAGTTCTTCCGAAATCATCTCTACCTTCTAGGGTCACAAAAAAGTTTAAACTCTTATTAATCACCTTAGGAAAGGGATGTGCTGGATCTAAAACAATAGGGGTAAGTACGGGGACCAACTCTTTTTCAAAATAAGTTTTAGCCCAGCGATGTTGGCTTGGTGTCCAGGCACTTTCAAAATGTAAATGAATGCCCTCTCGCTCGAGTCTCGGCAAAATATCCTTCTGGAATATTTTATATTTATGACTTACAAGCGTTTGGGTCTCTTTCACAATTTTAAGATACGCATCGCTTACGACGAGACCATCTTGCGTTTTACTTTTAGGGTTTTTTCTTAACTGTTCTTTTAAGACTGCAATACGAATTTCAAAAAATTCATCTAAATTACTAGAAACAATACAAATATATTTAAGGCGTTCTAGGAGAGGTATTTTAAGATTTTGGGCTAAAGCAAGGACGCGTCGGTTGAATTCGAGCGCTCCTAATTCACGATTTAATAAATTAAGTTTAGATTTCACAACATTCATACTATCATTCTGATTAGTCAATGTGACATTCACATGACATTTATAAGATATGTCATCGATATGTCATAAATATGATTTAAATTAGCGACCTTTATGATCATCCCTCAACTTAAAACAGAAAAATCTACTGAAAACCTCAATGGTTTATATGCTTCTATTGATTTAGGCTCTAATAGCTTTAGGATGATGATTGCTAAAATCAATTATCTCCCCACGGGTGTTCAATTTCAAACGATTGATACGTTAAGAGACACGGTAAGACTCGCTGGGGGGCTCAATAAAGATAATGAATTAAGTGAAGAGTCGATGACCAAAGCATTGGCTGCTATCCTAAGATTTGGTGATCGCTTAAGAAGCTTTAGTCCCCATCAAGTTGTAGCAGTTGCCACCAATACATTCCGAGTCGCTCGTAATGCAAAAAAATTCGTTGATGAAGCAGAGAAACTTTTAGGTTTTCCCATAGATGTAATTTCAGGCAACGAAGAAGCAAGGCTTATATATATCGGAGCTTCTCATATCGCACCTATGTGTGCGGGTAAACGTCTTGTCTTTGATATTGGTGGCGGCTCTACTGAAATCATTATAGGGGACGGTCACGAGCCTAAACTTTTAGAATCTCTTCCTATTGGATGTGTTTCTTTCAGCCAAAGATTCTTTTCAGAAGGTATTGTAGATGAAGAAAATTTTAGGGCTGCACAAAATGCCGCTTTAAAGGAAATCAAAGCAATTGCCCCTTTCTATCGAAAAATGGGCTGGGAGCAGGCTATTGGTTCATCAGGCACAGCTAGAGCCATTGCAGAACTCATTGCACTCAATGGACTAAGTGGAGAAGCTCATAATCTTCCAGTTGAAGAAACGGGTGGCGTCATAACGCGACATGGATTGGAACTGCTCAAGAAAACCTTATTGGAAACAAAGTATACAGAAAAATTAAACCTATTGGGATTAAAGGCGGATCGAAAACCTGTCCTTCCAGGAGGTCTTGCAATTATGATCTCAGCCTTTGAAGAATTAAGTATTGAACATATGGAGATCACTGAAGCCGCTCTACTATTTGGTTCTCTTCATCACTTGTATGATCAGTCTAAAAATGGTGCCCACACTAAGAAAAAAGGAATCCTTAAAACGCTCTTTAACTCAATCGGTAAGTTAGAAAATCTAGACACACGGCATGGTCTCATTGAACAGCTTGGAAAACGTTTTAATGTGGATGAAGCTCAATTTAAACGCGTTAGTCAAACAGCTGATTTTTTTCTAGATCAATTGCCGATCTTTAAAAAAGAAGATAGAAAAAATAATCGTAAACTTTTAACATGGGCTTCATATCTGCATGAAATTGGTTTAGCAGTATCTAGAGCCGACTATCAAAAACATTCTGCTTATATTATTTCAAATGCTGATCTTCCCGGATTTTCAAGGCTTGATCAGGCAAGGCTCGCAGGTCTTGTATTGGGTCACAATGGAAAACTTAACAAACTTCCTATAAGCCCTGGTTACATCGACTGGCATTTATTATTCTGTTTAAGGCTAGCGCAAGTTGTTTCTAGAAAAAGAGAGAATGAAGCATTACCCCTTATTAAGGTTCAACAAAGCGCTAAAGGATTTAAATTAAAAATTTCTAAGGCTTGGCTAGAAAAGAATCCGTTCATTCAATTTGGACTCAATAAAGAAGCGTCTGATTGGAAAAAGATTGAATGGAAATACGAAATAGATCTTTATTAAACAGTACTTTTCGCGTTACTAATTCTAGTATTCGTATATCTCGCTAATGATGTTTTTTGTGCGATGATATTTTTATAAAATTTAGCAATTTTTTTAGCTAAGACGTTAGCACTCCATTTATCTTGAGCGTATTGTCTTCCCTTCTCTCCAATACTTTTACGTTTTAACGGATCAGATAAAAGGATAGCCACTTTGTCTGCAAAGTCGCTCGTATCATCTTTTGCTATTAATACACCTTCGCCCTCAATAAGTATTGATTTGGTCCCGAGTTCTGCAAGAGCTACGACTGCTGTCCCTTGAGCCATTGCTTCTAAAAGGACCAATCCTTGTGTTTCACTCTTTGATGCAAAAACAAATACATCGGCAGCTTGATAACAAGCTATGAGTTCGTGATTTCTATCTAAGTATCCAATCATTTTAACTTTGTTCACGAGACCTAATTTGGCAATAGAGGCTTTAATTGAATCTTCTGCAGGGCCTTCACCAGTAATTACAAGTAAAGCATCAGGATGCTTTTGAATTAATTTCACATGCATTTCGAGTAAGAACTCAATATTTTTTTCGTGAGCCACACGACCAACAAATAGAAGCATCGGTTGCGTTAATGGAATATCATGGCTGATTCGAAAATATTCTCCATCTACTTTAGCAAAACTAGAATCATCCAAGCCTGTAGCTACAACTTCTGCAGATGTTTTAATACCATATTCTTTTAATACGTCCAACATTGGCTTTGATGGCGACACAATCCCATCTACAGCATTACATTGTCTTCTTGATATTGTTCTCGCAAGTTTTCTAGAAATAAATTGTGGAATAAATGGTAGATAATGGTGTAAATAATCTTCAAAGAATGTGTGGTAGGTTTCAACTACAGGAATATCTAATTTCTTACCAAAATGAATGCCGACATAGTGCGCTGTAAATGGTGTATGAATATGTATCACATCAAAATGTCTTTCTTCAATCCAAGGCAATAGCGCTTTTAATTTACCAAAATTCATTAATCGATCTTCAGGATCAAAATAAATCTTATGGGAAGGCACTCTAATGATCCAATCTTGATGCTTATCGTCATCCCCGTAAGAAGGGGCAATTAAAGTCACTTGGTGACCCAGTATTTTAAGCTCATTGGCAAAAGTATTGATGGATGTAGAAACACCATTCACCCGCGGGAAAAAAACGTCAGAAATAAAAAGTATATTCATTTAGATAAAATATAAAGAAATGGTTGAAATTATAATACCAATGAGAGCACCGACTAAAACATCACTTGGGTAATGAAGACCTAAAATAGGCCTAGATAATCCAATTAAGATCGTGAACGGAATTAAACCAAAAGACAACATTGGATAATAATGAATAGCTACCATTGAAAAAATAACTGCATGCAATGTATGTCCAGATGGAAAACTAAACTGATCTAGAGGAATACTTCTTAATGAAATTTGCTGGTGCACATTAAATGGTCGTGGACGAAGCGTCCTAACTTTAAGCCACTTGTAAATTAAAGTTCCTAATAATCCGGCTGCTGCCATATGACATACCGGCAAGAATGCGTGAGCCTGGTCTACAAATAACATTAGAGCCATAAGGCTATACCAAAAAACACCATCGCCTAGACGACTAATTGCTTTAAAGAAGTTTCTTATAAGTATATTGTGACTTGTTCTATTGAATGTAATACATAAATGGCTATCAACATGATGAAACTGATTCATGTACAACCTAATTTTATTTGGCATAGCATTTATCCATAATAGATATTGGAGTTAGGTTAATATCAAATTGTGAAATTTTTATGACAGATTTTGAGATAAGTTTTTTGAAACTATCTCATGCGTATAACTTGCAAGCTCTTTCCGATTACCTCTAGGTCTTATAGGCTGAAGCACATCAAGAATAGCTATGATATTGCTTCCATTTTTAATTTTCATGATCGAATCCACGAGGGACATGTCATCCACAAATGCAACTTTGTCTGAGTAGGCGTTATGTTCAATGTATCTTAAGCAGATTGGTAAGATCGCTTTATTCGTATCGATAGAGGCTTGAAATAAATTACTTTTAAAGGGCAGCACGAATCGACCATTTGTTGAAGTCCCTTCTGGAAATATACATACGGATCGCTTGATCAAGCGTCGCTTCATTTTCTTCAAGGCTTTTTTTATATCTGACACCTTATCGCGCCTAATAAATATCGTACCTGTCATCTGGGCTACCCAGCCAAAGAGAGGCCACGAGGCCACATCTGATTTCGCCACAAAAATAGATGGTTTAATAGACTGAATGACAATAATGTCTAACCAAGAAATATGGTTAGAAACCATTAAATATCTCTTCTCATTAAAAAGATAGGGTTCAAACCCTTCTACTCTCACCTCAATTTCAAAAATAGATAAAAGCCTCTTGCACCAGAACTGAATGATTTTTTCCTGTTGTTTCTTTGAAGAAATAAGGATTAATAGACACAGAGGAATCACCAGTAATATATGTAAAAGTATCTTTAGGGTTTTCATGTAGGCCATATTAATTAACTTCTGTGTCATATTTGTGACATTGTTCTGTCACGAAACTTTCACACTTGTCATATTTAATGCACACATATGAAACGTTATCGTGCAATTTGGATATCCGATGTTCACCTCGGCACCACCGAGTGCAAAGCCGAATATCTTCTCGACTTCCTTAAAAACAATACCGCAGAAACTATATACCTAGTAGGCGATATCATCGATGGCTGGGCTTTAAAGAAAAGATGGTACTGGCCACAAAAGCATAACGACGTCATCCAAAAGTTACTCCGTAAGGCAAGAAAAGGCTCTAAGGTTATCTATATCCCAGGTAACCATGATGAATTGGGTCGGCAATTTATCAATATGACCTTTGGCGATATTGAGATTAAGAATGATCTCATTCACACAACACTTCAAGGCAAGAGACTTTGGGTAACTCATGGTGATCTTTTCGATAATATTATCTCCTACGCTAAGTGGTTATCTTTTATAGGCGATGGTCTTTATTACGTAATTTTGAGAATCAATCATTACTCAAATGCTATTAGACATAAGTATGGGTTTCATTACTGGTCTTTTTCTTCTTACATTAAAAATTCAATTAAAAATGTTGTGAAGTACGTTGAAAATTTTGAGCAGCTTATGGCGAAAGAGGCTAAACGTAAAAAATGTGATGGTGTGATTTGCGGACACATCCATAAAGCTGCCATGAAAAAAATTGATGGTATTGATTACTATAATGACGGTGATTGGGTTGAAAGCCTTACCGCGCTTGTTGAAACTAAGAAGGGTAAATTAAAACTCATCGATTGGCACAAGCAATCGCTGTCATAAAAAATTAAAACTATCTTCACATAAATGACATATTTCAATTCTAAAGTGATACAAACTTTATAAAGGAATTTTTTATGAGCGAACTAACCTTGGAACCAACCTTAGCCAATGAATTGTTAATTCAAAAACAAGAACATCAAAGTCACCAAGCTCTAAAAGAACCCATTCAAATTTCTTGGGCACAGAATGATAACGAGATTAAAGAGGCTCAGCAATTAAGATATAAGGTATTTGCAGAAGAGATGGGTGCTCATCTACCCTCCAATGCTGAAAAATTAGATAAGGATGTGCTCGATCAATACTGTGACCACCTCTTAATCCGAGACACGGAAACTTTAAAAGTGATTGGTACTTATCGCGTGCTACCCCCTCACAAAGCTAAAGAGGCTGGCTTCTATTACTCTGATATGGAATTTAATTTAGATCGCTTAAATCATCTTTCAGACAAGATGGTTGAAATAGGTCGTTCATGTGTTCATAAAGATTATCGCACTGGTGGCGTCATCATGGCTTTATGGAGTGGGCTAGCTCAATATATGAAAAAGCATGGCTATGAGGTGATGATTGGGTGCGCGAGTGTGCCTATGGGTGATGGCGGTCATTACGCGGCAAGTTTAGCTAAAAAAATTAACGCTTCCCATTTATCAAGTTTAGAGTATCGCGTCACACCAAAGTTACCTCTACCTATTCACGAGCTTGATCAAGATTTAGATGTTGAACCTCCGGCTTTGTTAAAAGGATATTTACGGATTGGCGCTAAAATTTGTGGTGATCCTGCTTGGGACCCTGACTTTAATACTGCAGATTTCTTAACGATGTTATTTTTAAAAGATATTAATCCGAGATACGCGAAACATTTTTTGGGTTTAGTTTAATTTGTAAGACCTGCAAGAATTAACTCTTCCCTAGATTCTTTCAAAAGGGTCTGGAAAGATTTGTTTTTAAGTAGTTCTGTCGCAACAAGCGTGCCTAAAACATGTCCGCCCTCTACATCGGATGGAAAATGAGCTCCGCAGTTAATCCTATTTTCGCCATATAACCGAGCCCGCTCCATAATCACTTTTGATTTTTCTGGAATGAGATTCGCAAGAACAACCCCCATCGCATAACCTAAAGTTGTATGGCCACTTGGATAACTGTGATTTAAATTATCAGCAACAGGTGGAACACATGCATGAATTTCAGAATCTTCTTGGTAAGGCCTTTTCTTCATAAAATACTTCTTAAATAGCTGGCTCTCAAAACTCGCGTTATATTTAACTTCATCAAAAAGTAATTTTGTTTTAGGCAATTTTTCAATATCAAATCCAAGCAATACATCCTCAAAAAAAGTAACACTCAAATTCAAAGCATCTTTAACTGCAAGATCTTTTTGGTTTTGATCGAGCTTTGACATGGTAATTTTCATGATTGCTATTTCAGCGTTTGATTCACTTGAATGATTCTGAGGTGGCCACGGAAGTACTCTTTCAGGCTTGAATATCTGTTCATCAATATAGAGCTTATGGTTTGATTTTTCATTTGAAAAGCATGCTGGCATATTAAATAAAAATAATAAAAATATGATTGCCCATTTATTTTTTTGGATTAAACACATAATTAAGATTCCTTTAATAGATGGGTGTGAAGTATCTCTATGCAGTTAGCCCATGACCATTTTTGATTCATATTAGAAGCAATGCTTCTTCGATCTAGCTTTAAGCATCGACGTATATTATTCTCTAAATCATCTCCAAGATATCCTGTGACACCCTCTTCCACAATGTCTATAGGGCCTGTGACTTTATAGGCTGCAATAGGCAATCCATTTGCAAGTGCTTCAATCATAACAATGCCGAATGTATCTGTTTTACTTGGAAAGCAGAAGACATCATGACGCTTATAAATATCGGCTAACTCAGAACCAAAGCGATAACCTAAAAAATTAACTTTAGGGTATTTTAATTTTAATTTTTTTAGAATTGGCCCTTCACCGACGATTGTAATTTCAAACTTATCTTGTAATTCACACAAGACTTCCAAATTCTTTTCTTTACTTACACGTCCTACGTAAATAATCTTAGGGAATTTTGATTTTCGAATGGGTTTATCGCTTATTAAATTTTTTGATACGCCCCTCGTCCATACTTCGACTTGGTTGAATCCTTTTTTATTTAACTCTTCCTTGCAAGAATGAGAGGGAACTAAGATTGCCTTGCTGTCGTTATGAAAAACCTTAAGATAGCTATAGGTAATAAAATGTGGAATTCTTAAAAGCTTCCAAAGGTATTCCGGAAACTTAGTATGGTAACCCGTGGTGTAAGGGATTTTATTTAATTTGCAGTAAACTCTTGCTGCCAAACCAATTGGGCCCTCTGTACCGATATGAATGTGAGTAGGATCTATTTCTTTAATTTTTCTATAGGCCTTAAGGGGCTCTTTGCAAATCTGAACTTCCGGATAAATAGAGAAACTTTTCCATTTAAATAATCCAGGATGAATCACGTAAGTTTTTTTACGTGAATATTTGAGGATGTTTCTATAAGTTGTAGAAACACCATTTACTTGATCGAAGGAATCTGTTGCGATAAGAATCTTGTGCACAATGGATTTTTTCAAATAAATATGACAATTTCTTTACAAAATTTAAGAATAATTGAATTAAATTTTCAAACAAAGTATGAATCGCTTTAGAATTGAATTTTTAAAATTTTTAATTTCTCATAAACTATGAAAAGTCCATACAAAGGTAAAACAGGTATTAAGCGTTTAATTAATGCATTTAAATATTCAGTAGCGGGCACTTTAGCTGCTTTTAAACATGAGGATGCTTTTAGGCAAGAAGTGATTTTAAGCGCTATCCTTATTCCTCTCGCAATATATCTTGGTCAAACAGCCACAGAGCAAGCCCTTATGATTGCTAGTATCTTATTAATCATTATTGTTGAGCTATTAAATTCATCTGTAGAAGCGACAGTAGATCGCATTTCCGTTAAGCGTCATAAGCTTGCAAAACGTGCTAAAGATATTGGAAGTGCGGCAGTTTTTTTTAGTTTAATTAATGCAGCAGTCATTTGGTTTTTGATTTTAGTTAAATAAAGATTTTTTTGTTTACTTTTAAATTTTAATAAATTTGAAAATCTTTAACGTTTTATTTCTTTGTACAGGTAATTCAGCTCGAAGCATCTTAGCTGAAGCCTTAACGACCACATTAAGCCAAGGAAGATTTATCGGTTTTTCAGCGGGCTCAAAACCTACCGGAAAAGTGCACCCCATCGCCGAAGCATTAGCAATTGAAATGGGTTATCCTAAAAAGAATTTAAGGTCAAAAAGTTGGGAAGAATTTTCAAAGCCTGATGCACCTCACATGGATTTTATTATTACCGTGTGCGATAATGCCGCCAACGAGGCATGTCCTATATGGTTAGGTCACCCTGCAACAGCACATTGGGGCTTTCCAGATCCAGCATCTATAGAAGGAAATGATCAAGACAAAAGATTGGCTTTTCAAAAAATCTTAGGCATGATTAAAAGAGATATAGAATTATTCATCAAACTCCCGTTAGAGTCGCTCAATCATGAAGCTATTAAAAAAAGTATTCAAGCCATTCACTCTAATAAATAAGCGTTATTTGGCGGAATTTTTTGGCACCGCTATTCTCCTAGCTGTTATTACGGGGTCGGGACTTATGGGTCAAATCTTAAGCGTTAATAATGACGGTATTATTCTATTAGGCAATAGTATTGCAACAGGAGCTGCGCTTTATGTCCTTATCTCACTTTTGGGACCTATATCTGGAGCACACTTCAATCCACTCGTGACCTTTATGGCAAAGCTCAACAAACAATTCAAGCAAAAATTAGTATTGGGTTACATTTCGGCTCAAGTGACGGGCGCGATTACGGGTGTATGGCTTACGCATGCGATGTTTAGCTTGCCCATTTTACAAACTTCTGAAAAATTAAGAACAGGCTATGGTATCTGGTTTAGCGAATTTATCTCATCCCTCATTCTATTAAGCGTTATCTATCTAGGACAAAAAAAATTTAAAAAGAATGTAGCTATGATGATCGCACTCTCTGTCACCGCGGGTTATTGGTTTACCTCATCTACCTTCTTTGCAAACCCGGCGGTGACAATTGCAAGAAGCCTAACAAATACCTTTGTGGGTATCGCTCCTCAACATGTTTTTGGATTTCTATTCGCCCAATTTTTAGCTCTTCTTGTCATTAGCTTTTTTCTTAAAAAGAATAGAGCTTAAGTTTTCTAAATTTTTATCCAAAAAACCTAAGTAAGTGACATAAAATTGTCACATTTCATTCCTATAATTGTCCCAGGATTTAACAAACCTATTAACACTAACAATTCTTCGGAGAAATACATGAAATTATTAAAAAAACTGCTCATGTCCTCAGTTTTCGTAATTGGATCAATGAGTTACATGAATTCTATCGCGGCTGAGATGACAGGCGCAGGCTCTTCTTTCGTTTACCCAGTTCTTTCAAAGTGGTCAGAAGCTTATAAAGCAAAAACTGGTAACAGCTTAAATTACCAATCCATTGGATCAGGTGGTGGTATTAAGCAAATTAAAGCAAAAACAGTAGATTTTGGTGCAACAGATGCACCTATGTCCCCAGCTGATCTTGATGCAGGTGGCATGGTTCAATTCCCAACAATCGTGGGTGGTGTTGTTCCAGTTCTCAACCTTCCTGGCATTAAACCAGGCGAGCTTAAGTTAACAGGTGAAATTCTTGCTGACATTTTCAGTGGCAAAATTACTTACTTTAATGATAAACGTATTCAAGAAATTAATCCTGGTGTAAATATTCCTTCTTCACCTATTTCAGTTGTTGTTCGTGCTGACAGCTCAGGTACAACTGCAATCTTTACTGATTACTTATCAAAAGCTCAACCTAGCTTTAAAGAAAAAGTAGGTCAAGGAACAACTGTAAACTGGACGGCTGATTCAACTATCAGTGGTAAAGGTAATGAGGGTGTAGCTGCTAACGTTAACCGTGTTAAAAATTCAATCGGTTATGTAGAGTTTGCTTATGCAAAGAAAAACCATATGATTTACACACAACTCAAAAATGCTGCGGGTAACTTTGTACAGCCTGAAGAAAAATCATTCGCAGCGGCAGCCGCTGGTACAGAATGGTCTAAATTCCCAGGCATGGCAACATTTATTACAAATGCTCCGGGTGCAGATTCATGGCCTATCACTGGCGCAACATTTATTGTTATCTACAAAGATCCAACAGATAAACAAAAAACTGATGAAGTACTTAAGTTCTTTGAATATGGATTTAAAGAAGGTCAAGATATGGCTAAAAGCTTAGACTATGTGCCTATGCCAGATGCTACAGTAAACTTTATCAACAAATCTGTATGGTCACAAGTTCATAGAAAGTAGTATGATTTTTTAAGAAATGAAAAAATCCCCATCCACCATGATGGGGATTTTTATTCTTAACCACTAACATAAAGAATTACATGGAATCTTCCTTAACCTCTGAACAGAAAAAAATAAATGCCGCTAAGATTTCAAAGCGGGAAAAGATTTTTGAATTTATCTTTTTTAGAACATCTCAAGCATCTTCGATGTTTGTTTTAGTAGTGCTTCTCGGAATTTTTTTATCACTCCTTATTAACGCATGGCCTTCTTTCAAAGAATTTGGTTTTGGTTTCTTTTTTAGTCCTGAATGGAATATTACCAAAAATAAATTTGGTGGCCTCATTGGCATTTACGGCACTGTTATATCATCTTTTATTGCACTTCTGATTGCTACACCTCTAAGTTTTGGTATCGCCCTTTTCTTGACTGAAATATGTCCGATGGTTTTACGCCGACCTCTAGGAATTGCAGTAGAGCTTCTCGCGGCGATTCCTTCTATTATTTATGGTATGTTTGGTCTTTTTGTCTTTTCGCCTATCTTTGCTGATTATGTTGAGCCATTTTTACAAGCAACTTTAGGACATATCCCAGGCGTAGGTATTCTATTTTCAGGTGGCGGTAATGGCATAGGTGTTCTTTGTGCAGGACTTATTCTAGCCATGATGATTTTGCCTTTTATTTCTGCTGTAATGCGTGACGTTTTTTTAATAGTCCCTCCCGTTTTAAAAGAGTCAGCTTACGGCATAGGTTGTACGACTTGGGAAGTTTCAAGGTTTGTAGTCTTACCTTATACAAAAAATGGATTAATTGGTGGCATCATGTTAGGCCTTGGTCGAGCGTTAGGCGAAACGATGGCAGTAACATTTGTGATTGGAAATGCACAACGTATTCAGCCGTCTCTATTTGCACCGGGTAGTTCAATTGCATCAACTCTTGCAAACCAATTTGGCGAAGCGTCCCCAGGCCTTCATTTCTCTTCTTTGTTTGCTTTGGGTCTGACGCTCTTTATTATTACGTTGATCGTTTTAACTCTCGCAAAACTCATGCTGATTCGCATGCAAAAAAATGAAGGAGCTTCTTCATGAGTGAAGCTATGAAACTTAAAGAATCTTTAATCGCTAAAAGGAAGCGTACTAATTTTGTAGCGCTTATTTTATCAATGTCAGCCATGACGATTGGCATGGTATTTCTTCTATGGATCTTAAGTATCCTTTTCATTAAAGGCTTCTCTGCGATTGATTGGTCTATCTTTGCAAATAGCACGCCTGCGCCTGACTCAAAAGGTGGTGGATTGGCGAACGCCATTGTTGGAAGTTTAATGATGGTAGGGAGTTGTACTTTTATCAGCGCACCCCTTGGTGTCCTCGCTGGCATCTATCTTTCAGAATATGGTACACGAAGTAAAGTAGCGTCTGTTACAAGATTTGTCACCGATATCATGCTTTCAGCTCCCTCGATTGTCATTGGCCTTTTTGTATACTCTCTTGTTGTCGCTCGTGCTCAGCACTTCTCGGGATGGTCTGGCACAATCGCACTATCTCTTATTGCAATTCCTGTAGTTGTTCGCACAACAGAGAATATGTTACGCCTTATTCCCGGCACCCTTCGTGAGGCAGCTTACGCATTAGGCGCATCTAAATGGAGAGTTTCATTATTTATTATTTTAAGAGCCGCTAAAAGTGGTGTTATGACAGGGATATTGCTCGCTGTTGCGCGTGTTAGTGGTGAAACTGCACCTCTTTTATTTACCGCATTAAACAATCAATTTTTCTCGACCAATATGAATGCTCCGCTCGCAAACTTGCCAGTGGTGATTTTTCAGTTTGCGATGAGCCCTTATGACAATTGGGTAAATCTCGCATGGGGTGGATCTCTTCTAATTACTTTAACTGTACTAGGTTTAAATATAATCACACGTATTTTATTTAGCGATAAAAAAGAAGGATAGATGATATGAAGAATTCTGACTCAAAAAAAACTAAAACTGAGGCTAAGAAAAAAATGGCGCAAGCAAAACCTATGACGAATAACGCTGCAATTCCCAAGCCTTCATCATCTAACTCAAAAAATGCTTTGGAAATACGTAATCTTAATTTTTACTATGGCTCCTTCCACGCGCTAAAAAATATTAATTTCAGTATCAAAGAAAAGGAAGTCACAGCCTTCATTGGCCCTTCTGGTTGTGGTAAATCAACACTTCTAAGAACGTTGAATCGTATGTACGATTTATATCCGGGTCAAAAAGCAACAGGCGAAATTAATTTCTACGGCGAAAATATTCTGAATCCTAAACAGGATTTAAATTTATTGCGCTCACGTATCGGAATGGTTTTCCAAAAGCCAACGCCCTTCCCTATGTCAATTTATGAAAACATCGCATTTGGCGTACGTCTTTATGAAAAATTATCTAAGGCCGAGATGGATGAGCGTGTTGAATGGGCTCTTAAAAAAGCTGCGATCTGGGATGAAACAAAGAATAAACTCAATCAAAGCGGTCTCTCGCTCTCTGGTGGACAACAACAAAGACTATGCATTGCTCGTGTGATTGCTAATCAACCTTCTATACTTTTACTTGATGAACCAACCTCTGCGTTGGATCCTATTTCAACAGGTAAGATTGAAGAGCTCATCTATGATTTAAAGAAAGAGTATACGATTGCCATCGTGACACATAATATGCAACAAGCAGCTCGCACTTCGGAATACACGGCTTATATGTACCTAGGTGAATTGGTCGAGTTTGGTCAAACTAATGAAATCTTTATTAAACCTAAGCGTCAAGAGACTGAGGATTATATTACCGGCCGCTTCGGTTAATCATTTCTAATATAAAAAAGCCTGCTTATAGCGGGCTTTTTTTATTGGCTAAATCTGTATTACTGTATTACTAAATTACCGATACTTTTCTAATTATTCAACACAATAAAAAACCCACATATTGCTATGTGGGTTTTAGATGTAACGCTAAATTATTTTTAAGTAATTTAGATTAGAACTTCATACGAACACCCAAGCCAAGCATATCTTGCGAACCATTTTTAAGGTTTGAAGAGGTAACAGTATTGGTTGGACCACTGAATGAGTTGTTTGTATATGCACCGTAAACATCAAATCTCTTGTTGAGTTTATAGTCTAAGAGTGCTGACCATGTACCCACGCGACCTGCATCACCAAACCCTGAGGCGCCATCAGCATTATGTGTTGCTTCTGTTAATGATGCGTAGTAAGCTAAATCAAACTCAAGGTCTTTAAGAATCGGGACACGCTTACCAAAGTCATATGATAAACCACCCCAGATGAATTGATACTCACGGTAGCTACCTGCGCCGTGTGTGAGACCTTGAGCATAGGCACCAATTGGGGCGCCCCATAAATCAGCATAAGGCAAACTTGAATCAGATGCAGTTTTTCTTTCATAAAATTCGTAGCCTGCATTTAATTTTACATCATCAAGGGGTTTCAATTGGAATGCAAGTAACCACGCGTCGGTATTATATAGTGCAGCATCGATAGAACCTGCTGTTAAGTTCGTCTTTGCTGTCATAGAATCAGTGAAATTGTTGTATGAAGCTTGAACACCGAACCCCATCCAGTCCTTATTTTCATATCCTGCTTGTAAAGCGTAGCCTCTTCCATAACTATCCCAGCGGCCTGATGCGTTTCCATGTTGATACATCGCAGAACCAGTGAGCTTACCACCGGCCACATCTAGCGAGTTAGCATACTTAAATGAGTTTGCCATGCGACTATTTTCTGAAACACCACCACCTCCACCTACTGTGCCTGATTCACCTAAAGGTGAGAATGTATCGGCATGGTGAAGTGGGTCGTAGTCAGTAGTAATTGTATAAAACGGATTGTATTGCAAACCAAAGGTA
>Ga0214171_1000127_pt1 | contig 28263 bp, 26 predicted proteins | sample TroBogEpilimnion_40_FD_153009 | JGI IMG/M metagenome (GOLD analysis project Ga0214171, IMG submission 153009) | Freshwater microbial communities from Trout Bog Lake, WI - 02JUL2007 epilimnion | ecosystem: Environmental > Aquatic > Freshwater > Lake > Epilimnion/Euphotic zone | place: Trout Bog... | reverse complement strand
TGCATAAACACCATTTTTAGTAAATGGCTCTTCCTTAATCCAAGCCGCAGCAGCTTCTCTATTTGGGAAATCAATACCCAATAAAGTACCAACCATCTTGGTATCGTCGTCATTTTTTAATGGGCCTGCAAAAGCCATATCAGCAGCTTTAGTTGCTAAATATGCTTTGTGAATTGGTCTTAATTCATCACGTAATGCGAACGCATCTGGCTTATCCATCATATAAAACATAAATATCATATCTATCTCCTTATTTAATTAATCGTGAATCCCTAAATATGCTTTTTGTATCTCAGGGCTATTGAGCAAATCATTTGCGGCTCCCTCTGCAACTACCCGCCCCTCCTCGAGAACATACCCTCTACTAGCGATTTCTAATGCCATACTAACATTTTGCTCTACCAAAAGAACAGAAATACCTTCACTATTGACCTTCTTAATTGCGTCAAACATATCAATCACAATGGCAGGTGCTAAACCAAGAGAAGGTTCATCTAGCAGCAATAAACTCGGTTTTGCCATTAATGCCCTACCAATTGCTACCATCTGTTGTTGTCCACCAGAAAGTGATCCAGATACTTGATTGATTTTTTGCTTCAAGATCGGAAATAATTCTAAAACCATTTCTAGTGACTGTTGACGTAAGGCCTTAGCTCTTGGTATGTAACTACCCAGTTCCAGATTCTCTAAAACTGACATTTCAACAAATAATCTTCTACTCTCAGGAACAAGCGCAATTCCTAAATTACAAAACTCATGGGGAGCAACCCCCTTCATGTCTTTTTCATTAAAGACCATGGATCCGCCAACCAGGGGATTTAATCCAGCAATCGCATTAATTAAAGTGGTTTTACCTGCAGCATTTGGACCGACTACACAAACAAGTTCGCCCTCATTGACATGCAAAGATACATCCCATAATGCTTTCGCAGGACCATAAGAAACTTGAATATTTTTAAGGTTTAACATATTTAAGCCTTTTTCCCTAAATATGCCGCCATGACCTCTGGATCACGCATCACATCTGCAGGAAGACCCTTAGCAATCATTTGGCCATGGTTTAAAACCACAATGCGATCAGCTAAAGCCATGACTGCTGACATCACATGTTCAACAAATAATATCGTTGTGCCCTGACTTCTAATTTTTTGGATTAACTCAACAGAGCTATTAATTTCACTCGGGGTTAATCCAGATAAGACCTCATCTAGCATTAGTAATTTTGGCTTTGCAGCTAGTGCGCGGGCAAACTCTAAAAACTTTCTTTGATGTAAATTGAGATCAGAAGGAAGTGAATCAGCTTTATCCTCAAGTCCAACTTGCTTCAGCGCTGCATAAGCGAGTTCACTAGCCTCATCTAAGCTAACATTACCTGCATAAGATGCTACAAGACGAGTATTGTCCATGACGGTTAACTCGTTAAAGGGTCTTGGAGTCTGATACGTTCTTGTGATTCCTTTAGCCGCAATTTGATGCGCTGACAAGGCGGTAATGTCATTACCTTCGAATAACTTTTGCCCACCCGTCGCTGCATAGTGACCGCTAATCACATTAATGAATGTGGATTTACCAGAACCATTCGGGCCTAAAAGACCTAATATTTCGCCTTGATAAATTTCTAAACTAACGTTTTGTAAGGCTTTAATTCCACTAAAGGATTTACTTAAATCTTTAGTTTGTAAGAGTACCTGATCCGTTTTGGATACTGCTTTTTTCTCTTGGGGTAAATCATTCTTTTTAAGAATATCTTGTACGATTTGCAAGGAACTTTTCTTCGCTCTTGATCGTGCAAAATTTCCAAGAAGTCCATTAGGAATAAATAAAATCACGACAATTAAGATGAATCCTAAAATCATCTTTCCAAAGAGAGCGCTATCGCCCACAGTAAAGAAGTATTGAATACCTGTAATGACGATTGCACCAAGAAGCGGTCCGGCCCAATGTCGAGTACCACCCAAAACGCTCATGAGAACTACAAATAAAGGTACTGTGATAGAAAATGTTTCGTTCGCCGTAACATAAGAGACAAACAAAGCTTGAATACCACCAGCCATTCCTGCTAGATAGGTGGAAATAAATAAACCGATTAATTTTGAACGATAAGTCGGTACACCCATGACCTCAGCCGCATCTTCATCATCATGAATGGCGCTTAAACCTAAACCTAATTTAGATGCATAGATCCATATTGCAGACAATAAAGAAACGATTAATAGTAATAGCATCATTAAGTAGAAGCTTGCAGCAGCATTAGGTCCCAACTTAGGAATAGCTACAGAATTTAAATACACGCCTGGGCCACCATCGATAGGTGTATTTAAAACAATCGTTGCAATCACAAATGTAACGGCCAGAGTCAATAATGCAAAAAGTTCACCCCTAACATTTTTAACCCTAAATACAAGCGCGCCAATGAGTAGTCCAAAAAATCCTGCTAGCAAGCCTGACAAAATCAGAATGGGTAAAAAAGGTAATTCTAGATGCCCACAAAAATAGGCGACGGTATACATTCCAATACCGAAAAACGCGCCATGACCAAAAGAAAAATAACCGGATACACCTGAGAATAAATTCCAGGAAACCGCTAATACACCCCAATAAAAAACAATGTACAAAAAGGATTGCCAAAACGCTGGAATATTTAACCAAGGTAAGGCTGCAAGCAAAATGCCTGCAATAATAACTAAGGCATAGTTGGACTGTTTCATCACAATTTACCTGGTCTAAATAGCAATAGCGCAATAAGTAATGAAAACGATACTATTGGCGCCCAAGAAGGATTTACAAATACCATAGTGACCGCTTCGGATACACCAATCACCACTCCAGCAATAAGAGGGCCAAAGGGATTTCCGAGCCCACCGAGCATCACTACAGCAAAAATAACGCCAATCCATGAATACATCTGCGAAGGATTAAGGGTGTAAATCATAGCAACACAAACGCCACCAAGTGCAGCAAGAGCAGTACATAGCCCTGCAATTCCTAAACTGATTTTAGCCTGAGGAATTCCAAATGCTGTTGCCATTTTAGGGTCCTGTGATATTGCCCTAACTGCCTTACCTAGGTCTGTATATTTCATGACAAGATGGACTAAGACGGCCACTAAAACAGCAATAATGAATGCCATTGATTCCGTAAATGGTAAATAGATTCCGGCAATAGAAGCCTTCTTATCACCATACGTAGTTTGTAACTTCACAAAGTCAGCTGTCCAAATCCATTGAATAAAGGATTCGATAATGACCGTGAGTCCAAACGTTAATAGCAATGAATTAAAAGGCGTGATCCGAAAACGTCTTATCAACCAATGCAAAAAGATACCAATAAAGAAAAATATTGGCGGAAAAATAATCAAGCATACAAGGGGGTCAATACCTAACTTATTTACAAACTCAAAGCTAAGATAGGCGGACAGAAATACAAAAGCAAAATGAGATAAATTAATTTGTCCCAAAAAGCCCCATGATAGGCCTAGACCTAGACCTATCAATCCATATAAACCACCGAGCAATACTCCAGATACAGCTGACTGAATCAGCAAATTTAAACTTGGCAAAACTTATTCCTAATTATTTGACTTCGAGTTTTACCCCAGGAGCAGCTACACTTTTAGGATATACCATTACCCATTTGCGATTTTGTAACTGAGCTACACGCATCAAATCATCACCATAGTTAAATTCACCATCCCAGCGTAATTTACCTGAAACTGTATCTACCTTATTAGCTTTGATCCATTTTGCGATGGTTGCGTCATCAAAACTCTTAGTCGCATTAATTGCAGCTTCTAAAACTTGCCAAGCACTATAAGAAGTAGCTGCTTGAACGTCAACTAAAGGATAAGGCAATCCAGCTGCTTGAGCTTTTTCGTGGAATTTTCTAACGAACTCTGCAGCACCTTTATTAGCTGTAAATGGTGGATGCTCTTGGAATAAAGAAATAGCAATCGCACCATCTGCCTCAGGAGACTGAGACATTAAACCTGGAGATGGATAAATGTGTGTATGAATACGTGGTGAATAATCAATTTTCTTCATCGCTTCTAAGAGTTGTACACCCTCAGCACCGATGTCACCAATCCAAACCATATCTGGTTTAGCATCTTTCACACGCGCAGCAATCGTTCCAAAGTCTTTATTACCAAAATCCCACTCAAGATATAAAACTTCTTTCAAGCCCTTGGTCTTTGCAACTTCACGAGCACCAACAGACATAAAATAAATGGATGGGAATTTTGAAGTAACAATAGCAATCGTCTTAGGCGGATTTGGTACTGTAGCTACAGCGTCAAATACGATTCCAGGCGAAGTTTTTTCTGGATGAGGTCCTAATGCCCAAGTAGGGAATTGCTTGTCATACTTTGCCTGACTAGGAATACCAAATGTGTGATGAATTAAAACTTTGTCATAGCGTTGGGCGACACCCATCGCAGATAAAATTGCACCAGTAGCATAAGGTCCCATCAACAAATCAACCTTATCACTAGTAATCAATTGCTCATACAAAGTTCTTGCAACATCTGGCTTAGATTGGTCGTCTTTCAGAACCCACTCGATTTTTCTACCAAGTAATCCACCACGGCTATTAATATCCTCGATGGCGATTTCACCAACAATTTTATGCACAATACCTGTAGCAGCTAAAGGGCCAGTTAAGGCTAATGTGCTACCAATTTTTAGAGGTCCCTTTTGGGCTTGAACACCAAAGCTGAGCGCTAGTGAACTAACTAGAGCCAATGCAAAGGATGTTTTAATAAAGTTTCTTTTCATTTTTATCATTTTGTACTTTCTAAAAATAAGTAAATTAAGGCTTTTTACGAGGTGATACAAAAGGTGTTGTATCCGCTTCATAGTTGTGGCCAAAATCAGGCTTTACATCAGGTCCCCAAGCGTATAAAGAATCATCTGGTGGATGGTTCTTCGCAGGCCAATCGAGGTCGTGTGGAACAAAATCAATATCAAAAGAATACTCAGCAAAACCACCCCAAGGATCTTGAATATACCTAAAGTAGTTTGAACCTAATACGTGGCGACCCACGCCCCATCCTTCTGAGTATCCTGCATCTTTCATTTGCATTGATCCAAGACCAACTTCATCAATCGACTCAACAGCCCAACTGGTGTGATGATATCCATAATCATCTGACTTTAACATCGCTAACAAATGGTGATCACTGCCATGTGGGCTATGCACAAAAGCAATCAAATCCTGTCCAGCAGAATCAGATAACTTCATACCTAAAACTTTTTCATAGAAGTCCAAAGAACGATCTACGTTTTTCGTAAAAATTAAGACGTGGGATAAATACTTTGGAAATACTTTTTGAACTTTTGATTTATTCGGTGATCTTCCAGCACCATTTGATTCTGGTGTAAATACTCTTGGTGGAGGAGCAGATGGAGATGTCTTAGCGGCAACTCTAATTTGTACAGGAAAACCATCAGGTGATTTAATCCAAATACCATCTTTTGCTGTTGGATCTGGCGACTCAATCTGAGGAATACCATTGGCAATTAAATGCGCTTTAAATGGTTCAAAATCCTCTGGATATACACCATATGTCATCCATTGAAGACGCTTTTTAGAACCCTGCTGAATTCTAAAATAGCGATGCGGATTATTAAATGTATATATCCCCAACTCTGAACCTTCTCTTTTAACTTCTAAGCCAAAGAGAGTATAAAAATCTTCTGCAACATCTAAATCTGGAACTGTAATTACAAACTCATCTATTGAATGAACTGCTAAAGTTCCCTGACGTTTAGTTTGCGCCATTGTTAATGGTTTATTCATTATTTAATCTCCAAATGATTATTTGCACTAATTAGTGCTCAATTTCATATTGCACTACTTTACATGATTTGCTAAAAATGCCCAAAAATTTAACTCACATCATGAGTTACATACAATGACAAATAAGGGTAACTACTGATTGAATATCAAGGTTAAATAAAAAAACCGCCGAAGCGGTTTTTTTTAGAGCTTATCAAATACATTAGGGACATACATTTCCGGTGGAATCGGGCCACGAATGTAGTCAGGATTATGAACACGCTCAGGTAATTCAACTTGAGGATGATCAACTTCTTGATAAGGAATTTGCGATAGTAAGTGCGCGATACAGTTAATACGCGCTTTTTTCTTGTCATTACCATCAATAATCCACCAAGGCGAATTTTTGGTATGTGTTTTTTCTAACATGTGCTCTTTAGCCTTGGTATACATTTCCCATCTAGCTCTAGATTGCAAATCCATTGGAGATAATTTCCATTGCTTCAAAGGATCGTTGATACGCATCATGAATCTTAAATGTTGCTCATCATCTGTAATAGAGAACCAATATTTAATCAATACGATGCCTGAACGAATAATCATGTTTTCAAATTCAGGAACGTCGTCAAAAAACTGCTCATATTGCTCATCCGTACAAAAACCCATCACTTTCTCGACACCCGCTCTGTTGTACCAACTACGGTCAAAAAGAACGATCTCACCACCAGCTGGCAAGTGGGTTATATAGCGCTGAAAATACCATTGCGTTCTTTCACGCTCGTTAGGTGCTGGCAGAGCCACAGTTCTGCAAACACGTGGGTTTAAACGTTGCATAATTCTTTTGATCGCACCACCCTTACCTGCTGAATCACGACCTTCAAATATCACAAGAACTTTGAGCTTCTTTTCAACAACCCAATCTTGTAGTTTTACGAGTTCACCTTGAAGTCTTAATAATTCTTTGAAATACTTTTGACGTTCTAATTTTCTCTCAACACTTTCAGGGTCACCACTTAAACGCTCATCATCAATTTCAAGCTCTAATTCTTCATCAAAACTATCGAGCATTTCTTGGTGAATACGATAACTATAATCAGAATTATTCATGGTGTTAGGACCTTTCATTAAGTAGGATTTGTAGTTTCTCAATAATTTGTTACATTTAAATGAATTTTCATTTTGACTGCCATTACATGATTTAATAAACGATATACAAAAAATACCCTTGAACTTAACTTTACTTTAAATAGGAAATCACTATGTCCACTAAAAAAACAGCTTTAATTACCGGTTCAACCAGTGGAATCGGCCTAGGAATTGCAAAAAATTTCGCTGCAAAAGGAATGAATATCGTTCTGAATGGTTTTGGCGATGCGGCTGCAATTGAAGAGATTCGTAGCAGTATGTCCAAAGAATTTGGTGTTGAAGTTCGCTACAGCGGTGCAGATATGTCAAAAGTGGAAGAAATTGAAAACATGATTAAAACTGCTGAAAGCGAATTTGGAGCGGTAGACGTTCTTGTCAATAATGCTGGAATACAGCACGTCTCTCCTGTAGAAGATTTTCCTGTCGACAAATGGAATGCGATTATTGCAATCAATCTTTCAGCAAGTTTTCATACCATCCGTATGGCTTTACCAAAAATGAAAGAAAAAGGCTGGGGAAGAATTATTAATATCGCCTCAGCACATGCATTGGTTGCCTCACCATACAAATCAGCATATGTTGCAGCCAAGCACGGTATCGCAGGTTTAACCAAAACTGTAGCTTTAGAGACAGCAACTTTTGGAGTCACTATGAACGCTATTTGTCCTGGCTATGTTTGGACACCGCTAGTAGAAAAACAAGTTCCTGATACAGCAAAAGCAAGAGGCATTACTGAAGAAGAAGTTATCAACAATGTAATGCTGCATTCTCAACCAACTAAAAAGTTTGTAACGATTGATCAAGTCGCTGCATTAGCAAGCTATCTTGCATCTGATGACGCTGCTTCTATTACAGGATCAATGGTTTCAATTGATGGTGGTTGGTCAGCTCAGTAATAGTGCTAAGCAGCATCAATCTGTGCCATTGGTGCTGCTTTTTGAAATACCTCTAATTCCATGCAGTTTTTATCAATCTGCGCAATTAGAGGCCACTGATTTACATCTACTTTGAATCTACGCGCACTCTCAACTTGTGGAATTAAATAGACATCCGCTAATCCTGGTTCATCTCCAAAGCAAAATTTTCCACATAACTGATGTTGTTTTAATAAAGCCTCAAAAGCATTAAATCCATCAATAATCCAAGTTGAACACCATTCTTGAATGACTTTTTCATCTTGCCCTAGCTCTTTTCTTAAACGCTCTAAGATGCGTCGATTATTGATAGGGTGAATATCACAAGCAACAATAGAGGCCAAGGCTCTAACATAAGCCCTGTGTAAATGATCTTTAGGAAGTAAAGCGGGTGTTGGATAGGTTTCTTCCAACCACTCTATGATTGCCGGAGACTGCGTTAAAACAGTTTGATCATCAACTAATGCTGGTACCAAACCCTGCGGATTGATAGCCTTAAATTCAGCCCCAAGGTGCTGCTCAGTTCGTAAATCGATAGGAATATACTCGGAGGAAATACCTTTTAATCCCAAAGCTATTCTGAGTCTGTGTGAAGTCCCACTGCGAAAAAAACTATAGAGTTTCATCATATTTAATTTTTATTACGATTGTCTTTTAGATCTATTCTCAAAAACACCTAATTTACGATGCAATGGTGTCTCATCCGTCATAAACAAAAAGCTTGGTGTAGAACTTGTGTTTTTTAACGTGACTTGAGTGTATCCAGGCGCACAACAAGTATCAGCTTGACCGAGCTCATAGTTTGTAGATTCAACCTGTACTTGGCATGAACCTTCAATTACATGAAACACAATAGAAGGTGAGCGTACAGGTAAATTTAATGTCTCATTAGGACGTAACATTAATGCATAAAAACCTAAAATATTTTCCGCATCGTCACCAGTTTCAGGATTAACATAAGTGACTGAAACCATCTCAACAGATGGTTGTGCATTAGCAATATTTTCTAATGTTTGACGAACTGAGCTCCACTGATAACGATAAATTGGATATCTCTTCTTGGAACGTTCGAACATCGGAGATGGTACAACGCCACCAGCTGCGTAAAAAGCCTCAGTTGAAGCTTGAACATTCTCTTGTTTAACACCCTCATTGTGATAAGAAACTTCTAAGTAATATGCTAGGGGTAAATCCAAAACATCTAACCAAACAACTGGATCCTGACCGTCATGTCCATGTTCATGCCACAAACCAGTCGGAGTAAGAATTAAATCACCACGACTCATGTAGCACTTTTCACCTTCAACCGTTGTATATGCCCCTTCACCTTCAACAATCATTCTGATTGCATTTGGAGTGTGTCGATGAGATGCCGCCCACTCTCCAGGCAACAAGAGCTGCATTCCTAAATACATGGCAGGACTAGCTTGCATTTTTTCTAGAGTATGGCCAGGGTTTGCTAAGACCAACACTCTTCTCTCAGCCTTCTCGATAGGAGTTAATTCCCCAGCCTGAATAAGAAGCGGTCTAATATCTTGATATTTCCAAAGTGTAGGAACTGTATGGGGACGAGGCTTATTTGCTGGCATTACGCCACGTAAACTTGGCCACAAGGGTACAAGATTTAATTTAGTGAGCGCGTCACGATATTCTTGAGGTAAATCTTCTAACTTTCCTAGATCACTCATGTATCAAGTCCTTATTAAATATTAATCATTATTTGGCTAAACAATTTTCTACCGTCCAACCATATAACCATTCCACGGAACGATAAAATTCAGCTTGCGTTTTATCTTTCCACAAATCATTACGAACTAATCTTTCAACACCCTGTGCATGATAAATTCGTCCCATCTCACGTGATGATAGAACAATCCTTGCTGTTCTAGTAATTCTTGACCTTTGGTATAAATCAAAAGCTTTTTCAAAATCTAAGTTACTTAAAGTATCACATTCTTTTAAAGCTTCGCCAAGCGTAACTGCATCCTCAAGAGCCATACACGCTCCCTGTGCAAGGTACTGTAAAGTAACGTGTGCCGCATCTCCCAGTAAAGTTACTCGGCCAAAGCTCCACTGCCCAATAGGCTCTCTATCAACTGTTGCCCATCTCTTCCAGATTTTTGGTAAATCAATGAGTTGTCTTGCCTTAGGAGATATCCCCTGAAAATACGACTCAACTTCTGATTTACTTCCTTCAGTCACACTCCACTCTTCTTTTTCACGGCTATGAAAAGTAACAACCACATTAAATTGCTCACCACCCCGTAATGGGTAATGTACTAAGTGATGATTGGGGCCTACCCAAATACTCGCTGAATTCCAAGACAGATCTTTTGGGAAATCTGCTTTATCAACTACTGCGCGGTACACAACATGGCCCGATACTCTTGCTTTATCCCCTACAAACTGTTCTCTTACCGCTGATTTAACACCATCAGCTCCAATTAATGCTAATCCTTTGTGAGCTTGGCCATGTTGATCGAAAACTGTAACTGATGAACCATCTTGCTCAACTCGAACAACCTCAGTCGCTGTTAAAACCTCAATACGGTCTTTTTCCCTAGCCCCCTCAAGTAAAGACATATGAACATCAGCACGGTGACATACAGCATATGGATTGCCAAAGTACTCTAGAAACTCTTTACCTGTCTCAATTCTTCCCACAACACTTTCATCAATACAGTCGTGCATGACCATATCATCTGTATAAACCGCTCTAGATCGTCCCTTTTCACCAACACCTAAAGCGTCTAAAGCTGCAAATGCATTGGGTCCAAATTGCACGCCTGCGCCAATTTCACCTAATTCAGGTGATTTTTCAAGCACCTTTACACGAAACCCCTGTCTTGTTAATGCTAAAGCTGCCGCTAAACCACCAATACCGCCACCTGCAACAATAACGGGTAATGTTTGAGAATTGTTTGTCATGAATATTCCTTAAGCATGCTTAAAATGAGTGTACTTACAATACCTAGATATTACTATAAAATTAACTCGCTAGTCATGAGCAAGCATAAAAAAACATGAGTGCAAAACCAATCATATTAGAATTGAGATAAACACACCAAAATTATCGATGACACAAAGTTCAAAATCCTATCAAGACAAGCCTACTTCAAAGGCTTGGATTGTTCTGTTTATTGGACTAATAATTTCAACTATTTTTGCAGTTTATCTTGAAAATAAAGCACGTATTGATGGTTCTGAACTCTTTCACCTCAGAAATGAAAGAATCACCACCAAGATCAAACAACAATTTAATATCCAATCTCTATTTATTCAAAATACTGTAGCTCGGATCAACTCATCTGAAAAACCAATTGATAAAACCACATTCAAAAACTATATTACTGATACGCAATACCAATTTTTCTCTCTAGGTGTATTTAGTATTGGACTTAATACATACGTTACTAAGAATGAACTCCGTCATTTTGAGGCTCAAATACGCAAACAAAACTACCCAAACTATACAGTTTTCCCCAGTGGTGTCCGTGACACTTACACTCCTGTAACCTTCCTAGAGCCCTTGGATAATAAAAATAGTAATGCTTTAGGCTATGACACCTACTCTAACCCCATCCGCAGAGAGGCTCAGGACCGAGCAATTGAAACAGGGGAAATCACTATTACAAAAAAAATATCTCTTGTTCAAAATGATAAAAAAGACGATAACAGTGTTTTAATTTTTGCACCTGTTTTCAAAAAAGGAATGCCTATTGGTTCAATTAAGGCCAGAAGAAAAGCAATACAGGGCTTTGTTACATCACCATTTAAAATTGATAGCTTAATTAAAGTTGTATTGGCAGATGAAGATCTTGCCTCAAAAAATGGATTTACATTTACCCTGTATGACTCGAATAATCCTGATTCAAGACAAATTTTATTTTCCAACATTAACTCTTCCAATACACAATATTCAAAATATCAACAATCAAGGGAGTTAAAGTTAGACAACATTAATATTTGGTATGTGGAATTTTTCTCAAATGAATCCACTAAATTTCCTAATTACTCTTTTGCCCAAGAAACAATCATTGCTGTAATTTGTGGCTTTAGCATATCTTTAATCGCTTTCCTCTACATTCTTTCAAGTATTAATTTGCAAAGTAATAGTCAGCGTCTGGCGAATTCGTTAACGAAAGAAATTAATACGCTCAATCAGCGACTTAAACTCGCCCTAGAGTCTGCCAATATGGGGGTATGGGATTATGACCCAGTCAATAATATTTTAATTTGGGATGATAAACAATTTGAAATTTTTGGCATTGACAAAAATTCATTTGAAGGCCTTTACTCAGCGTGGGTCAATGCCATTCATCCAGAAGATCGAGAAAGAGCATCGCAGGAATCCCAAGCTGCAATTGCAAACAAACATGACTTCAACTCTGAATTTAGAATTATTAAAAATGGTGAAGTGCGCTATTTGAAAGGGCAAGCAATCGTTTTACTTGACTCCAAGGGCAATGTGATTCGAATGATTGGGGTTAATTATGACGTTACTGAATTTAAAGAAACACTTGACTCTTTAGAGGCCGAAAAGAAAAAGGCTGATATTGCAAATATTGCAAAGTCTCAATTTATCGCTCGCATGTCCCATGAAATAAGAACACCTCTGAATGGCATCATTGGACTTACTTCACTAGCATTAAGATCTCCACTCAGTAAAGAAATACAAGATTACTTTGACCAAATACATTTTTCTTCTAATAGTTTGCTTAAAATCTTAAATGAAGTTTTAGATTTTGCTAAATTAGAAAGTGGCAAAATGAATATTGAAAAGGTTTCCTTTAGATTATCTAATCTCATTGAAGAATCCAAGAATTTATTCACACCAAGCGCCACACTCAAGAATAACACCCTAGTCTTTGAAATAGATCCAAAAATCCCGCATCAATTAATTGGTGATGAAAGCCATATTCGCCAAATAATATTTAATCTTCTTGGGAACGCAATTAAATTTACTTCAGATGGAACGATTACTTTAAAAGTAAAATTAAACCGGATACTAAATAAGCACGCAGACTTACACTTCTCCTTTGAGGATTCCGGTATAGGAATTAATAACGAAGACTTCCCCAAAATAATAAGGCCTTTTGAGCAAGCTGATGATAGTATTTCTCGAAGATTTGGCGGCACTGGACTTGGATTGTCTATCTGTCAAGAGTTACTCTATTTAATGAACTCAAATTTGCAAATTACAAGTTCCGAAGGAAAAGGTTCAGTATTTTCGTTCCATTTAAATTTGGGCATCGATAATGCTAATACCCCAATTGAAGAAAACCGCTCAAGCAACACATCCCTCTCAACAAATAATGATTTATTAAACTTAAGTCATCTTCAGAACAAGCTAGTTCTCGTTGCGGAAGATAACCCCATCAATCTTGAAGTAATTAGTCAAATGCTTAAAATTTTGAAGATTAACTTTAAGAGTGCAGTTAATGGAATTGAATGCATTGAGCTAATAAATAAAGGTAATTTTGATCTAATACTGATGGATATTCAAATGCCAATATTAGATGGCTATGCAACAACGCAAAAAATACGTGCAATGGAAGATTTTAAAAATATTCCGATTATTGGTGTGAGTGCCGGAATCTCAAATGATAATCATCAACTTTATATTCAACGTGGAATTAATGACACACTCAATAAGCCATTTACTTTGGAAGAACTACATAACATCCTAGCTAAATGGCTAAAGTAATTCTAGTAGTGTGATTTAAAACTAATCGCATCTCTGTAATGAATATCCTCTAAGTCAATATACGAACGCATCGTCGTTTTATCAACCGTATATTGCATTTTGCGATTGGTTTCGTTACATGCACGGATATCTAAAATCTCTAGATGCTCTTTAACCTCCCACTCATGCGCTCCTGCGATACCTGGAGGTGCATAAATCATCGATCCAGGACCGACTTCAAACTCTTGACCTTCAACATTTCTAACGGTTGCACTTCCAGCAATCACGTAATAACAAGCTTCAATCGGATGCCAATGTAATTGCTCATAAGTCCCAGGAGCGTATGTTGCCCTTCCCAATCGAACACGATCTGTAGTGTTTACTTCTGGCCATCCTACTAATCTTTGATATGTCTGACCATCTGTGACGCCTCTTTTACCTGGGTAATCAGCTTGGTTAAGTACTTGTAATGTTGCTTTGAGTTCCATAAAAATCCTTTCAAAATTATTCTAAATTACATCACGCTACCTGCATTAACGTTTACATTTATGCCAGTTATACCCTGAGCTTGTTGGGATGCTAAAAATACTATAGTAGATGCAGAATCCTCTGGTTGCAAAATATGATTCAAAGGATTTCTTTTGGCTAGCTCTTGGAGTCCCTCTTCCCCTCTTAGCTCAACAACTCTATCAGTTGCAGTTGATCCTGGAGATACACAATTGACTGTAATTCCACGAGAACCAAATTCATGCGCTAAATACTTTACCATTGTTATTAGCCCTGATTTTGCAATTCCATAAGGCATATAAGACTTTGCATATGGATTGGGTCCTAACCCAGCTATAGATCCAACAAGCACTATTCTCCCAAAGTCATTCATCAAAGGATATATTTTTTGGCAAGAAAAAAATGCAGTTGTTAAATTCATTTGAATAACCTGATTCCATTCAAGCTCTGTGATGTTCTCAAACGATATAAATTTTGAAAAACCACCTACTAAATTTATCAATATATCTATCGCTCCATGTTCGCGATGAATTTTTTGAAATGTATTCTCTAACTCAACTGTTAATGTTGCATCAAGTGCATATCCAAATGCTATACCACCTAAATCTTTAATTGACTGAACAACACTATCAATATCTTTTATATCCCTAGCTACAACACAAACTGTTGCTCCTTGACTAGCCAATTGTTGGGATGTCTCTGCTCCGATGCCCTTACTTCCACCGAGAACAATGGCTAGCTTCCCAGACATTGTGCTGTTGTTAACCATTATTGCTGATTAAATCGTCATAAAAACAAATAATGGCCGAACTATCCCTATCGCCTGGACGCTTTAACATTTCTGAAGCTAGTGCCTGTGCAGTAAAACTAATAACAGGCACAGGACACTTTAATTTGGAAGCATATGAAACCATCAACTGAACGTCTTTGTAATGGGTACTCATATGACCAATAGGCGGGTAGAATTCCCGATGAACCATCCGATAACCTTTTTGATCCATTGCTTTTGAAAAGGCAGCAGATTTTTTTAAAACTTCAAGAGCCAATGCTTGATCAATCCCTGCAACTTTCGCTAATGTTAAACCCTCTGCTAATCCAACACGATTGATTGCTAATACCAAATTCACAACTAACTTAATGGCTGCTCCAGTGCCACTCTTCCCCATGTATATCGACTCTCGCCCCATACTAGAAAAAATGGTTTTACAGTTTTGATAAATATCCTCTATTCCACCCACCATAAAGATAGTATCTTTTGCGGCACACATTTCACTGGTTCCACTGACCGTGGCATCCATAAAATACATGCCCTTATCTAAAAGCGCTTTTGCTAATTCAGTCGAAATTGAAGGATCTGCCGTAGATGTATCAAGAATAATCAAACCACTTTTTGGCACCTTATAAAGATCCATTTGTTGAATAACATCCTCAACAATTTGAGAGTTCGGTAGCGATAAAATAATGACATCTACTTTAGAGGGCAAATCTTTTATATTTTTTTCTGCAATAGCCCCATAAGCGGCTAAAGCATTCATTTTTTGTTCATCAATATCATAGACATGAACTTTATATTGGTCATTGAGTAAGTGCCGAACCATCCACCCACCCATCAAACCAAGTCCAATAAAGCCTAATGTCTTTTTCATGACTGAGGACGTCGCTTCATTAGAAATGCCTGAACTCCATCTTGTACTACCTCACCATGCTGATTGATAACCTGCAGTTGTCGTTTCATAACACCACGATCAGGCTTCGAAGTCTCAGTAACTTCAGTTACCGTTACTTTCGCATAAATGGTGTCACCAATTTTTACCGGCTTTGTAAACTTTAAACTCTCAAAACCCAAAAAGGCGATCAAAGTATCGTCATATAAATGAAGCTGAAAAAGTAAGCCAGCTGCAATCGCATAAACTAGGGGGCCATGAGCGATACGAGTTCCGAATTGTGTTTTTTTACAATATTCTTCATTAATGTGTAAAGGGTTGTAATCGCCAGATATTCCAGCAAAATTGACTACATCGGTTTCAGTAACTGTTCTAGCAGCGGTTTCAAAACTCTTGCCAACTTCCCATTCTTCCCAATACAAACCCACCATCATATTTCTCCTATTTACTTAGTACTACACCACTATTAATAAAATTCTTGATATTCTCATCAGTCAAGTTCAAAACATTTTTCAAAACCTCTATCGTATGTTCGCCTAAATCTGGGGCTGGAGTCGACTTAAGTTGATCAGCATTGCCCATTTTTACTGGGTATGCTGGCATTTTTACCGTTCCAACAACAGGGTGCTCATATTCAACAACAGCATTGTTTTGAACTACCGGAGGTTCAGCGAAAGCCTGATCAAAATGATTTACCGGACTTGCAGGTACATCTTCATTTCTGAAAATATGCATCCAATGACTTGTGGTTTCTTGTGACATTCTGTTTTCAAGTAATGGCACTAATGTTGAACGATTTTCAACACGTAAAAAATTACTGATGTATCGAGGATCTACAGCTAAAGCTTCTAAACCAATGGATCGACAGAAGTTTTTCCAATGAATTTCTTCCCTAGCTGCAACAACAATATAAGAGTCTTTAGTTTTGAATGCTTGCCAAGGAACAGTGTATTCATGAGATGAACCTGGCGGGCTTGGTAGTTCCTTATTATTCAACCACATAGTACCCAAATAAGTAAGCAAGCTTAACATTGCATCAAACATGGAAAGATCAATATGTTGCCCCTGACCTGTTTTTTCACGCTCATATAAAGCAGCTAAAATTCCCTGACTAGAAAACAATCCGCCACTTAAGTCGGCTAAAGGAATTCCTAGACGTACAGGTGGTCTATCTTTTTCCCCAGTAATTGCCATATGACCACTAATCGCTTGAATAATAATATCCAAAGCAGGGTAATCTTTATATTCACCCTCAGGACCAAAGCCCGTGATAGAACAGTGAATAATTTTAGGGTTTACTTTTTTTAGCTCTTCGTAATCGATGCCAAGACGACTCATTACCCCAGACCTGAAATTATCAACAACTACATCAGAATTCCGAACCAAATCTAAAAACAACAATCTTCCCTGAGGATTTTTTAAATCGATAACAATACTTTTTTTATTGCGATTAAAAGTTAAAAATAATCCACTTTCACCTTTATAAGGGGCTACAGAAGGATTTCTACCAAGATCACCTTTTGGAGATTCAACTTTGATGACCTCAGCACCAAGATCAGAAAGAATCTGGCCACCATAGGTACCGGCAATAATTTGCCCTAGCTCAATAATCCGTACACCACTTAATGAATGTGCCACGATTGACCTATAAACCCAATCCAGTAGCAATAATATTGCGCTGAATTTCTGAAGTTCCACCACCAATAGTTGCTAATCTAGAATCTCTAAAAAAACGCTGTAAAGGATATTCCATGCAATAGCCATATCCGCCTAGAATTTGTAAACTCATATCAGCTATTGATTTATAAGATTCAGCTGTATAAAGCTTTAAAACTGCAGCATCTTGACGTGTATCTTTTCCGTTTTCTACTAACCACGCATATCGATAAACCATCGTTTGAGCAATATCTAACATTGCTCTCATATCTGCTAATTTGTGCGAAACAGCTTGAAATTTCCCAATCGGCTTACCAAACTGTACTCTTGTCTTTGCATGCTCTAGAGCAAATTCAAATGCGGCCCTAGCTGCTCCAGTTCTTGCAGCTGACAAACATAATCTCTCATAACATAAATAATTGTCTGCACCTCTCCAACCCTGGTCTAATTCTCCGAGAATAGAGCTTTCTGGAGTACGTACCTCGTTATAAAAGACTTCAGTGGTACCGATCGCTCTCTGTCCCAAAGTAGCTAATTTTTTTACCTCAATACCTGGTAATTTGGTATCTATAAAAAAGTTAGTAATACCCTGCTGCTTCTTATCTGTAGTTTTTGTTCTGGCAACCAAAATACAATAATCACTAATGTCCATTCCAGAGGTATAAACCTTTCGTCCATTAATCACATAGTCACTACCATCTTTTACAGCCTTAGTTGTGAGTGCACTAGCATCTGAACCAGAATCTGGCTCTGTGAGCCCAAAACAGACTGATAGTTCGCCTTTAATAACTTTCGGTACTATCTTATCTTTTTGCTCTTGAGTTCCATGTTTCATCATGGCATGGCATCCATAGGTCAAGTTTCTAAAAACCCACAAACCTAATTCCTCAAAGTGATAACCTAATACATCCAACATGACTGCTAAATCTAAAGGTCCGCCACCAGCACCTCCATACTCTTCAGGGCCAATGATCCCAAGCCAACCATTTTTAGCTAGAGCATCAAAAGCCTCTCTCGGTGGAACTTGATTCTCATCACATTGTTGAGCATATTGGGGAGTACAAACATCTTTTAATAATTCGTTCAAATGATTACGAATATTAATTTGGTCTTGGCTTAGTTCAAAATTCATTTTTTATTTTTATTCATTTCAGTTAATAAAACACGTTTTGCTTGTCTATACATTGCATAGTCAACAAGCTTTCCATTGATTGAAATTGCTGCAATTCCTTCTTTTTCAGCAAGCTCAAATTGATGAACAATTTTTTCATAATTTGCCAGAACAGATGGCGGAATGCCGTATGCTTTCTCTACTATATCTATTTGCTTAGGATGAATAATCGTTCTACCTACATAACCTAATTTTGCCGATAAAGAAGATTCTGCAAATAGTCCTTCCTCATCATTCAAATCTGCAAATACACCATCAATCGGAGTCACATTTCCAGCTGCTCTTGAATCCAATAATACTTTTGATCGAGCGTAAAGCATCTCTGGACCATCTACAGACCAACCACAGCCCAAGCTATTTTGTAAATCGCCATCCTGCGCAGTGCCCAAACTACTTAGGTGAACTTTAGAGGAAGCTTTTAATAAATCATAACAGTGGTAAACCCCTATCGCTGATTCAATTTGTAATCCAATTGAAACAGGTTCTATTCCACTTGAGTTCTCAATATCTTCAATTTGTTTTGCTGCATTTTTGATGTCCTCAACATACTCTGCTTTAGGAATAAAAACCATTCCAAGACCATTTACACAAATTTGTTCAATATCTCTTTCCATCATGCCAGTCTCAGCAGCATTCACTCTCACCATAATATATGGTTGATCATCAGATTTTGATTGATAAGCATTTTCAATAGTTTCACGTACTAATTTTCTAGCTTCGTCTTTTAAAGCGAGAGGTACGGAATCCTCCAAATCCAATATGACCGCATCAACCTTTGATGACAGCGCTTTATTCATTACTTTTGCATTAATTCCTGGTGCAAATAATGCAGTCCGTATTAATCTCATATTATTTCCTTAACTCAGCTACCGAACGAAAACCGTAAATTTGTTTCCATTGTTCTATTGCAGCAACACTCGGTGATTGATAAAGTAATCTGCGACTTGCATTTAACCCAACTGTTTTACTCAAATCTGCCATAGCTTCCGTAGTTTTAAGCAATACGGCATTACAGTCCATGATGAGTGCACCGTCTACTTCAGTAATATTCTCTCGACGAATAATTGCGTTAACCGTTGCACAAGCAGCCAAAATAACTTCCGCACCTTGAGCAGCTAATCTACGAGACTCCTTCAAGAAATTCTCGGTCATTTGCCCTGGATCAGTAAATGCTTTTTGTACTTCAGTAAAGTCAATGCCTAAGTCACCAAATGGAATATGTCTAGAAGACAGACCATATTCAAATGCCTTACGATCATAATATTGTGATTGTTTTTTATGGAAGGCTATTCCTGAAAATTTATGTCCGTACATACAAGCCATCAACATAGTACACTCACCTAAACCTAATACCGGTATCTTGACTATCTCACGCGCTTCTTGCATCGCTGGATCTAAAAAACAGCCAATAGCAATCGCATCATAACCTTGCTCATCAGCTTGCATTAATTTATTGAGAACTCCACCTATGCCATAACTATTCATCGCAACAATGGCGTTGTAGTGTAAGTCCATGGAACCATCATCTACACCATTAACATGTACCTCAACATCGGGACGCTTTAAGTCATTTAAATTTTTTGTTAATGTGTTTCTATAATCATCTAATCGATGTATAGCGGTACTACTCTGCCACCAAATTTTCATATTATTTCCTTATTTTTTCAAAAAATTAATCGCCCTTAATCCCACCTTTATCAATAACCTCTTTCCAATACGGAACTTCTTTGGCCACTCTAGCTTTTAATCCGGAGGAATCCAAAGCCGTTGTTGCTAGACCTGCTTGTTTAAGTTTTTCAATGACTTCAGGTTCTTTTAAAGCGTTTATGCATTGGTTGGATAAAAAACTGACTATCTCAGGTGGTGTTCCCGCAGGTGCAAAAATTGCTTGAAAAGTATTTGAAACTGCATCTTTAATGCCAAGTTCAGCAAGGGTAGGCACTTGTTGTAATTCAGGCCATTTTTTTTCACCCGTTTGCGCCAATGCCCTTACTTGTCCCGCTTGTATTTGAGAAATAACAGATGCTAATGCCCCAAATAAAACCTGGGTTTGTCCACCCAACAAGTCTGTCATCGCAGGTCCTGCCCCTTTATAAGGAATATGAGTCATATTGATGTTTTCACGAATCTTCAAGACTTCACCAGCCAAATGCGGTGTTGTTCCAGTGCCTGGACTTCCATAGCTGATGAATTGTGGATCTTTTCTTGCAAGGGCAACTAAATCAGCAACGGACTTAATTGGTGAGTCATTTTTAACTACGATTACATTTGGAGCATCTCCAATTTCACATACAGGAATAAAGTCTTTGATTGGGTCGTATGGAGATGGTTTTTTTAAACTTGGTGTTACAACATAAACACTGGAAGTTAACATTAAGGTGTAACCGTTCGGCTTTGCAGCTTTTACAAAGCTTGCCGCAACAGCCCCACCAGCCCCCGGTCTGTTATCAACCAATATTTGCTGACCAAAACCTTTATTCATCGCTGCAGCCATAATGCGAGCAGTTATATCAGTTGCACCACCTGGAGCAAATGAAACAACTATTGAAACAGGAGTTTCAGGATAAGCTGCTTGCGCTTGAAATGTTACAAACGATGCAAGAATCAAAACTCTGCAAAGACTCTTCAACATTAGGTTGTCTCCTCCAGACTTTTATACAAGTCCAAAATTATTTTTGATTAATTTTTTTATTTAATATAATATGTTCATATATATGAACTTGTTTATATTCTAGCACTGCCTAAATTTTTCGTCAATCCTAATAAATGCCTAATTCATCCATTAAATCTGCCGATAGAGTCCTCGATGTTTTAGAACTTTTAGTTAGACGAGGTAACTCCGCCTCGCACTCAGAAATTGCAAATGCTCTAGACATACCCAAAAGCAGTCTTACCGGACTTCTTAAAAATTTAACGCAAAGAACCTACTTAGAAAAAAATCCTGTTGAAAATACTTATCACTTAGGTCCAGCTTTCTACGACTTGATAAAACAAGGAAAAGTATCTAAAAATATTCTTGAAATTGCTCAAACTCAATTAAGAGCTCTTACAAAAAAAACGAAGGAGGCTTCAGCTTTTTATCTGTTTAAAGGTGATCATATAGAAAGAGTCTTAGGCCTAGAAGCAAATTACCCTCTTAGCTACAGAATGCCACCGAATGTTAAATTTTCACTTTATTCAGCAGCAGCTGGTAAAGCAATTCTTCATGCTTTACCAAAAGAAGAACAGGAGACTTATCTTAAAAATATAGCAATTAAAGCTATTACAAGTAAAACAATTATTGATAAAAAGAAGTTAAAAGAAAAATTATTTATAGATACAAAAGATGAGATAACTATTTCTATGGGAGAAAACTCCGTAGGTGTAATAGCACTTGCAACACCGATTAAAAATTCTCAAGGCAAAATTTTAGGTGCTTTAAGCATTGTTATCCCTGAAGTAAGATTTAACAATGACTTAGATAATTTAAGCAGGATGCTTTTGAAATTATCAAAAAATAAAATAGAAGATGAATTAAATAATTAATAATCCAAAAGGAGACAAAATGAAGTCGCGATTCAAAAAATTAGTGTTTCTCAGTTTTATATTGCTTTCTGTGAATTTAAATAGCGCTTGGTCGCAAGAAAAATATCCAACACGCCCAATCACTTTTATTATGGCTGTTGAAGCAGGATCAGATGGAGATGTTTTAGCTAGACCACTCATGGAAAGAGTTTCAAGAATAATCGGTCAACCCATAACCATCATTAATAAGCCTGGGGCTGGAAGTGCGATTGGCTATAGAGAAATTAACCAATCTAAACCGGATGGATATACCCTTGGTTGGGCTTCCGCCACTATCATTACTAACAAACTTCAAGGCGTTTCCCCTTTAGATTACAACAACTTTACTCACTTAGGTGGCTATGCAACCTTTTTCCCAATAGTTATTGGATCTACTAAAAGTGAAATTAAATTTAATACGATTCAAGAAGCTATTGCTTATGCAAAAGCTAACCCTGGAAAACTCAATCTATCAACCGCAGGTGTTGGACAGAGTTGGTGGGTTGCAGCACAAACATTTTTAACTGGAACCAACCTTAACATGGCAAGTATTCCAGTAACTGGTGCTGGAGGAGCAGTTACATTAATGGTCGGTGGCGGGCATGCCGAACTAGGAGTTGCAGGATTAGGCTCAGCAAAAGCATTATTAGATGGTGGACAAGTTAAATTTTTAGCTGCCCTTTCAGAAAACAGAGCCCCTCCACCCTATGACAAATTGCCCACTGTAAAAGAATTAGGTTATCCAGTTAGTTGGGAGTCAACGAATATTGTCATAGGACCTCCAGGCATACCTAAAGATATCGTTGAAAAATTGACTAAAGCAATTGAACAGGCCGCAAAAGACCCTGAATTTATGAAATATGTTCAAGAAAGAGATGCTCAATGGGAATATATTCCCCCTGAAAAAGTTATACCAAAATTGAGCAGCAGACAAAGTACCGTTAGAGAAATTATGGCTAAAGCAGGACTTCTAAAAGAATCAAATTAATGCTTGGTTAATGGCTAATGATGGTGGCGGCAATTTTTTCTGCCACCATGATTGTGGGTATATTCGTATTGCCTGCCATCAAATTAGGCATGATAGAAGCATCAACAACTCTTAATCCTTCGACATCATGCACTAATCCATTTTGATCAACAACGGCTTGATTGTTTTCTTTTAATCCCATTGAACATGTACCAACTGGGTGAAATAAGCCTGCAACATTTTGTAAAACATGTTGGGTTAAAGCTTCATCATCTTTAATTAATTTAGCAAGGTCTAATCTTTCACCAGTTAAATTACTGAGGACATAATCACTTGCCCATGGAAATATATCCAAAAAGTTTGCTAATAAATTGGCTTTGCGAGCATTTTTGGGTGTGTACTCATTTAATAACCTCAATCGATCAGTAAATCTCACAGGGAAAGGCTTACCCATACAAGACTTTACCTTTGGATCTAAAAGAATTTTGACGGATTCTATAAAAACTATTTTTAAGCGTTCAAGGTCTTGAGGATGATCTAAAAAATTAAATTCAATTTGCGGATGTGAAAAGATATCATTCGGATTTAAATCGATTGCACCAACAGATTTGGGTCTTAATAAACATGGCGCAAGATTTCCGATTTGTGCCCCCATAGCATTCCAAGATGTTTTACTCTGTACATTAATATATAAATCCGATGGTGGACAATCTGGCAAATTAGATGAAAATCGAAAGCTAGCACTTGGGTGAGTGCGTAATTGACGATCTTGTCTAGCGTGTTTCTTTAAATGAAATCCTATAAATAAAGTTGCATGATTTTGTAAGTTCTTGCCAACACCAGGTCTATTCGCAACAATAGGAATTTGTAACTCACTTAAACGCTTTTGGTCACCAATACCAGATCTCATTAACAAGGCTGGGGAAAATATTCCGCCCGTTGAGATTATGATTTCATTCGCATAATGAAATGCTTCAGCCTTAGCTTCGAAAAGCTCAACTCCAACAGCTTTTTTTTGATTAAACAGAATTTTTTTTACAGGAGAGTTCGTTAGAATCGTAAGATTTTTTCTTGAACGCACACTAGCTGTTAAATAACACAGAGCAGTAGAAGCCCTCCTTGTTTCTGTATTACACATCGGCACAGAACCAAATCCACTACGAAAATCACCATTCATGTCTTCGATAAAGTCAAAGCCGCTACGCTGAGCATAATCTCCAATTGCTTTTGTTAGAGGCTGCCATTTCGTTTTGGGTAATCGTCTAATTGGAATAAGCCCTTGATCACCATGAAACTCGTTGTGGAAATCCCAGTCATTTTCTAATTTTTTATAGTATGGAAGGACGTCATCCCATGACCATCCAGTTGCACCAGATGAAACCCATTCAGCATAATCTGCTGGTGTTCCCCGAAGTGAAACCATTCCCATTAATGAACCACCTCCACCCATAATCTTTCCCTGGGGGAAATTAGTTAAACCATCTTTACTTTTCTTCCAAGCAGCCTTTAAGCCACTCCACATATATGTTTTGTTGTAATACGATGTTGGATAGTTGTCTAAAATATCTGCTGGCTCAGATCCGCTAGGGATGTCGCGGCCGGCCTCAATTAATAATACTTTTTTATCTTGATTTTCAGTTAATCTAGTTGCTAGAACACAACCAGCCACACCAGCGCCAACAATAATGTAGTCGTACATTTTTAGTCTCTTTTATGAAATCAACTTTAAAAGCTGAATTAGATTTTTATACTTAATTAATAAATTATATTTCTTTTATTATGCAATATTGATAGATATAAAAATTGTGTATAAAAACATATTTAAATTTATTTCGGCTTTAAGATAAATAGCCTTGAATAATTTTAGCTATCTGAAGTAGCTTTTGATCAAAGTTTGATGGCGCCACAAGCATAAGCCCAGTAGGAGGTTTGTCCGGTTGATGATTAGGTATAGAAATCGCACAAGCATCTAAAAAATTAAAAATTCCAGGATTACGTAGCATCAAAGCATTGATTCGAAAATATTCATCATCCTGTACCAAATCACTCATCTTTGGAGCAATCATTGGCACGGTTGGCATAATCCATATGGTTTGACTGTCAAACTCTTTTCCCCATGATTGTATAAGCACATTACGCTCTTGCATTGTTCGAATATATGTTGCGGAACTTACATCTTTTCCTTTAATAATTCGAGACGCAATACGGGGATCCATTTGCTCACTTTGTTGATTAAGAATCTCCTCAAATTGTGCATGCGCTTCTGCAGAAACAATTCTTGGCTGTCCTTGAATCTCTAATACACGATTAACTGTCGAACTATGAACGTTAAATAAATGAGCCCCCTTTGACCTCAATATATTTAATGATCTTTCAAAATTCGTCTTCACATCAAAATCTAAGCCATCCTGCACTATATTTTCCAAAATACCTAGTCGCAAAGGTTCCTTTACTAATATATCTTCTGTCAAGTATTCCTCTTTAGCTAAAACCTTATCGACTGAGATGCAACAATTTACAGACGGAGCCATAAATCCTACAGAATCTAGACTGCGTGACAAGGGATATACCCCCTCCTGAGAATACCTTTTTGCTGTGGGTTTAAATCCTACCAATCCACAAAGTGCCGCTGGAATTCGACACGATCCACCAGTATCTGAGCCCATAGCAACCGTCGCCATACCATCAGAGACACTAACTGCTCCTCCTGAAGTAGAACCTCCGGGTATTCGACTGATTTCTCGCTCAAAGGGATTTAGAGGTGTACCGTAATGGGGATTTAAACCAAGCCCAGAATATGCAAACTCCGTCATGGTTGTCCGCCCTATTGGAATAGCCCCCATCCGACGAAGCCGGTGAATGACTTCGGCATCTTTTGTGGCTGGCAAATTTTGACCTAATACAAGTGATCCAGAGGTTGTTGTGTAACCTTCAGTATCAAATAAATCTTTGATAGAAACTGTAACACCCGTTAAAGGAAGAAGATTTCGCGATGTAGAGAGATCCAAGTCTTGTTGCAAGGCATTGGACAAGGCTGCTTCATCAAAAGTCGCATTGAAACAAAATTTACCTTGTCCAGAAGGGTCATGAATACGAAATAAAGACTGCTTAACAATATCCGTAACAGATAAATTGCCTTGTTTAATCTGTGATTGAAGATTCTCAATCGTTTTAATTGGTGAATCCAAATTCATTACTTCTGATTATCAAAGTAGTGAATCTCTAAGAGAAGACAACCTTTTTCAGACTTAAAAGGTCCATGAGGTGTTCCAGGCGGACGACAAGCATAAGTTCCAGGCTCAAAAGATACGCCACCATTACCATTTGCATCATTACCCACTGTTAAATCACCACTAACCAAATAAACCTCTTCCCAATATTCATGAATAAATGGAGCAGTTGTATATTCACCTGGCTCGAAACGTAAGTGGCGTGTTCTAGATCCAATGCCATTTTTTTCATCTAATTTACCAGCAAGAATTTTTTGCTGTATTCCAGGAGGGTAACCTGGAGGTACTTCCCAACCAGTTTCTAAATCTACTTTATGAAACTCTTTCCACTCTTTATCAAGGGCCATTTTTCTCTCCTAAAGTTAATCAACAATTTCTAATATTTGCGAACCATACGCATGCTTAATCGATAAGTTTGTTACAGGATCAAACAATTCTATTTCAAAAATTTCCCCGCCACCAATCTCTCCAAGAACAGAATGTGTTCCACAAAACATTGCAGTTCCAACTGGTAATTGAGAATTTCCGGTATATTTAAAAATCAAATCTTGAGGAGTAAGCATACGCCCCAAAGCGCCTTCTTGGTATAACTCACGCACTCCATTTTTAGTGACCCAAGAACGTGTAATAAGCTGATCCCAATGATCTTTTAGAGATTCAAAAGACCAAACCTCAGATGCAATCGGCTTAGGACACATTTGCTTAGAAACAGTAACGCCGTATGCTTCCACTTTGCGATCAGTATGATCTGACCCCAGTCCAATAAATAATCCATTCGGTAAAGAAAAAATGACATATTCAACTTCGCCACTCGAATCGGGACCACAAAACTGAAATGTTGATTTAGTAGATAGTAAATATTCTGCTACACGATAAAAGCAAGGGATTGTTTTAGGACGCGCAACTCCAATTTTTTCAAGCTCTTGAATATGATGTTCCACAGCATCTATATTTCTGCCTGTCCAACCAGCAATGACAAGCTGATCTATATTTGCTTGAAACAGATTATTACCACACTTCAAATTTATCAAAGCCATATTTGTTCTTTCTGATTATTAAAGATTCACCAGTTGAGGCATTTTATTTTTTTCGATATCTGGAGAGTCATAACTAGCCATAAATTGATCAACCATATCTAAGGAACGTTGCCAATTATAGTTACGGTACGAATGTCCTCGAGTTACCATATTAGCCCCTGAATAAAACATCTCATATTGCAAATGACGAGAGCCAAATTCTGAGCCAATCGCATCCCACGCTAATTTAAATAGTTTTACGCGACCGATACTGTCCGTTGAGGGTGATTTTTGAGTTTGAGAAATTAGGTTGGCAATTTCCTCATGTGAAAAATCATTGACCGAAGAAGGCACCATAATTAACCCACCACCAGATAACTCACGAATACTTTGCACAAACTTTGGATAGAGCTGCTGAGTGAGGACGTTAGAAGCATAAAGACGCGTCGAACTCGGTACAAAGTACTCCCCTTTTTGTGTGCCCGAAACTTCCATGGATTCTACTAAACCTTCAACCATGGAGACCTCTGCTGACATCTGTCCAAGAATCTCCACTACTGGTGGAAAATCAATAATTCCATTGGTCTCTGCAATCCTTCTTGCGATTCCTAACAAAAAACGCATCTTGACCATAAATCTAATTTGGCACTGATAGTTTTGATAGACGTGAGCTGGTGTAGCATGCCACTGAGCAGACATCATTTGAACGTTTTTAAAAACAAAAACACGCTCCCATGGAATTTTTACCTGATCAAAGTATATGACTGCATCATTCTCATCGAAACGGCTTGATAAGGGATTGTCAAAAGTCGATACACTTGACAGCTCATAAGACTTACGAGACAAGATTTTTATACCCTTTGTCGCTAATGGAATAGCGGCACTAAAAGCTAAACTCTCTTCGCCAGGACGTAATGGCTGAATACAAGAAATAAAAACCTCATTAGCTAAAGTACATCCAGTCCCTAACATCTTGGCACCATGGATT
>Ga0214171_1000118_pt1 | contig 29294 bp, 29 predicted proteins | sample TroBogEpilimnion_40_FD_153009 | JGI IMG/M metagenome (GOLD analysis project Ga0214171, IMG submission 153009) | Freshwater microbial communities from Trout Bog Lake, WI - 02JUL2007 epilimnion | ecosystem: Environmental > Aquatic > Freshwater > Lake > Epilimnion/Euphotic zone | place: Trout Bog... | reverse complement strand
CGACGGCGATGTGAAACCATTCGATCACCTTGTTGGGGAGCTTGGATTTTGTCAGAAGTGCGAAGAGCAAAAGGGTGAGGCCACCGATGCTGCAGCGCAGAAAGGCAACACCGAGTGAAGTCAGCGAGAGCAAACCCCATTTAATAAACAGGAATGAACTTCCCCAAATAATTCCTAGCGCTATAAATCCAGGGAGCCAACTTTTACTTCGCTGCTGATCCATTCTGGAAGTCTAACAACGGACGGAGCAATCACCTTGATTGATAGGAAAGCTGCTTAAGCAACCTGGAAGGAGCGCTTAGAAAGTCCCATCCAATAGCCATCAATAGTTGTCGTCGGTGCTACATCAGCTTGCGATGCTGCGCCAAGAGTAATGAAGATGGGGGCGAAGTGCTCAACAGTTGGGTGGGCGTATGGCATTCCCGGTGCTCGCGATTTGTAATCCATAAGCTCATCGATTGCTCCGCGATCGAGTACTTCCTTAGCCCAGAGATCAAATTCAGCAGACCATCCAGGTGGAGTTGCATCAATGCTCCAGTCGCGAATAAAAGGCAAGCCGTGAGTTAGGAATCCGCTTCCGATAATCATGACCCCTTCTTCACGAAGTGGTGCTAGTTGTTTGCCGAGTGCAAATAGTTTTTCAGGATCAAATGTGGGGATCGACATTTGCAAGACTGGAATATCTGCATCTGGATACATCTTCAGGAGCGGTACATATGCACCGTGATCGAGTCCTCGATTGGGTTGCTCCGTCACAGGCTGGCCGATCAACGCTTTAACGCGTGCAGCAATCTCAGGTGCACCAGGAGCGCGATATTGGAGGTTGTAATACTTAGGAGCAAATCCACCAAAGTCATAAATAAGTGGAGTTCCTGTTGTCGTCGTGCCCAAAGTCAATGGCGCAGATTCCCAGTGCGCACTCACAATAAGAATGGCCTTTGGCTTCTCTAGCGTGGTTGCCCAATTCTCAAGCTGACCGCTCCAGATTGGATCATCCAACAATGGTGGCGCTCCATGGCCGATATAGAGAGCTGGGGTCAGTGACATGCCCCAACTATAGCATCTAGTTGAAACTTAAACTAGTTTGGTTTCTCAGACGCTGCGCTTCTTGTTGAAGAACGGAATTACAGCAGAAGTGCTCTTCTGGTAATCCGCATACTCAGGATATTTAGCAAGCGAGAGCTTCTCTGTGAAGTTTGTAGATCCTACGAAGAGGATTGTGAGCAGAACGGGCCCGACAAAAGTCCATTGCAGGATTGACCCTGCCGATACTGCGCCAATAAAGAAGAGAACCCACCATTGTGCTTGCTCGTAAAAGTAATTTGGGTGGCGAGAGTACTTAAATGAGCCAGTTTGAAGGAAGTTAACCTTTGGGGTTATCCCGGCCTCCTTCATGGCTTTCTTCTCCTGCTGGAAATTCCACTGCTGCTGATCCGCAACCGTCTCTCCGATAAGGAGTGCAATAAATCCAATTGAAAAGAAAAGATCCCACGGTCCAAATTTCTTACCCTGGTGCTGATAAGCGTTCCATGCAGGTAGTGCAATAAGCATGATCAGAATATTTTGATAAATCGAAATAAAGAAAATATTGAAGAGTGCGAACTGCCACTTCTTCATGGAGTTACGCAGAACTTCCCATCGGTAATCCTCCATGCCGCTGTAACCACCTTTTCGCGCAAAGTTAAAGGTGAGGCGAAGCCCCCAGGCGGTCACCAAAAGCGCCATTACATTCAGGCGCACATTATGAAAATCGGCTTTCCCTGCAAATACCCAGAGATAAATTATTGGCGCAATCGACCAAATTCGGTCTACCCAAGAATGCTCATGTGTAATAAGTGATAGAAGCCAACAAAGGCTAGTAATTACGGCGCAGATAACGATGACAAGACTAAGTGCGGTCATGCATAAATTTAACCAGAATCGCTGCCGGTTTCGTGGCAGAATCCAACTATGTTGCATGCGGGATATCTGGCGATGCTCGTCTTTACGATTCTTGGTTCCTTTTGGCTCGAGATATTTCTCAAAATTAATGTACTGCGCCAGGTAAAGCGACTCATTCTCACTATCGCCCCAACTGCGCTATTTTTTATCGCGTGGGATGCCTATGCGATCTCACGCAAACAGTGGCGCTTTGATCCCGCCCAAATACTTGGCCTCTACGGACCTTTTCATATTCCAATCGAGGAATACCTTTTCTTTATCATCGTCCCGATTGCGGCGATCATGACGATCGAGGCTGTACGCAAACGCAGACCTCACTGGACTATTGGGGATGAGAAGAATCTAGGGGGTGATCAGCGATGAGCTATACCGCCCTTGCCCTCACTGCGGTTGCACTCGCCCTCGTACTTGATTTATTCATCGTGAAAACCAGATTGGTTACTCGTAAAGCGTTTTGGACTAGCTACACAATTCTGCTTCCCTTTCAACTTCTAACCAACTGGTGGCTCACCTCCAGAGATATCGTCATGTACAGCAGCCGCACAATTCTCGGTGCTCGCCTAGCGGGAGCTCCGCTTGAGGACCTGCTCTTTGGCTTTGCTCTCATCCTGAGCACGCTTGTACTCTGGATTTACTGGGGCAGACGGGGATTTAGCCCAGAAAAATAATCGTTAGAATTAGGGCATGGAAACTCGGATCAATGGTGAGCTACAAAAAGTAATTCTCTACTACGGCTTCACCCCGTTGCATGATCCAGAGGCAATTATGATGTGGCAGCAACAACTTGCATCGAGCCTCGGGCTCAAGGGGCGAGTAATTATTGCCAAGAGTGGGATCAATGGGACCCTCGGCGGCGACATGAGTGCTCTCAAAAAATATGTCAGCGCGACCAAGAAATATCCAGGATTTAAGAAGATTGATTTTAAGTGGTCTGATGGAACGGGTGATGAATTCCCTCGCTTAAGTATCAAAGTGAAATCCGAGCTTGTGGCTTTCGGCGCTCCGCACGAGGTTGAGGTTGATGAGAATGGAGTCGTCAATGGCGGAGTTCATCTCAAGCCATGGGCCGTGGATAAGCTCGTAGAAGAACGAGGCGACGACGTTGTATTTTTTGATGGAAGAAATGCATTTGAAGCCAAGATCGGTAAGTTCAAAAATGCTCTTGTTCCAGATGTCGAGACTAGCCGTGATTTCATCGGCGAGATTGAATCTGGCAAGTACGACCATCTAAAAGATAAGCCGATCGTTACGTACTGCACGGGTGGAATTCGTTGTGAAATTCTCTCGGCAGTTATGGTCAAGCGCGGCTTCCAAGAGGTGTACCAAATTGATGGCGGCATTGTTCGCTATGGAAATAAATTTGGTGACGATAGTTTGTGGGAAGGTTCGCTCTACACCTTTGATGCTCGCATGACTATCGACTTTAGTGATGAGACCAAAACAATTGGCGAATGCGAACAATGCAAGAGCCCAACGAAGCAGTTCTATAACTGCGCAACTGTGACCTGCCACAGCTTGATTTTGCTCTGCGAACCTTGCAGCTCAATCGAAGCTAATCGTGCATGTACCCACAGCGAGAGCACGATGGACCGCGAGATGGTGGGCTAGTTTTTTCGTTTAACTTACTTGGTAGGTGAAGGCGCAGGAGCAGCCGCGATTGCAGCAGCGCGAGCGTCGTTGGCAGCTGCCATAGCTTGCTTAAAAGCTTCACGAACTGCGCTCACCTGAGCTTTGTATGCACTCCATGCAGCCTTGCGCGCGGCTCCATCTTTACCAGCAGCAGCCAATGATTGATTGAGTGTTGCTGTGGCATCCGCTAAGGCAAGATCTCGCCCCTGTGTAGCACTTATGACAGATTGCATATATACCTGATTCGCGGCCTTTATGGCGGCGCGGCGTGGACTAGAAACGCTCTGATGTTGTGTTGGTGTTGACGTCGAAGCTACAGATGGAGCAGGCGTTGGGGAACTCTGCACATCAGCAGAAGAATATGGTGCAGTAAAAAGATAAGCCGAAGTACACAACGTTGTACCCACAACAAGGGCAACGAGAGAACTCTGCTTCTTTTTCACACCTCAATTATCGCACCTTTTTCTCACGGCGCATTGCCATTAGGCTCGGATAGTGAGAAGCGTCCGGTTCTTGGCTCGAGTAGCTATCGCGGCGCCACTTGTCGGGGCCGTTATCGCCACAACCTCGGTAAACGCTCAGACCACTATCTCCCCAACTCCCAAAGCAACTCTTGTCGAATTAAAGATTCCAAGCCCAGAGAAAGACTTTCCGATCCGCGATGTCTACGTCTGGACACCTGCAGTTCAACCCGGCACCATAGCAACGCTCCCTGTTGTCTATATGTTGCACGGTTGGCCTGGAACACCAAATGGCATCATGGGCGGAGTGCTTGCGCCTCTGCAAGAAGCATTCGAAAAGTATGGAAAACCATTTATTGCAGTCTTTCCAGATGGCAATGCAAAGACGCATATAGATTCAGAGTGGGCTGACTCTTATGATGGCAAAGCCATGATTGAAACCTGGCTCACTACCAATGTGATCAACACAGTAGAAGCAGGTGACATTCGACCTGCAGCAGACCGGGCAATCCTTGGATTTTCGATGGGAGGATATGGCGCCGCAATTATTGGCTTGCATCATCCAGAACTCTTTGGGCAGATCATCACGCTTGCTGGGTATTTCGTTACCGACGATCTCACAAATGCATTTGGTGGAGCCACACATAGCTCAAAGGTTGCCTACCAAACTCCAAGTAATTTCCTAAAGACAGCAAATAAATCACGATGGTTCCTCAGTGAATCAAATCAAGATTTCACCGCGCTGATTCATGGACAAGCCGCTTCATGGGGCAAAAAACTTAAGGGCATGAACGCGAGTTACACAATAAGTGAACTGCCAGGCGGACATAGTTATGGGTATGTCGCTAATGAACTTCCAATAATCGTGCAGTGGCTCAAATGGCCAGTCTTTACCGCTCCGACGCCAACTCCGACAAGTTCACCATCTAGTTCGCCAACCGGCGCCCCTGCACCAACGGACTCACCAAGCAGCTCCGATAGTCCGACGCCGACTCCAAGCGGGTCTAACTAGCGCGTGCTCTTCACTGCACGCGAGAGGCTGTAGCTCAAAAAGACTGCTGTGAAAAGCGGGATGGTTCCCCAAATAAGTGCAGAGGCAGAAGCCACTGATGTAATGATGAAGGAAGCTACGATTCCTGCAGCAATACGCCAGTCATCTCCCACAATGAAATCAATCCAGAATTCAATGAATCCTATGACTCCAGAGATCAGCTTGTTGTATTCGCGTTCTAATTCCTCTACTGCAGATTCTTCAGGAGTAGCTTTTGTCTTAGGCGCAACAGGTTTGCGACGTGCAATTTTTAACACTTCGATGAGAACAAACGCAACGAGTGCAACAAACGCAATAATTCCCAAGATCGCCCAGTTATCTCCGGGCCACTTCTTGGACGCTCCAGCTGAACCTTCGGCACCCCAGAAAATTCCGAATGATGTGAGCAAAATACCGACAACAAACTTCATGGTGTTCTCAGGAACTCGTGAAAGAGGTGCGCGAAGAGCAAAGCCAGCTGCGGTCACAATCAACACTGCAATAGCTGCTGCAAGTGAAGCTAAGCCAACGTTGTGATCGATTGTTCCGAAAGTGAGAACGATAAATGCAACTTCTAGGCCTTCTAGCAGTACTCCTTTGAACGAGAGAGTAAATGCGTACCAGTCATCAATCCCGTGTTTTGCACCTTTGCCAGCTGCACGAGCCGCGGCAATCTCTTCTTGAAAAATTTTATCTTCATCGTGCAGCGCTTTAAATCCACTGGCACGCAATATTGCCTTGCGTAACCACGTTAAACCAAAGACGAGAAGCAATCCACCAACCACTACTCGGAGAACCGAAATAGGAAGGTGCGAGATTGCTGGTCCACATGCTCCAATAATGACGGCTAACGTAATGAGTCCAGCAACTACGCCGCGACCAGCAGATTTCCAGTCACGTGCAGTTCCAGCGGCGAGAACAATTGTTACTGCCTCAACTGCTTCAACTGAGGATGCTAAAAATACTGAGACAAATAGTGCGATCGATGTACTAGTCACTGTTTTCCGTTTCTCTAAGTTTCTTATGGATTATTTGCACTGCTCAATCGATACTAAATTGCAAACGCTAGACAGTTGTGTGGATCAACATAGATATCAACTTTATCGCCCCGCGTAGATGGTTCAGTCGCAAAAACGCCAGAAATAACGCCGAGTTCGCATGTGATGACATGCTCGTATCCCCGACCGCGATACGCCACATCTAGAACCGTTCCGATGAGAGTGTTGTGTTTCTTGGCTTCAATACTGGTCGCGCTCGGACGAAGTAGAACTTCTGCATCATCTCCCACCTTTAGCCCAGTTGAGCTCTTACATTCAATCTGCACATTTGCGACCTGCACAGTGACATTTTTACCGTCGGCAAATGTTACTTTTCCGTTGAAGCTTCCAGAGATTCCAGTGAACGCGGCTACGAACCTGTTTGCAGGCTTACGATAAATTTTCTCTGGGGTGTCTAACTGCTGAAGCTTTCCTGATTTGAGCACACCTATCTGATCGGCTAATGCAAAAGCTTCCGATTGATCATGAGTGATGTAAAGGGCAGTTGAACCAATTTCTCGTGTCAGAGTGGCGATCTCCACTCTCAGGCGCTCACGCAGATCGGCATCGAGATTCGAGAGAGGTTCATCGAAGAGCAGAAGTGATGGCCGTCCAACAACCGCACGAGCGAGAGCCACTCTCTGCTGTTCGCCTCCAGATAATTGGAATGGGTAATTCTTCCCTTTGCCAGCCAAGCCAACTCTTTCAAGAGCCTCTTCCACCCGATGTTTTACTTTGTCAGAGTTGATTTTGCGTCTGCGTAAGGCGTATTCAACGTTTTCAAAGGCGCTCATGTGTGGCCACAACGCGTAATCCTGAAAAACCATAGCGAGGTCACGCTTCTCTGGTGGAACATGAAGTCCTGCGCCAGCAATCAAGCGGTCCCCAAAAGTGATGGTTCCCGAATCCAATCGCTCGATACCGGCAATTGAACGGATAAGCGTAGATTTTCCCGAACCAGATGGTCCAAGGAGAACTGTGAACTGACCGGGTTCAATCCTGAGATTGAAATCATCAAGCGCTGCCAATTGGCCATAATTCTTTTGGGCTCCGCTGATCTCAACGCTGTGAGCTTGCACATGCTTCATTGCTGATTACCTAATCTCTTCCAACCGACGGGAGCGAACCTGTTAAAGATAAAGAATGCGATACCTACGACGAAGAGCGCCCACAAGATTGATAGAACTTCGATCGCGGTTCCGCCGCCAAAGTCAAAGCCAGCCAGTGACAATTCGATACCCACGGCCACTGGTGGACTGCCAGGTGGATAGAGCAGTTCGGATACCGGCAATTCCAGTAACGTGCCTGAAAACGTTAGAAGCCAGGCGATCAACAATGGTCGCGCAATAATTGGCATAGTCACATCTAGCCAAGCTCGGGCGGGCCCGCTTCCATGGACTCGGGATGCATCCATCATGGAATCTTGAATTTGCGACATGTTGCCTACTAGTGAACGTGATGTCGAAGGTAGCGCGTTAGCAGTGTAGGCAAGTGCCAATAGAAATGACGTTCCGTAGATGTGCAAACCTAATTCATTGATGAACTTCAAGTTATAGGTAAATATGTAACCGATTGCAAACACAATTCCAGGTAGCGCAACTGCTGCCAACAGAAAGAAATCCATGAAGCGCTTGCTACGCGAAGGTTTTGCTGACGTAAGCACTTTAGAAGCAACAGCAGCTAGTGCAACGGCCAGAGTTGCTGTAATCAGAGACATTTCCGTTGAATAGATGAGTGGGGCTCGCAAGAATCTGCTACCTAACACTCTCGTGTAATTTGAGAAGTTGATGCTGTAATGGCTTAGTAACGAGCCGAGCCCCTGAAGCATCGAAGCAGATATAGCTCCAAAAATCGGAACTCCCAGAGCCATGACCAAAATTCCAATGATCCAACCACCGCTCAGGAGCTGACCTGCAGCTGACAATTTCAATCTGGTTGCTGGGCGTGTACGACCTCCCAGTGTTCGAAAACTTCGACCTCGCAGCGCCCGGTTTTGAGCAAGAATCGCCAGAATCACGAGCGCCAACAGGGTAAGACTGGTGGCCGCACTGACCGGAAATTGCACGGGGATCGAATTAATGCCTTGGTAGAGCTGATACGTGGCAACAGAGAAGTGGGCCACATTTGAGAGTGTAGAAGCTACGCCAAAATCACTAATTGCTTCTGCAAAGACAATTGCAAGGGCTGAAAAAATGGAAGGCAACAAAAGCGTAGCCATAACCTTAAAGGCCTCGATGCGTGAACCGCCATGCACTCTTACCGCTTGTTCGAATTCTTCACCAAGTCCGCGCATCGCATTAGCGATAACAAGATAGGCAAACGGAATACCTTTGACCATAAGAACCATACAGATTCCCACAGGGCCATAGAGCAAATTTCTTATGGGCGTTACATGCAATCCCATGATCTCTAAAACGCCACGTTGTTCAAATAACCGCTGCCAACCGAGCGCAATTAAGTACGAAGGTGCCAAGAAGAGCGCAAAAATTGCGCCGTTCCAAATTTTTCGCGCTATTGCATCAGTGCGTAGCACCAACCAAGCCATCGATAGCGATATTGCCGTGGCTCCTACTGCGGTAACCACTCCGAGGATAAATGAGTGAAGTAGTGCAATGCCATAGCTTCCAGAAAATACCGGTTTGAAAGATGACAGGGTGAACCATTGCTTACCTTGATCGAACAAGCGTGGGCTGAAAGCAACACTGAGGAAGAGCGTGATAGGAATGATGAGAATAAAAGTAATTAAAGTCCAGAAAACTGCCATCGGCGTTATGCGAATTCGAGAGCGCAAATGATTGAGCTTTCTCAATAGAGAAGGCATCTGAGCGTGGATACTTTGATCCAGCTCAGATGCCATTGTTTACTCTTACTTAGTTTTTGTATCTAGTAATTACTTGCTGCGAATGCTTGACGTGAACCAAGCATCGATTTCACTCTGTAGTGGACCCCATGTATATGGATTCACAATTTGGTATGCACTTGGAAGAGCGGTGACATACTTATTTGGAGTGGTGCCAGCAATTGTTGGCCAGCAGATCACATCTGAGTTCTGAGTTGCGTCAGTTGTATCAAGAATCGATTGACCGGCTGGAGACAAGACATACTTAACGAATGCTTGAGCTCCTGCTACTTCTGCAGCTGGACGATTCTTATCGATCGCTAGCGAGCTAGGCATCAGCGTTGGGCGACCTGGATAGATAACCGCAGGCTTGTACCCAGCCACTGGAGCAGCGTTGAACTTGATGAGTTCGGCTGCTGCAGCTGAGCTTTGAACCAATCCCATTTGAATCTGACCAACTTCTAGAGCGTGGATAGTTGGGCCATTCTTATCATTAACGACTAGACCATTTGCCTTGAGGCTTTGGAAGAATGACTTTCCAGCTGCTTCGCTTCCAAGATCATTCATGACACCAGCAATGAATGGGTAAGTAGGACCTGAGATGTTTGGATCATTCATTCCGATTTTGCCCTTTACGGCAGATGAAAGCATTCCCTGGAATGACTTTGGAGGATTTGGAAGAGTTGCTGCGTTGTAAAGGCCAGCAACCATGATCGTCGCACCTGTTACGGCATAAGAGTTATTCTTCGGAGCCAATTGCTTGCCAATGTGATCATACGATGGCTTAAATGCAATTGGAGCAAGTTGGCCCTGCAGATCGGCGGCAGCAGCCCACTCATCACCATCGGCCCAGAAAAGCCCCCACTGAGGATTTGAGCCTTCTGCAGCAACCTTAGCTAGTAGAGGACCGGTAGATCCTCCAACGTCAACGACCTTGTATGTTGATTGCGATGCGTTAAATGCAGCAATTTCTGCAGGTGCATAACCAATTGCTTCGTAAAGATTAATTGTGGTTGGAGCGGCTTGAGCAACAGTTGCGTTGAAACCAACTCCCAGGAGTGCTAGCGAAGCGATGACTGCAACGCTTTTAGCGATCTTTCCCATACGCATGAAGGGTCCTTTTCATCAGATATTCCAAATTTTCTTGGATGCTCACCATCGGCTAGCGAACATGGTGCGAGTGAACCCACTCTGAATGTGTAGCAAGCGAACTCAAGGTTAATTGGGTATGAAGTAACCCTTAATTAAAGGAGCGCTCGATATATTTGCGTACTCGCTGTGGAAGCAATTGATAGATGCGCTGTTGCCAAATCTTGGCTTGATCAAGCGGTGATTTCGCCAAAACATGGGCACTCGCTGGGCCTTCTGGCGTCGGGACGTTCTTGATGGTCGGCGAATTTTGATCGAGCGAGTCAGCAATGATTACGGCGCTAGATATAACCGTCATGATGCGGGCAAGCTGGCTCTTCTCAAGGCTCACCGCTCTCTTAACGACCTCGGTAGTTGCAGATTCTGCGCTTAGTCGAATTTCGGCGGTCGTTGGCTCTTTTGTTACTGAGTATGGATCAAATCTAAAATCTTCGGCACTTACAGAGAGTGCATAGCTCACAGTTGAGAGCAAGAGTGCAATCTCGTGCTTGATATCAGCGTCCATTCCCCCACCGAGACGAATATCAAAGAGTGCGCGCGATGTTGATCGAGTTTGAATGATGACATGCTCAAGAGCGACGCCACGCAGATAGAGCCGCTCTGCGTTCTCACTTCGGACCGCAGGCAGCCACTTGGCGAATACTCGAGCCTCTAGAGCTTGATTTCTGATGCTAGGAATTTCTTCAGCTAGGAGACGAGCGCGGGCTAGCCAACGGCCGGCGCGATCCTGAGAATAATTATCTGCAACACCTTCGGCCATCTGCGAATTGAGCACTGCGCAACGTTCAGTGAGGGAACTTATACGATCGATTGTCCTACCTGCAGGAGTTTTGGGGTGAGCAAATACCGAAGCGACAATCGCGATTACTGCGCCAATGATCGTTGAGATGAGGCGATTCGATGCGTTGGTCTGACTTAGCCCTGGCCCAATCACGATCAGAGCCGTGACTGGCACGTTGATCGCAGCTACTTCGCCCAAGTGCAATATACGAGCCGCTACTAGCGAGATCAGAACTGTGAGACCAACTGTGACAAGGCCAAGTCCGAAGAAGTGCAGAGCGAGTAGCGCCGCTCCTGCGCCGACACTTGAACCGAGAATCTGTCCCAGACCTTCACGCGTTGATTTGTGGAGTGAAGAACGAACAGTAAGTGCAGCAACAATTGCCGCAACAACGCCACCATTTTTTAGGATTCCATCGCCGACCTGCCATGAGATTGCTGAAGCCAGCGCTGTGACGACAACCTGTTGAATCCAGAACCAGCGATCAACAAATTGCTGCCTGGCATTATGCAGGAAGGCTCTCATATCGACATATCCTAGAGTTAAGGCAGCTACTTTGAGAGATGTGAAGAGGTTAAATGTGGAATTCCATCTCAGTATTCTTTGAGACAGATCGCGCGACAACCTGATTAGCGCCAATTGTGCTTCCAGACCCAATGGTTATGTTGCCCAGAATCTTTGCGCCGGCCCCAATGAGAACATTGTTTTCAATCGTCGGATGACGCTTACCTTTGGAGGCAGTGCGTCCGCCAAGTGTTACTCCGTGAAAAATCGTCACATCGTCACCAACAATTGCGGTCTCCCCAATCACAACTCCCATACCGTGATCAATCACTACCCGGCGACCCATGGTCGCTCCAGGGTGGATTTCGATCCCCGTCTTATGTCGTGTGTGGTTAGCAGAGAGTCGAGCAATAAATTTGAGATTGTGGCGCCAAAGCCAATTTTCGAACCTGTGCGCCCAGAGCGCATGCACCCCGGGATAGGTGATGAAAATTTCAAACCGATTGCGCGCTGCAGGATCTCGAAGCATGACAGCATCGAGATCCTCAAATACGCGTTTTAACATAGGGAAGATAATGGGATTAAATAGAAGGAGCGACTGGCTCGTCGATGAATTCCTTGTAGAGCGGTGTCGACAAGTAGCGCTCACCAAATGATGCCATGACAACAACGATTATTTTCCCGGCGAATTCTGGTCGATCAGCAATTTGTGAAGCTCCCCAAAGCGCTGCTCCTGATGAGATACCGGCAAGAATTCCTTCTTCCTGTCCTGCGCGCTTTGCAAATGTGAGTGACTCTTCATTAGGTGCAGAGAGAACCTCATCGTAAATTGTTGTATCAAGTACTGGCGGAACGAAGTTGGCTCCGATGCCTTGTAGGGGGTGACCTGCTGGAGCGCCTCCTGTAAGAACAGGTGATGCAGCTGGCTGTACTGCGAAAATCTTGATATTCGGATTCTTAGCTTTGAGAGCTTGGCCAACGCCTGTGATTGTTCCGCCAGTTCCAATACCCATAACTACCGCAGCAACTTGTCCATCTGTGTCATTCCAAATTTCTTCAGCTGTTGTTGCCTTGTGAATTGCCGGACCTGCTTGGTTTTCAAATTGACGAACAAGTACGCCGCCCTCTTCTTTGCCAATTCGTTCTGCTTCTTCAACAGCTCCGCGCATTCCGCTAGCAGCTGGAGTCAGTACTAGCTTGGCACCAAGTGCGCGCAAGAGAGCGCGACGTTCCTTAGACATAGAATCAGGCATTGTGAGGATTACTTTGTAGCCACGTGCTGCACCTACTGATGCGAGTGCGATTCCGGTATTACCAGAAGTAGCTTCTACGATTGTTCCGCCAGGTTTTAGCGCTCCACTCTTTTCTGCATCATCCACCATTGCGACAGCAAGGCGATCTTTTACAGATGCTGTTGGGTTATAGAACTCCAACTTTCCAACAATGGTTGCCTTGGAGTTGCCAAATAGGCGCTGAATCTTTACAAGAGGAGTATTTCCGAATACCTGTGAAATATTGTCGTAGATTTTCATAACGCAGAAATTATCAGCAAGGCCAGAAAAGTTCTCGCCCCGACTTCTCTCTTGCGAACTCTTTGCATCTGTTGCGGTAAGCACCTTAGGGGTCGATACTTACCTCCATGCCCTCTATACTTACCTCCATGCCCTCTATGAAAACGAGAAAGTTAAGAGATTTAGAAGTATCAGCGCTCGGCTTAGGCTGCATGGGAATGTCGGAATTTTATGGTCCTGGGGATGAAGTCTCTTCAGTCGCCACAATTCATCGTTTTCTAGAACTTGGCGGCACTTTCTTGGATACCGCCGACATGTATGGGCCTTTCACCAATGAAGTCTTAGTTGGAAAAGCAATCGCAGGAAAACGTGATCAGGTAATTCTTGCTACTAAGTATGGAAATGAACGTGGCGAAGATGGCTCTTGGAAGGGCATTAATGGACGCCCTGAATATGTGAAGGCCGCCTGTGATGCCTCGCTCAAGCGCCTTGGTGTCGATTACATCGATCTCTATTATCAACATCGAGTCGATCGCAATACTCCTATCGAGGAGACGTGGGGTGCAATGAAAGAGCTGGTCGACGCCGGAAAAGTTCGCCATCTCGGAATTTCCGAAGCATCTGCTGCAACCATTCGCAAGGCTCACTCCGTCCACACCATCACAGCGGTACAGACTGAGTGGTCGCTTTGGACACGGGATGTCGAAGCAAACGATGTACTTGCAACAGTGCGTGAGCTAGGAATCGGATTTGTTCCATATTCACCACTGGGTCGCGGATTTCTTACCGGCGCAATTACGTCGCTTGATGACTTGGCTGCTGATGATCGCCGCAGAACCTATCCACGTTTTCAAGGTGAAAACTTCGCAGCCAACTTTGCAATTGTTGATGCTGTTAAAGCTCTTGCCGATACCAAGGGCGTAACCCCGGCTCAACTCGCACTCGCTTGGGTATTGGCTCAAGGCGATGACATTGTTCCAATTCCTGGAACCCGCAAAGTTTCACGGTTGGAAGAAAATCTTGCAGCACTAGATATCGCTTTGAGTGATACCGAAATCGCAGCTCTCAACAGCGCCGCCCCAATCGGCGTTACATCGGGTGAGCGTTATCCAGATATGTCTTCGGTAAACGCCTAATCTGCCTAACTCATTGAGTTGGCCAGATTGATTTAGTCGAGTTCTGCAATAAGTTTGAAGTCACTGCTGCCAAGTTGTCCTTGCTTTGTATAAAGCTCCAGCTTGGCACGGGTGTCAGCAATATCGAGATTTCGCATGGTGAGCTGACCGATTCGATCAGTTGGACCAAATGCAGCATCCTCGGTGCGCTCCATAGAGAGCTTTTCAGGATGGTAGGAAAGCGCAGGCCCGACGGTATTGATGATGGAGAAATCATCACCTCGGCGTAGGCGAATTGTGACTGCACCAGTAACTGCTGAAGCAACCCAGCGAGTGAGAGATTCGCGCAACATCAGCGCTTGCGGATCAAACCAACGACCCTCATAAAGCAAACGTCCCAGGCGTCGACCTTCTGCGTGATAGTTAGCAATAGTGTCTTCGTTATGAATCGCAGAAATCAAACGCTCGTAAGCGATAAAGAGAAGTGCCATTCCTGGAGCTTCGTAAATTCCACGAGATTTAGCTTCGATAATTCTGTTTTCGATCTGATCTGCCATTCCTAAACCATGGCGACCACCAACAGCATTTACTTCTTGCATCAGCTCAACAGAATTGGGAAAAGTTTTTCCGTTGATAGCAACAGGGCGACCTTGGGAGAATTCAATGGTGACATCTTCGGTCTCTATTTTTACTGCAGGATCCCAGAACTTAACACCCATGATTGGATCAACAATTTCGATCGATGCATCGAGTTCTTCTAGGTTCTTCGCCTCGTGTGTTGCACCCAAAATATTTGCATCAGTTGAGTAAGCCTTCTCGGTGCTGTCGCGGTAAGGGAAGTTGCGCGCAACCAACCACTCAGACATCTCTTTGCGACCGCCGAGTTCATTAACGAAATCTGCATCGAGCCAAGGCTTGTAAATTTTCAAAGCAGGGTTGGCGAGCAATCCATAGCGATAGAAGCGCTCGATGTCGTTGCCCTTATATGTAGAGCCATCGCCCCAGATCGAGACGTTGTCTTCGAGCATTGCACGAACTAAAAGTGTTCCAGTTACGGCGCGACCAAGTGGAGTTGTATTGAAATATTGCTTTCCGCCGCTGCGAATATGGAATGCTCCACAAGCAATCGCAGCAAGGCCTTCTTCAACCAGAGCTAGCTTGCAATCGACAAGGCGAGCCTTCTCGGCGCCATATTGGAGTGCGCGACCTGGAATAGAATCGATATCGGTCTCGTCATATTGACCAAGGTCAGCTGTGTACGTGAAGGGAGTTGCGCCTTTTTCGCGCATCCATGCCACAGCCACAGATGTATCGAGGCCGCCTGAAAATGCGATGCCTACTGATTGACCGACTGGCAGAGATGCGAGAACTTTGGACATTAGGCAAGCCTACCTGCGCATCAATTCTCAGCAAAAATCAACGAAAATGGATGAGATCTATTCGATTTATCCACTCGTCATAGGAACCATTCCTTCTCGCAACTAGCTCGACAGCGAGATCTCCCCGTCCTTCAAATCCCAGCCGATCGATAATTGATCCCAGCTCGCTCTCACTCGCCCGTAGCAAGACCCAGAAGCCAGAGTCAGAGACCCGAGAAAAGAAGTCACCTCCGCGCAGGTTCTGTTTGAGTCCAAAGGCGAGCGCAATGAGTTCGGCCTGAGCCCTTGCAAGAGATGGAAACTTCTCTAACTTGAGGGTGAGCGAGAGAAGTGTCAGCTCACGGTTTTCGCGTTCTGCGCTACTGATCTCGCGCTTGAGATTTTCGTGAAATAGAGATGGCGCCATGCTCAGAGTAAGAGAGTCGATGATCCCATCGTTCTCGAACTCGATGGACTCACTACTGATGGTTGCCATATTGGCGAGCCTAGCCGCCATCTGCGAAACCACCGCCACAACCTCGTGCGGGCTAGAATCGGCCCATGCCAATCAGTGAGAACCTCTACACCCGTTGTCGCACGTGGGCTGTCTACCTGCTCCGCTCTGAATCCGTCATCTTGATTGCGCTGATCATCTACCTGGCCCTCCTCGATGCCTTGCGAACCAAGCCTCTAAGCGCGCCACTCGCCCTAGCTGGAGATTTCATAGCCCTGGCTCTAGGCGCAGCCGGCCTCTTCTTCTGTTCCCTCTCCTTCAAGCGCGGGCGTTCCTGGGGGCGGGCACCGGCAGTTTTGGCCAATGGCATCGCGCTAGGTGTCTCCTATTTCATGGCCAGTGGCCACTTCTACATTGGGGCAATACCACTGGGGTTGCTCTCGTTTGCCACCCTTTTCGCTAGCCTTCTGGGGTACCGGGATTAATTCATCGGAGTTGTAAACATCTGTAAGCCAAGTCACTGAGGTCACAAAAATCCTGAGGATCACTCTCACAAAAGGCTATTACTATTAGGGCATTCTCAACTAGAGCGGAGAAATTGCCAGTGTCGGCAGCTAACGAATCACATACGCCAGCCAACCATTTCGGTGGATCATTCGGGCCCAATGAGTGGCTCGTCGATGAAATGTACGAGCGCTATCAACAAGATCCTTCATCCGTCGATAAGGCATGGTGGGAATTCTTTGCTGATTACTCCCCAGCTGCATCAAACACTCCAGCTGCGAATAAACCAACCGCAGGTACTCCTCCAATTCCAAAATCTTCACCATCAACAACTCCACCGGTCGTCCCTACTGCTACTCAAGTAAGCGTGACACCGCCAGCTCCTGCGCCGGTTGCAACACCGCCAGTAAATAACACTCCGCCAGCAGCTCCTGCGCAAACCCAGAACGTAGTGACGCCAGCGAGATCTACTGCTCCACAAACTCCTGCTGATCCTGTCGTTAAGCCAATTCCTACTCTTGCCACTCCAGGTGCATCGACACTAGAACCAATTCGTGGCGTGAGCGCTCGTGTTGTGCAGAGCATGGAAGCTTCGCTCACAGTTCCAACCGCAACTAGCGTGCGCGCAATCCCTGCAAAATTAATGATCGACAACCGCACAGTAATTAACAACCACTTAGCTCGCGGTCGCGGTGGCAAAGTTTCCTTCACCCACATCATTGGCTATGCCATGATTAAAGCAATGCGTGCGATGCCTGAAATGAACGCTTTCTATGGCGAAATTGATGGCAAACCTGCAATTGGTCGTCCAGAACATATCAATTTGGGAATCGCAATCGATCTGGCAAAACCAGATGGTTCGCGCCAACTATTAGTACCGTCAATCAAAGGCTGCGAAGCGCTCGACTTTTCACAGTTCTGGGCTTCATATGAGGAGACAGTCCGCAAGGCACGCGGCGGAACTTTGACTGTTGAGGATTACGCAGGAACTACTGCGTCTCTTACTAACCCAGGAACTCTTGGAACAGTGCACTCTGTCCCTCGACTCGTTCAAGGACAGGGGTTGATTCTTGGCGTTGGAGCCATGGACTATCCAGCTGAATTCCAGGGTGCGAGCGAAGAGACGCTCACTAACCTCGCTATTTCCAAGACAATTACACTCACCAGCACCTATGACCACCGTGTTATTCAAGGCGCGCAATCTGGTGACTTCCTACGTCGCATTCATGAGATCTTGCTCGGTGCCGAAAGTTTCTACGATGAGATTTTCGCTGCGCTTCGTATTCCTTACGAGCCAATCCGTTGGGCAGTGGATTTCCAATTCTCTAAAGATGATCAGATCAGCAAGACCGCTCGCGTCCAGAAGTTGATCGAGTCATATCGCACATTTGGCCACTTGATGGCAGATACGGATCCGCTTAAATATAAGCAACGCGGCCACCCGGATCTCGATGTTGTTACACATGGTCTCTCACTGTGGGATCTCGATCGCGAATTTGCTACCGGTGGTTTTGGTGGCAAGCCATTTATGAAGTTGCGCAAGATTTTGGGAATACTCCGTGACTCATATTGCCGCACTATTGGTGTGGAATATATGTACACAGAAAATCCAGAAGAGCGTCGCTGGATGCAAGAGCATGTAGAAGTTGGCGCACCGCGCACTCCGCGCGAAGAACAGTTGCGCATCTTGCGTAAGCTCAATTCCGCCGAAAGTTTCGAATCATTCCTTCAAACAAAATATGTGGGACAAAAGCGCTTCTCACTCGAAGGTGGAGAGTCACTGATTCCACTACTTGATGCAATCCTTACAAGCTCAGCTGACGCTGGACTTGAAGAAGTATGCATTGGCATGCCACACCGCGGTCGCCTCAACGTTCTTGCAAATATTGCAGGCAAGTCCTACGGACAGATCTTCCAAGAGTTCGAGGGCAACTACGCTGACAATGCCGTGCATGGTAGTGGCGATGTGAAATACCACCTTGGAACACAAGGCGTCTTCACCAATGATGCTGGTAAGTCCACCAAGATTTATCTAGCCGCCAACCCTTCACACCTTGAGGCTGTTAACCCAGTGCTCGAAGGAATTGTGCGCGCAAAGCAGGATCAACTCAATGTCGAAAAGGCTTACTCAGTAATGCCTATTTTGATCCATGGAGATGCTGCTTTTGCTGGTCAAGGTATTGTTTCAGAGACTTTGAGCCTCTCACTCCTCAAGGGCTATCGCACAGGTGGAACTATTCACATCGTTGTGAACAACCAAGTCGGATTCACAACTTCACCACATGCGTCACGCTCGTCAACATATGCAACCGATATTGCCAAGATGATTCAGGCACCTGTCTTCCACGTCAACGGCGATGATCCTGAGTCTGTAGTTCGTGTTGCACGTTTGGCTTTTGAGTACCGCCAAGAATTTAACAAGGATGTTGTCATCGACATGGTTTGCTACCGTCGTCGTGGTCACAACGAAGGCGATGAGCCAAGCTTCACACAGCCAATGATGTACAAGTTGGTTGATGCAAAGCGCAGCACTCGCAAGCTCTACACGGAAGCTCTCATCGGTCGCGGCGATATCACGGTCGAAGAAGCAGAAGAAGTATTGCGTGACTACCAAGCACAACTCGATGCTGTCTATGCATCAGTTCACAATGTCGAGCCTGAACACAACACAGCCTTCGATGTTCCATCGGCGCCAGCTCCAGAGACCGTCAATACAGCGGTTGATGAAGCAACACTTCGCAAGATCGCTGCTACTCAGATCGCAACCCCTGAGAACTTCGTCGTCCACCCTCGTCTTGCGCCACAGCTTGCTAAGCGCACAGAGATGCTCAATGACGGAACTGTCGATTGGGCCGCGGGAGAAATGTTCGCGTTCGGTTCCCTCTTGCTTGAGGGCCATCCAATCCGACTTGCTGGTCAAGATGTGCGACGCGGAACATTCTCGAATCGCCATGCTGTCATTGTTGATCAGAATACTGGTGGAGATTGGTTCCCACTTCGTTCGTTGATCAGCGATGACAATCAATTCTTTGTCTTTGACTCACTACTTTCTGAGTACGCGGCAATGGGCTTTGAGTACGGATACTCAGTAGAGCGAGAGAATGCTCTTGTCCTCTGGGAAGCTCAATTCGGTGATTTCGCTAACGGAGCACAATCCATCATCGATGAGTTCGTCTCTTCAGCACTTCAAAAGTGGGGTGAGCGCTCTTCAGTAGTACTACTTTTGCCTCACGGCTATGAAGGCCAGGGACCAGATCACTCTTCTGCTCGTATTGAGCGCTACCTTGCTCTCTGCGCAGAACAGAATATGACTGTTGCTCAGCCATCTACACCGGCTTCTTACTTCCATCTATTGCGTTGGCATATGAAGAATACGGCTCGTCGTCCACTGATCGTCTTTGAACCAAAGTCAATGCTGCGCCTGAAGGCTGCTGCATCTTCGTTGACTGATTTCACAACAGGAACGTTCAAGCCGCTGATCGATGACGCAACCGTTACTAATGCAACTCGCGTTATTTATTGCTCAGGCAAGGTCTATTGGGATCTTGTTGCAGAACGTGCAAAGCTTGGAGAGAGTTCGACCGCAATCGTTCGCGTCGAACAACTCTATCCATTCCCTCTTGCCGAGTTCATGGCGGTTGCAAACAAGCATCCACATGCCAACTTGCTCTGGGTCCAGGATGAACCTGCCAACCAAGGTCCTTATCCATTTGTTGCTCTCAATACAATGGAAGCACTTGATGGTCGCACACTGCGCCGCGTTTCGCGTCGCGCAACTGCAAGTCCTGCAACTGGATCGCATCACCTTCACGAAGAAGAGCAGCATGCTCTGATTACAGAGGCATTTACCCGCTAACCACGCTTATAGCGAAGTAGTACGACTCCCCGAATCTCGTGGGGTCGTACTACTCCCCAATTCCTTGAATCTGTGCTGGCAAATTTGTTGTCACCCTCTACCCACAGAGCGCTTTCTTCCACTCTAATAGCTCGCTTTATCTGCAAGATGCCTGGCATATCGTCACGCTCTATTACGACTACCTTGCCCACTAAATTAATCAGGGTGTGTAGCTTCGGTGGCTTTTTCGACTGACCATATCTGGTCGTCCTAAATAAGAGCCAATCTCCGTGCTCATACTTGGGCGACATAGAAGAACCGCTCACTTCTATCGCTTTTACGCTGGTTTTTAGGCTAAATGGAAGAGTAATCATCAGGGTAGTAGTCTTTCACCATTCACCCAGTTTTGATGACATCTACTACGAGAAATGAAGGAGCACACATGTTCAAGCCAACACTCGTTGGATACGCGCACTGCGATCTACCTTGCGGTATCTACGATCCAGCTCAAGCAAAGATTGAAGCGCTATCTGTAAAAGCTGCGATGGAAAAATATGCTGCAAACACAGATGTTGATTTCCGCTCACGCGCAGTAGCAGTCAAGGAAGAGCGCTCAGAGCTAGTTAAGCATCACCTCTGGGTTCTATGGACCGACTACTTCAAGGCTCCTCACTTTGAGGCATACCCACAATTGAACACACTGTTCAATGAGGCAACAAAGCTTGCTGGTGCTGGCGGAACAAAGGGAAGCAATGATGTTGCTGTAGCAGACAAGCTACTTGCAAAGATTGATGAAATTGCAGAGATCTTCTGGGCAACCAAGAAGGCTTAATTAACTAGCAACATCCGTACTGCGCAGATTCTCTGCCGCGCTACGGGCCATAAACGAAACACGATCTACTAATCGCCGTTGCAATTGCGCAACGGCGATTATTCGTTGATCTTGATGCACTTCACAATCAAAGAGCAGAACGCCATCTTCAAACTGGGACGCACGAACAAGTGCGCGAACTTCGCTACCGACAGAAACAGTTCCTCGCACTTGCACCGCAACTCCTGCGGTAAAAGAGCTCTGAGATGGATCTAAGAATTCGGCGATTGCCGCACTACACGCACTTTCAATAACAGAGATGGTTGCAGTAGTAGCGAGAACTGGGAGATCGCTAAACCCTTGAGCGATTCCGGTATCGAGCGGACGGACGGTCAGAGATGCCATGCCGACAGAGCCAAGCATGCTCTCCGCAGCACTCATCTCTTGTTCCATGCCTAATAACTTATAGGGCGGAGCCTAAAAAGAGTGGCTTTTACTCGTATGGAAATTCGTGGCGAATTTCCTGCGTAAATTCTTGAGTGATCTCGATAGAGGTTGTGCCATCGAAGGTGAACTCTGTGATTGTGGTCTGCGAGAAGAATTCGACAGTGCTGGTAGCGGCTAGCGAGTTGATGGTTGCCTGGATTCGAGCGTTGAGAGCTTCCGGGGCTACCTCATTGCAAGTATTGCGCAGCAAATTCTGCATAAAGCTGATGGCCGCCCGCTCAGTATTGAGAAGCTCAAGACATGGCTCGCACTCTTGAAAATGAAACTCGAAGAGCTGATATTGGTCATCGGAAGGCAGTTCGTGATCGATAAAGAGCACGACAGTTTGTTGGACTTGATCGCAGGCCAGATCGTGGTTATTCATCACTACCCCCTGAACCTCGATTAAAGCCACGATCCTTGGCATAGTCACCAAGTGCTTCGCGCAGGAGTTTGCGACCGCGGTGCAATCTGGACATCACAGTTCCGGACGGAACGCCGACAATCTCCGCAATCTCTTTATAAGAGAATCCTTCGACATCGGCCAGGTAGACGGCCACGCGAAACTCATCTGGCAAAGCTGCAAGCGCAGCCTTGACGTCGATATCGGTAATCCGATCGAGAACTTCGTCCTCGGCTGAGCGTCCCTGATCACTGGTATGGCTGGCGGCATCGTGAATCTGCCAATCCTCTAGCTCGCCAGCTGCGATCTGTGGGCGACGTTGATCCTTGCGATAAGAGTTAATGAAAGTCGTTGTAAGAATCCGATAGAGCCAGGCTTTGAGATTGGTGCCTGGAACAAACTGATGGAAGGAGGTAAACGCCTTGGCATATGTGTCTTGCACCAAGTCTTGGGCATCGTGCGGATTCTTGGTGTAGCGAAGAGCCGCGGCGTAAAGCTGGTTGGTGTATTGGAATGCATCACGCTCAAATCGAGCTTTTTTCTGCGCCAAAGTCTCGGTTGTCGGATCAACAACCGCTAACTCGCCGCCCGCTTTTTCATCCATTGGGCACAAGGCTACCGCCATACTCCTTTAACCTGCTCTCCGTCGAGATTATTCCCATAAAGAGCCGTACTCCCCTCGGGTAGGCTTAGCGACATGATGGATAGTGGCACTCTCTGGCAGGCACCCTTTCGAGGGTCCGAGCCAGTCAACGCCACGATCACAATCCCTGGCTCCAAGTCAGTCACCAACCGCGCGCTGATTTTGGCCGCGCTCTGCGACTCCCCCTCCGTACTTCGTCGCCCCTTGCATTCGCGCGACTCGGCATTGATGATTGCAGGACTCAAGAATCTAGGCGTCGGAATTCAGCAAGATGCCAATGGGGATCTCACTGTCACACCTGCTCCGCTCTTTGGACCAACACAGATTGATGTGGGTAACGCTGGAACAGTTATGCGCTTTCTCCCACCAGTGGCTGCGATGGCAAAGGGCATCATCCATTTTGATGGCGATGCGCGCTCCCACGAACGTCCACTCGGACCAGTAATTGCTGCGCTTGAATCACTCGGTGTCTCAATAGAGCACGGCTCTCGTTACTCCCTTCCGATGACACTCAACGCTAACGGTCAGCTCAAAGGCGGCACCGTTGAAGTCGATGCGACCTCGTCATCTCAATTTATTTCAGCACTTCTCCTCGTTGCTCCCGCGACCAAAGAGGGCATCACAATTATTCATACTGGACAATCTCTTCCATCAATGCCGCACATCGAGATGACTGTCTCCATGCTGCGCGAAAAAGGTGTCAGCGTTGAAATCTCCGGTAATACCTGGAGCGTTAAGCCTCATGTTATGCACGGATCCGATTCGGTGATCGAACCAGACTTATCTAACGCAGCGCCATTTATGGGAGCAGCAATGATCAGTGGCGGAACTGTAGTCATCCGCGATTGGCCTCGATCAACAACACAACCTGGTGATCAACTCCGGGATATTTTTACGCAGATGGGTGCGCTTGTGCGCTTTGAGGGCAACAACCTGGCCATCACCGGAACTGGCACCATTCACGGTATTGATATTGATCTCCATGATGTCGGAGAGCTCACGCCATCAATCGCAGCTCTTGCTGCTCTTGCAGATTCACCCTCGCATCTTCGAGGTATCGGACACCTTCGATTGCACGAGACTGATCGGCTAAGCGCACTGGCCACAGAGATCAATGCTCTCGGTGGCTCCGTCATCGAAGAGCCAACAGCCCTTGTGATTAACCCTGCCCCACTACATTCTGGAGTTTTTCACACCTATGAAGATCATCGCCTTGCGACTGCTGGCGCAATGATTGGGCTTCGCGTTGCAGGCATTGAAGTCGAAAATATTGAGACCACCCAGAAAACTCTGCCTGACTTTCCCGGAGCATGGGCCCAACTGCTTAATGGCGGCAAGTGACTCCTCGCGAATTAGATGAGGACGATGTCCGCATTCGCCCCAAGCGATCATCACGCCCGAGAACAAAGGATCGACCTGACTACACCAAAGCTGATTTGGCACGCGTAGTTGCTGTTGATCGTGGACGCTCCACCTGCTTAATTGAAAGCGGCGAAAACATTGGGCGAATCGTTACCGCTATGAAGGCTCGTGAATTAGGCAAGAAGTCGGTCGTCGTAGGAGATGTTGTCCGCATTGTTGGAGATATCTCTGGCAGTGAAGGAAGCTTGGCTCGCATTGTTGTCGTCGAACCTCGCACTAACGTTCTGACTCGCACAGTAGAAGACGATGCCGGGTTTGAAAGAATGATTGTCTCGAATGTAGATCAACTTGCAATAGTTCTGGCGGTTGCCAATCCTGAACCACGCCATGGATTTGTTGACCGAGCACTTGTTGTTGCATTTGATCAAGCGATCACACCACTCATCATTATGACCAAGTGTGATTTGGCAGACCCAAGTGAATTTCTCGCACCATACGTTGATTTAGGCATCGATCACATCTCTGTCCGACGAGGTAGCGACCTCACAGAGCTGCGCACGAAGCTCGCCAACAAACGTACAGTCCTGTTGGGGCACTCAGGTGTAGGAAAATCAACCTTGGTTAACGCGCTTGTTGATCAGGCCAATCGCGCCACAGGCGATGTCAATGATGTGACAGGTCGAGGACGTCATACTTCATCAAGTGCCGTCGCACTTGAACTCAACGAAAAGAATGGCTGGATCATCGATACGCCTGGTGTGCGCTCCTTTGGACTGGCTCACGTAGAACGTTCCCGGGTGATCGGTGCATTTTCCGAGTTCAAAGTGGCCATTGAGCACTGCCCCCGCAATTGCAGTCATGATGAAGCAGATTGCGCACTTAACAGCATGATTACTGACCCGACCGCCCTTGCGCGGTTAGCGAATCTTCGAGGACTCCTTCGTGAAGGTAAACTTGGGGCATGAGAGATTTACAAGCCGACTTAGCGCTAGCACTTCGATTAGCGGATCTAGCTGATTCGATCACACAGGCGCGATACCAAGCGATCGATCTCGTGATCGAAACTAAGCCTGACCTGACTCCAGTAACTGATGCTGATAAGGCAACCGAGAAAGCTATCCGAGAATTGTTGGCGCAAGAACGTCCCAGCGATCTTATCGTCGGTGAAGAGTTCGGAACACCTGATCTCGAGACAGGTGAGTACTACTGGGTGATTGACCCAATAGATGGGACAAAGAATTTCTTACGCGGAATTCCTACGTGGGCAACGCTGATTGGGCTTTGCAACCCAGCGCATGAAGTTGTTCTTGGAGTTGTGAGCGCACCAGCACTCTATCGTCGCTGGTATGCCAGCCAGGGTGGCGGCGCTTTCGTCACCGAAAATAAGTCAGCACCTCGACAGATTCGCGTTTCTGGTGTCAAAGAACTCACAGACGCTTCGCTCTCATATTCAGATCTCGTTGGATGGGGTGCACGCAAGCAAGCGATGCTTCGATTGCAGGAGTCGATTTGGCGCACACGTGGGCTAGGAGATTTCTGGTCACATATGTTGGTCGCAGAAGGTGCAGTAGATATTGCAGTAGAACCTGTCCTTGCACTCTGGGATATGGCTGCGCTCGACATTATTGTCCGCGAAGCTGGAGGACAATTTACAAACCTCGATGGAAAAAATGGCTCACATGGTGGCAATGGAGTCTCTTCCAACGGTCTACTTCACAGTGATTTTCTCAAGGCTCTAAATTCATGAGATTTCTCTGGTTTGGTAGAAAGAAAGCCGCAGCTCCACAAGCTCAAGAGCACGTTGCTGTTGAAACCTGGAGTGTAAATAACTTCGTGGTTGTCGAATCACCTCTAGCAGGTGCAGCTGGAACAACGATTGAGTCATCGACAATTTATTCTTACTTGGCAACACTTGCTCAGCAAGAACAGAGACCAGCTTCTCAAGCGCTAGTGGAGTTTTTGCAAGAACGAGGATTTGCGACTCTTGAAATCAGCAACTATGCGCACTCAGAATCACTTGGTTATTCCTGCAAAATTGGCGATACCAATGCCACAGTTTTGTTAGGTGGCCCTGTTGGAATTGCGCGTGTGACAACGCCATTTCACGCTGAGATCGCACAGGCAATTGGCGCTGGCGCCAATCAAGTACTGGCTATCGATGGAATCGCTTATGCCGCGTTTTCCATCGATAGCACTACCGAATAGTTAGAGTTCGAGCCAGCCATTAGGCGTGAGCTCTTCAGCGCGATCTGGACCCCAAGAACCCTTGAAGTAAGGGAAGAGGCGAGATTCGTTATTGATCACGCCTTCAACAATGCGCCATGTTTCTAGGACAGAATCGATGCGAGTAAAGCGCATATGGTCGCCTGCAATAGCTGCGCGAAGTAGTCGCTCATACGCTTCTTGACGTTCGCCAAGAGCTGCAGAGAATTCCACAGTTAACTTCACTGGCTCTGTGCTGAGAGAATCTCCTGGCGACTTAGCCTGGAGTTCAATATCTACACCATCGCGCTTACCAAGACGGAAGCGGAGCAAGTTTGGTGAACCAGCTTGTGATTCCGCAAAGAGCATCCGTGGAGGTTGCTTGAATTCAACGATAACTTCCAGCGTTGATTCAGCGAGAGCTTTACCAGTGCGAACATAGAAAGGAACGCCAGCCCAACGCCAGTTATCTACATGCAGTGTTGCAGCAGTGTATGTCTCGGTTGTTGACTCTGGAGCAACGCCTGCCTCTTCCAAGTAGCCAACGTATTGACCGCGGACAACATTTTCTGGATGTAGAGCAGCGATAGCACGGAAGACTTTGAGCTTCTCATCTTCCATATTCTGCGATGAGAGATCCGCAGGTGGTTCCATTGCAATAAGTGCCAAGACCTGAAGAAGGTGGTTTTGAAGTACATCGCGGGTCGCACCGACGCCATCATAGAAAGCTCCACGGCCTTCAACACCAAAATCTTCAGCCATCGTGATTTGAATGCTGTTGATGTAGCGGTGATTCCAGAGCGGCTCCCAGATGGAGTTAGCAAAGCGGAATACCAAGATATCTTCAACAGATTCTTTGCCGAGGTAATGGTCAATGCGGAAGATGCGATCTTCTGAAAGGACTTCTTCGAGCTCATCTTGAAGACGAATTGCAGATTGAAGATCGCGACCAAATGGCTTCTCAACCACTAGGCGACAACGTTCAGTTAGACCTACGCGGGCCAAACCTTTGGTGACATTTCCAAAGAATGCAGGTGGAATTGCAAGATAAATAACAGGATTCTTTTTGTCTTTGAGAACCTCTGCCAAATCTTCATAAAGCTTATCTTGTGAGTAATCGCCGACTACAAGACTGAGCTCTGCATCGAGCTCTGCAATAATCTTTGGATCAGGATTTGGGAATACCTTGCTAATGGCTTCAACTGCGTGCGCGACAAATTGTTCGTGATCCCATTTGGTCGAAGCGACGCCAACAACATCGCAATGAAGCGAGTCATGTTTAGCCATACTATAAAGAGCCGGGAAGAGTTTCTTCTTCGCAAGATCGCCAGTTGCTCCAAAGAGGACAAGAACATCTGCTTCTTCAACTGTGCGTTTACGTGCGCTCATTACTTCTTCTTCGCTTCCACGTGTCCACCGAACTTCTTACGCATTGCTGACAAAACTTTGTTTGCATAGAGATCATTGCCGCGAGATGTGAAACGACCCATGAGTGATGCGCTCAATACATTGGCAGGGACGCCAGCATCAATTGCTGTCTGCACTGTCCATCGACCTTCACCTGAATCAGAGACCGAACCTTCGTAAGAAGCTAGCTCTGGATCCTCGCCATAAGCAGTAGCGGTGAGATCAAGCAGCCATGAGGCTACGACTGATCCACGACGCCAAACTTCTGTTACTTCAGCCATGTCGAAGTCGTACTTAGTTTCTGTGTGAGTTCCAACTGCTGTTGGATGCTTAATTCCTTGGGCTGCAGCATGGATCAAGTTGAGACCCTCTGCGTACGCCGCCATTGCGCCGTATTCAATTCCGTTATGAACCATCTTAATAAAGTGGCCAGCACCGATAGGGCCACAGTGGTAGTAGCCATACTCTGCTTGTGATGGCGTTCCATCTTTGCCTGGTGTGCGCTCTGCCGATTCAATTCCTGGGCACATAGCCTTGAAAATAGGATCAAGACGCTCAACGATTGCCTTATCTCCGCCAATCATCAGCGAGTAACCACGCTCGAGTCCGTAAACGCCGCCACTTGTTCCGACATCAACGAAGTTGATTCCCTTGGTGGCTAGCCATTCTGCGTTTGCAATGTCGTCACGATAGAAAGTATTTCCACCATCGATGATTGTTGCGCCAGCAGCCAGATGTTCTGCAACAGCATGAATTGTCTGCTGGGTAACTTCTGCAGGAACCATAACCCAAACAAATTGTGGGTTAGCTGGATCGTTGTATTGGGCAAGATCTGCGAGAGATGCAAGCGGAGTGAAACCTTCTGCTGCAACGCTCTTGACTGTCTCTGGATTTACATCGAAGACGCTGATGTTGATTGGGGTTGTCGCATGTGTCTTGATGCGGCGTGCGATATTTGCACCCATCCGTCCAAGTCCAACGATTGTAATTTGCACGGTCATCTTTGTCTCTCCTGTAATTTTTGAAGCCAGCTACGATAAACAGTCTAAATTTTAAAGCGGCTCTAGATGCAGATCCGTGAGGATATAGATCTGTCCACTTGGTGAACTCTTGTCTAATAAGCCAACCGGTCCACTCTGAACGGCTTTCAATGCCTCTATTTTGCCTTCTCCGAGGCAAAAAATGTAAATCGAATGCGCATGAGCAAGTCTGGCTAGTGAGAGAGATACTCGAAGTGGTGGTTCTTTCGGTGAATTCTCAACACTAATAGCCGCACGAGGCTCTTGGGCATCTAGTAGCCCAGGGAAGAGCGATGCAATATGGCCATCTTCGCCCATGCTAAGAACTACCGCATCAAAGGCCTTGCTACCGATTTCGAGCTCTAGATCTCTGGCATAGCGGGACGCGGCCGCAGCCAACTCCCCCTCGCCTTCAACAACGTGAAAGACGCAATGGGATTTTGAGAGTGAGAAGGCTTCGATCAGTGATTGATCATTGCGAAGAGGGTCACCTTGTGGGACAAATCGCTCATCGCTAAACCAGATATGGACAATAGAACCTTCAAAACTTTCGTTCTCTCGAATGAGGCGGAAGAGGGCTGAATCGATTGCCTTGGCACTTGCATAGCCGGTACGGCCACCTGTGATGACAATCTGTGCACGACGAAGATCACGCCAGGCGTCGGCAATAGCTTCAACGGTTTTCTCTGCACACAACGCAACCAGCGCGTCGGCTGATGGGTCGTAAAGGTATTTCATAGTAGCGGGGACAGGATTTGAACCTATGACCTCTGGGTTATGAGCCCAGCGAGCTACCGAGCTGCTCCACCCCGC
>Ga0214171_1000116_pt1 | contig 29379 bp, 26 predicted proteins | sample TroBogEpilimnion_40_FD_153009 | JGI IMG/M metagenome (GOLD analysis project Ga0214171, IMG submission 153009) | Freshwater microbial communities from Trout Bog Lake, WI - 02JUL2007 epilimnion | ecosystem: Environmental > Aquatic > Freshwater > Lake > Epilimnion/Euphotic zone | place: Trout Bog... | reverse complement strand
TCATTTTTTACAACAAGTTTTTTGGCATGAATAAAATTTCCATCTTGACCTGTGAGGCCTACAGCTTTTCCACCATGCCTATTAATTAGATTTACAATTTCTTTATTGACTTGTCCGCCGAGAACCATTTCTACAATATCCATGGTTTCAGTGTCAGTGACTCTCATACCTTGAATAAACTCACCCTTTTTGCCAAGCTTATCAAGATGTTCATCGATCTGGGGGCCGCCACCATGAACGACGACTGGGTTCATACCTACTAATTTTAAAAGCACGACATCGCTCGCAAATGATTGCTTTAGATTTTCGTCGGCCATGGCGTTGCCACCATACTTAATAACGATGGTTTTTCCAAAGAACTTTTTAATGTACGGCAAAGCTTCGCTTAATATTTTGGCTTTGTGTTCCGGTTTAACGTCGTGACCCATTTTTATACCTATAGTTTTTGTAAGATTTTAAAGCTTTTTAATAAAAAATTTTGAATTTCTTTGAGGCAAGTAAGACTCCAATCTTTTTTTAGGAAGTTTTTGGATGTTCTCTTCTTTAAATCCTTTTTCAATAAACCAATGTTCAGTTCTTGTCGTTAGAGCAAATAAATACTTGTAACTTTTTTCTCGTGCAATTTCTTCGCAATAATTATAGAGTTTTGAACCAAAGCCTTTTGATTGGTAGTTTTTGTTAATTGCAAAACACGCAAATTCAACATGATCGTTGTAAGGATATAAAGCGGCACAACCAATAATTTTCTTATCGTGCTCGATCACGAAAAAGTTTTCTATGTCGTGATCAATCCGCTCTTTGCCCCTTTTGATAAGATAGCCGCCCGCCTCTAAAGGGTTAATCAGTTTGTGAATACCTTTGACGTCATTATGATTGGCTTGTCTGATCGTATCGAGCGCTTTTTCTGTGATGACAGTGCCTACACCTTCATCCGTAAATAATTCTTGAAGAATAGCACCATCAATATGCCTATTAATTAAATGAATTTTATGAATACCGGCTTCGGAAGCTTTGATCGCAATCTCTAGTAGATCCAGTTCATTTGAATTAATATTGATGAGCTCATGTTTTTTAGGATTATTTTTTGCGATACTTTTATAGAGATTGACAGCTTTTTCTAAAGTCATTTCGTGCAGCAACTCATTCCTTAAATTAAAAATACCATCAGAATCTATAAGAAGAATCAGTTTATCTGCCTCTAGTGCGATAGATGTTTTGAGTGCGACATCTTCCATGGTGAGATTAAACACTTCACCTGTCGGTGAATATCCGATAGGAGATATGACAACTAATTCTTTGTTATCTAATTTTTTCTTAATCGCAGCACTATCAATCTTCCTTACTTCGCCGGTATGTTGCATGTCGACGCCATCGATTACACCCAAAGGTTTTGCCGTAATAAAGTTTCCGCTAGAAACTTTAATATCACTCCCTGCCATAGGTGAGTTTAAAAGACTGGAAGAAAGCGTGGATTCAATATTAATTTTAATTAGACCATTGGCCTCTTTAACAGCCTCCATGCCCGAGTCATCAGTGACGCGAACATTTTGCACAAGCTGGGTTGAGATTTTTTTCTCTTTAAGTTTTTGATCGATTTGAGGTCTTGCGCCATGGACGAGCACAATTTTGACGTTTAAGCAGGTCAATAAATTGATGTCGTGAGAGAGGGCTGTAAATTGATCTTCATTGAGAAGTTCACCCCCAAATGCAATGACAAATGTTTTATTACTAAAGGTGTTGATATAGGGGGCTGCTAACCTAAACCATCTTGCAAATGTTTGGCTATCTAATTTTTGAATGGGGTTAGGGGAAGTCTTATTTTGAAAGAGACTAGAGGGTGCACAATTGAGCACTTCACATATTTTAAGTAGTTGCGCTTCACTGACATTTTGGGCACCTCTTTCTATTCTAGAAAGATTGCCAGGATCGCTCGCAATTTTTTCCGCTAAGACTTGAAGGGTGAGCCCTAAAGACTTTCTTCTCTTTCTGATTGCTTCGCCAAGTGACATAAGGTAATAATTTGCATAAAATACATATTTTACATGTATTTTTTACATAAATACCATAATTTTTGCGTATTATGCAAAATCACCCCATAAATTTTGCAAAATAGAAAGGGCAACGATAGGAGCTGTTTCCGTTCTTAATATTCTTTGACCAAAATTCACAGGGATAAAAGCATGATTTAAAGCCAAGGCCATTTCTTTTTCTGAGAAGCCGCCTTCGGGCCCCACCATAAACACAATCGAATTAGATGGCTTATCTAAGTGATTTATGTTTTGTGCTTTTGATGGTGTGAGGATTAATTTTAAGTTATCTGTTTTTAGGGTTTCTTCACTCAGCCATTGATTTAAATGGAGTGGTCTTAATATATTTGGGATGGCGCTTCGTCCAGTCTGTTCACATGCGGAGATAGCGACAGTTTTCCAGTGGTCAAGTTTCTTATCTGCCCTTTCTTGATCTAATTTAATGATGGATCGTTCCGTTAATAGAGGTTGAATAGTATGAACGCCGAGCTCAACAGCTTTTTGAATAATCCAGTCCATTTTATCCCCTGCCGCGAGACCTTGGACTAACGTTATCTTTAGAGAAGATTCATGATTGACTTCATATTTATCGATAATTTCAACGGATGTTTTATGTTTCGATACCTCAATAACTTTTGCGACATAATCAAAACCATCGCCATTAAAAAGAGCGAATTGATCACCCACTTTTAATCTTAAAACTTTTGTAGCGTGAATATGCGTTTGCGCGCTTAATTCAACGACATGTTTGAGTTCTAGGTTTTCAGAGTGGTAAAATCGATTTTCTTCCATAGTCAATTCTTCTAATAAGTAAGCTATATTAAGGCATAAAACATGGTTAGTTTAAATACTCCGCTTTGTGATTTTGGTTGGAAAGCCATTGATTTTAATTTACAAGGCGTTGATAACACATTTTGGACTCTAGAAAAATCAAAAGGCGATAATGGTTTACTTGTGATGTTTATATGTAATCACTGCCCATATGTGAAAGCGATATTACCAAGACTTATCCATGATGTTCGAGCTCTAAAAGATCTGGGCATTCAAACGATTGCCATTCAGAGCAATGATCCTTTAAATTATCCTGAAGACTCGTTTGAAAATATGAAGCGTATTGCACATCAATCTCATTTTTCTTTTCCTTATGTAATTGACGAAACTCAAGAAGTCGCAAGAGCTTATAAAGCTATTTGTACACCTGATTTTTTTGGCTTTAATCGCAGTCTAGAGTTGCAATATCGTGGCCGTTTTGACGCAACAGGTCGCGGAGATCCACCGCCCGATAATACGCGTGATTTATATGAAGCTATGAAGCTTATTGCTGAAACACAAACAGGCCCTATCGAACAAAAATCAAGCATTGGTTGCTCTATTAAATGGCGGGAATGAAAAGCATTTGGAGCAAATAATCAAGAGGCAAAAAGACCCTATTCGCCTTGCTGAAAAGGGCTATTTAAGCAATAATTTAGGTAAAAATAAAATCAATTTTTTAACTTTACATTTAGTACGCAAATATTTAAAAAATATTTGCAATGCTGTCAATTTCGGGAGGCAATAATGGCAACACGTCAAGATTTAGCTAACGCAATTCGTGCGTTATCAATGGATGCAGTTCAAAAGGCAAACTCAGGACACCCAGGTGCACCTATGGGTATGGCTGAAATTGCTGAGGTTGTATGGAATCATCATTTACAACATAACCCTACTAATCCAAATTGGGCTAATCGTGATCGCTTTATTCTTTCGAATGGCCATGGATCAATGTTGATTTATTCATTGCTTCACCTCACAGGTTACGACTTACCGATGGATGAAATTAAAACATTCCGTCAACTTCATTCTAAATGTGCAGGCCACCCCGAATATGGTTATGCACCAGGCGTTGAAACAACGACAGGGCCTTTAGGTCAAGGTATTAGCAATGCGGTAGGCTTTGCAATGGCTGAAAAATTACTCGCTAATCAATTTAATAAACCTAACCATAAAATCGTAGATCACCATACATATGTATTCTTAGGTGACGGTTGTATGATGGAAGGTGTATCTCACGAAGCTTGCGCTCTTGCAGGAACATGGGGTCTTGGTAATTTAATTGCTTTCTGGGATGACAACGGTATTTCTATCGATGGTCACATCGAAGGTTGGTATACAGATGACACAGCTAAACGTTTTGAGTCATACGGCTGGCATGTAATTCCAAATGTCGATGGCCATGATTTTGAAGCTATTAATAAAGCAGTTGAGGCTGCGAAAAAGATCACAGACAAGCCATCGTTAATTTGCTGTAAAACTATTATCGGTAAGGGTTCACCTAACAAATCTGGATCGCATGATTGTCATGGATCAGCATTAGGTGATGCTGAAGTTGCTGCTACAAGAGAAGCAATTGGTTGGAAGCATGATCCTTTTGTGATTCCTGAAGATGTTTACGCAGGATGGAGCGCTAAAGATAAAGGTGCTAAAGCTGAAGCGGCATGGAACGATAAGTTCGCAGCTTACGAAAAAGAATTTCCAGATTTGGCAGCTGAATTTAAACGTCGTATGAAAGGCGATCTTCCAAAAAATTGGAAATCATCGACAGATGCCATGATTAAATCAGTCAATGAAAAAGCTGAAGTACTAGCAACACGTAAAGCATCGCAAAATGCAATTGCAGCGCTTGCACCAATCTTGCCAGAGTTTGTAGGTGGTTCAGCAGACTTAACAGGATCTAACTTAACAAGCTGCTCATCATTCCAACACGTAAGCGGAAAGACACCAGGTAATTATATTTCTTATGGTGTTCGTGAATTTGGTATGGCAGCGATTATGAACGGTATGGCACTTCATGGTGGCGTACTTCCATTTGGCGGCACATTCCATATGTTCTCTGATTACATGAAGAACGGGATGAGAATGGCGGCGCTTATGAAACAAAGAGTAATCTATGTATTAACACATGACTCAATTGGTCAAGGTGAAGACGGTCCAACGCATCAACCTATCGAAACTACTTCAGGCCTTCGTTATATTCCTAGAATGGACGTATGGAGACCAGCAGATTCAACTGAAACAGCAGTAGCATGGGTAGTCGCTGTGGAGAGTATTCATAATCCAACCAGCTTAGTATTAAGCCGACAAAATACTTCATTTACAAAAAGAACTGATGCGCAAATTGATTTAATTCGCAAAGGTGCATATGTATTAGCAGAAGCAGAAGGCGGTAAAGCAGATGTAATTCTGATTGCAACCGGATCAGAAGTGGATCTTGCATTGAAATCACAAGCTGCATTGAAAGAACAAAACATTAAAGCGCGTGTAGTTTCTATGCCATCAACTAATGTATTTGATCGACAAGATCAAGCATACAAAGATAGCGTATTAACCAAAGGTGTTAAACGTGTTTCAATTGAAGCGGGTGTAACCGATTTCTGGAGAAAATATATTGGTCTAGATGGCGCCGCAGTAGGTATTGATACATTCGGTGAATCAGCACCTGGTGGCGCGTTATTTAAACACTTTGGATTTACAGTAGAAAATGTGGTTTCAACTGTTAAATCAATTCTGTAATTATTATTGAGTAAGTTGAATAAGGCATCTCAAATTTGAGATGCCTTATTTTTTACTGAGGAAATCTTTATGGCAATCAAGATAGCAATCACAGGATTTGGAAGAATAGGGCGTTTAATATTAAGATCGATTTATGAATTAAATCGTAAAGATATTAAAGTGGTTGCCATTAATTCGAGTCGCGGTGATGCAGCATCTAATGCCCATTTATTAAAATACGACAGTACACACGGTAAATTTAATGCCGAGATCAAAACAAATGATCATGAAATAATTATCAACGGTGACGTGATTAATTTTTTCACCACAAGAAATCCTGAAGAGTTGCCTTGGGACAAATTAAATGTAGATGTTGTCATGGAATGTACCGGCGCTTTTACGAGCAAAGAAAAATCAATCGCACATCTGAAACAAGGCGCTAAGAAAGTATTGATTTCTGCACCTGGCGATAAAGATGTAGATGCAACTATCGTGTATGGCGTTAATCATCAAATTTTAAAAGCAACTGATACAGTTGTTTCTAATGCCTCTTGCACTACTAACGGTTTGGCTCCAATGGTTAAGCCCTTGCATGATAAATTAGGGATTGTTACAGGTCTTATGACAACGATTCACTCATATACAAACGACCAATATTTAACTGACAATCAACATAAAGATCCAAGAAGAGCTCGTTCTGCAACGACTTCAATGATTCCAACAAAAACAGGTGCAGCAGATGCTGTGGGTTTGGTCATACCTGAATTAAAAGGTAAGCTAGATGGGATTGCTATTCGTGTTCCAACATTAAATGTTTCATTGGTTGAACTGACTTTTACGTCGAAGAAAGCGACATCTAAAGATGAGGTGAATCGCATTATAAAAGAAGCGGCTAATCAAGGAAGTTTAAAAGGCATATTAATTTATAACGACGAACCTTTAGTTTCGGTAGATTTTAATCATACTGAAGCATCTTCATATTTTGATTCAAATTTAACTAAGGTGAGTGAAGATGGTTTGCTTGTGAAAGTCTTTGGCTGGTATGACAATGAGTGGGCTTTTAGTTGCCGCATGATTGATACAGCTATTGCTATGATGTCAGCCAAATAAATAGTTGTTTAATGAATATTAAAAGACTTGTCGATTTAGATCTTAAAGATAAAAGAGTTTTTATTCGCTCAGATCTGAATGTCCCCATTCAAGATGGAAAGATTACCTCTCCTAAAAGAATTCTAGCTTCCATTCCCACTATTGAATTTGCTCTTCAAAAAGGCGCTAGTGTGATGGTGACATCCCACTTAGGCAGACCCGAAGAAGGAAAATATAGTAGCGAGGATTCGCTTAAGCCTGTAGTTGATTTCTTACAGAGCCATCTTACGTATCCGGTTCATCTTGTTTCAGATTGGGTTAATTCTTCGTTTGATATTGCCCCAGGTCAATTAACAGTTTTAGAAAATTGCAGATTTAATGTAGGTGAGAAAAAAAATGATGAGGCATTAGCAAAAAAATATGCTTCACTGACAGATATTTTTGTGATGGATGCATTTGGAACAGCTCATCGTAAAGAAGCTTCCACATACGGTATTGCAGAACATGCAAAGATTGCTTGTGCAGGCATTCTATTTGTAGCCGAACTCGAAGCCCTTGAGAAAGCATTATTAGAGCCTTCTAGGCCTATGATTGCCATTGTAGGTGGAAGTAAAGTCTCTTCAAAATTAAGCATATTAGATACCTTATCTGACAAAGTAGATCAGCTTATTGTGGGCGGTGGTATTGCAAATACTTTTATCAAAGCCATGGGATTTGAAATCGGTAGTTCCATATACGAAGAGAATCTTGTGCCTGCAGCTAGAAAAATAATCGATAAACTAAAAAAGCGTGGCGCTTCTCTGCCAGTTATTTCAGATGTTGTTTGTGGTAAAAAGTTTGACGTCAATGAGGTCGCCATTACAAAAAATATTAATGACGTTCATAAAGATGACATGATATTTGATCTAGGTAAAAATTCAGTAAATGAAATTGTGAAATGTATTCATAATGCTAAAACTATTATATGGAATGGGCCTGTTGGAGTATTTGAATTTGATCAATTCGCAAAGGGCACTGAGACGATGACACATGCGATTGCAAATTCTGAAGCATTCTCACTTGCAGGAGGTGGCGATACGATTGCTGCAATAGAAAAATTTAATGTTGCAAAAGATATTTCATATATTTCAACAGCAGGCGGTGCGTTTTTAGAGTTTGCAGAAGGCAAAAAACTTCCTGCTATTGAAATTTTAGAAAGAAGATTTTAAATGGCTCACACCCAATTAATAGGAACATCCATTAAAAGCCTTCCTTTGCTTCACAAAGGTAAAGTGAGAGATATATATGAGATTGATGATAAACATCTTTTGATTGTAACGACAGACCGATTATCAGCATTTGATGTTGTGATGAATGAGCCTATTCCTTACAAAGGATTTGTACTTACACAAATGGCTGATTTTTGGTTTCAAAAACTTTCTTATGTGGTTGCAAATCATTTATCAGGTATTACACCCGAAAGTGTTGTATCTGAAAACGAAGTTGCTCAAGTGAAAAATCGCGCTATTGTCGCACGTAAATTAAAAGCACTTCCTATTGAAGCTATTGTTCGGGGTTATTTATCAGGCAGTGGCTGGAAAGATTATCAAAATACACAAACAGTATGTGGCATAAAACTTCCACAAGGCTTAAAAGAATCTGCAAAATTAAATGAGCCTATATTTACACCTTCCAGTAAGGAAGCGGTCGGGCAACACGATGAAAACATTTCATACGAAGAATGTGAGGCTCGTATTGGAAAAGAGATTGCATCACGTATTAAAGAAATTAGTATTAAGTTATATCAAGAAGCATCGGCTTTCGCATTAACAAAAGGCATTATTATTGCGGATACAAAATTTGAATTCGGTTTGGATGACAAAAATAATTTAGTGCTTATTGATGAAATATTAACGCCGGACTCTTCTCGTTTTTGGCCTTTGGATCAATATCGCGAAGGTACATCTCAACCAAGTTTTGATAAACAATTTATTAGGGATTGGTTAGAAAGTAGCGGATGGAATAAAACACCCCCACCCCCTTCTTTACCATTAGATGTGATTACGAAAACTAGTCAAAAATATTTAGAGGCTTTTCAAAAACTTACAGGCCAAGATATTAAAAAATAATTAAATTAAAAAGGCGCCTATAAGGCGCCTTTTTTTATGCATCAAAATTAAAGAAGCGGCACAATAAGAAGAGCCACAATGTTAATAATTTTAATGAGCGGGTTAATCGCAGGGCCTGCAGTATCTTTATAAGGATCACCTACAGTATCACCAGTAACAGCTGCTTTATGAGCTTCTGAACCTTTGCCACCGTGATTACCATCTTCAATATATTTCTTCGCATTATCCCAAGCGCCTCCGCCTGTACACATTGAGATTGCTACAAATAATCCCGTCACAATGGTACCCATAAGAAGACCGCCCAAAGCTTTAGGCCCTAGAGATAATCCTACTGCGATAGGAACGGCTACAGGAAGCAATGAAGGAACAATCATTTCTTTAATAGCAGCTGTCGTTAACATATCTACAGCTCTTGCATAATCAGGCTTACCTTTGCCAGTCATGATGCCCTTAATAGTTTTGAATTGTCGTCTTACTTCTTCTACAACTGCACCAGCAGCTCTTCCTACTGCTTCCATTGCCATCGCAGCAAAAAGGTAAGGAATAAGACCGCCAATAATTAATCCAATAATAACTAATGGATCACTTAAATCAAAAGTAGTTGCAATACCCACAGACTCTAATTTATGTGTGTAGTCTGCAAAAAGAACAAGCGCTGCAAGACCGGCTGATCCAATCGCATAACCTTTAGTTACTGCTTTAGTTGTATTGCCAACAGCATCTAATGGATCAGTAACATCGCGAACGCTCTTTGGTAATCCAGCCATTTCAGCAATACCGCCAGCGTTATCAGTAATTGGACCGTATGCGTCTAATGCCACGATAATACCAGCCATACTTAACATTGATGTTGCAGCAACGGCGACACCATAAAGACCCGCGAGGTGATGAGACACAAAGATTGCAATACAAACAGAGATAACAGGAAGTGCGGTAGATTTCATCGAGATACCAATACCCGCAATAATATTTGTGGCGTGACCTGTTTTTGAAGCGCGCGCTACATGTCTTACAGGTTCGTAATCAGTGCCAGTGTAATATTCTGTAATCCATACTAAAGCTGCTGTTAATACCAAACCTACGATACATGCTTGGAATAGAGCCATTGAAGATACATTTACATTCTGTATTGAAACACCTTCGGGAAAAACAAAGTTTGTAACATAGTAGAAAGCTACAAGTGAGAGTCCACCTGCTACGATGAGGCCTTTATATAAAGCGGGCATAACATTTTTCATTTTAGGAGTTGCTCTTACAAAGAAACATCCAACAATCGATGTCACGATAGAAGCTGCGCCCAATAAGAGAGGGTAGATAATGCCGCTTGCACCATTGTTGGTGATCATAAGGCCACCAAGAACCATAGTTGCAATTAAAGTTACCGCATAAGTTTCGAATAAATCTGCTGCCATACCTGCACAATCGCCTACATTATCACCAACGTTATCTGCAATTACAGCTGGATTTCTTGGGTCATCTTCTGGTATACCTGCTTCAACTTTACCCACTAAGTCAGCACCTACGTCTGCACCCTTAGTGAAGATGCCGCCGCCTAAACGAGCAAAAATTGAAATAAGTGAGGAGCCAAAAGCGAGTCCGATCAGAGGATTTAAATTAGTAGCTTCAGCACCACCTAGATACATATAAAAACCTGTTACGCCAAGAAGACCAAGCCCGACCACAAGCAATCCTGTAATAGCGCCACCTTTAAAGGCGACATCAAGTGCTGGCACAATGCCTTTTGTAGCAGCTTGAGCTGTTCTCACATTTGCTTTGACAGAAACGTTCATACCAATAAATCCACAAGCGCCAGAGAGAAGTGCGCCAATGACAAAGCCTAATGCCGTATCTTTGGAGATAAACATACCAATGAGAATTGTTAAAACAATACCTACAATTGATATCGCTTTATATTGTCTTGCAAGATAAGCTTTAGCGCCTTCTTGAATAGCTAGGGCGATTGCCTGCATTTTTGAATTACCAGCTGGCAGTTTAAATATCCATGCACTCATGACCGCACCATAAAGAATTGCTAAGAGTGCCGCGCCAATAATAAGGTTAAGTTCTGACATACATACTCCTAAATTTTGGAAATCTTAAAATGAAAAACTTATACGATAAATTATCACATTCAATAACTTTGTCACTACTAAACTTAATATTTTAATTACAGATTAGCCTGTAAAAAGCATTGACAAGCCTATTAAAATTAATAGACAAGCGAATATTTTTTTTAATGTTGAAATGGAAATTTGATGTATCCATTTTGTTGCGAGCCTCACAAAAATAAGACTCGAAGCCGTCATGAATATAAGCCCTGGTAAATAGATGTAGCCGATACTAAATTGAGGTAGCTGGTTTAAATGTAAGCCATTTTTAATAAATCCAAATGAAGCGCCTAGTCCTATAAATACCCCTAGCGAGCTAGACAATCCAACAGCAAGCCTAGGATTAACTTTATGATAAATAAAATAAGGTACAAACATAGTGCCTCCGCCAATTCCAATAATGGTGGAGATAGAGCCTATTGTGAATCCATAAAGATTAGCAAAAATAAAAGACGGCAATTGAACTGAGCTTTTGATTTTAGGAGACTTAAAAATTTCATAGGCAGCAAGAAAAGTGTAGATAATAAAAGCGTGCTTAATGAGTGCAATATTTAAATGAGGGATGATAAAAGCCATAGCTAAAGAACCAAAAAAAACCCCAGGAATGTAATGTGCCGCCGTTGACCAACTCATATTGTTCTGTTTTGTATGAAAAAAACTCGACACCCCCCCTGTAAAAATAATAGAGGCGAGAGAAGTTCCAATGGCCATGAGCATTGCTTGATCAAAAGCAACTTGATGAAAATGAATTAAGATATAAGCCAGAAGAGGGACAATGATAAGGCCGCCACCAATACCAAGAAGTCCAGATAATGTACCAACAAGGCTTCCAGCAATAATGAGTATGGATGCTTCAGTCAGTATTTGCATAATGTTTAATGAGCTTAATGAGGCGACGCCTTAAAGGAGAGTCCTCGAGACTGCTGAGTAGATTTTCGAAAGCTGATTTAGCCTGAACAGGAAAACTTTTAGATCGAGTAAGTGTCACTTTAGAATTTTTAATCACCAATTTTATTTTTAACGACTTAATTGGATTGGCATAAGGTATTTCTTTTTGAATACCCTCATTTAAGTCCTTGAGAAGGGTGGATTCAATAAACTTTAATTTGCTGGCAATACCGCTATTTTCAACATAAATAGTCAAAATATCATCTCGAATCCCGCCGACATGAGATAAAGGGGCTAGTTTACTTGGGGCCTTGGTAGACCATAGCTTTTGATAGCTAGAAATAGAGCGATTTTTCTCTCTAATCGAGGAAAATACTTCACTTTCCAAAAGCTTGTTGACGGGCTTCATAAGTTATAATTATCTATTATTTAAGCTAAATTTTAGACTTCAATGCGAATTATCTTTGTAACAAATAGCACATCAAAGCCAAAAAGTATCCATTTAGTAACCTTTGTTGCCATAATCTTTTTGCTTTTTATTGGGCTTATTCAAGGCATTAACTGGCTTGATTCGAAATATAACGGTGGCGATGAAGAAAAAAAATCATTAATCAACCTTAAACTTGATCTTAATTTAGGTAGTTTTCAGAAGAATTTAGATGTTTATGCAACCCAAATTGGCGAACTTCAAGCCCGATTAATTCGTATTGATAATCAATCTCAGAGACTGCAAGATTTTGCTAAAGAGAAATTAAAAACAAATGAAAAGATACCTAAACCAGCACCAATAAAATCATCTGGTCAAGGCGGCCCCTTCATTCCCGAAAAAAATTTTTCAGAGACTGAACTTCAATCATTTATTGATAAGCTAACGCTTGATATTGAAAAACACGAAGAGTACTACAATAATTTAGAAGCTATTTATCTTAAACAAAGCGTTTTTAAAGACACTCTGCCTAATGCTTCTCCTGTTAATGCGCCTTTCAATTCATCAAGCTATGGCTGGAGGGTGGATCCTTTTTTGGGAGTAAGAGCGTTTCATGAAGGGTTAGATTTTAGCGCAGATGTTGGTCAACCTATTAAGGCAACTGCAGCAGGTATTGTGATAGCAGCCGAAATAACTCCTGAATATGGCAATATAGTTCGTATTTCTCATGGGTCTGGACTTGAAACACGATATGCACATGCATCTAAATTATTAGTTAAAGAGGGCGACCGTATTAAAAAGAATCAGGTTATAGCACTAGTAGGTAATACTGGAAGATCAACAGGGCCACATCTTCATTATGAAATTAGAATGAATGGTGAATCTTTAGATCCTCGCAAGTATCTTCAATTTTAATTATTTCAAATTATCTCGATTAAGAATATTTATATTATGTTAAAGACCATTGTTAAAAATTTATTTGGCAGTAGAAACGATAGACTCCTCAAAGAATATGGAAAAAAAGTTCACCAAATAAATTCATTAGAAGAAGCAACTAAAAAACTGAGTGATGCAGCTCTAAAAGCTAAAACTTCAGAATTTAAAAAACGTCTTAACGAAGGACAAAAGATAGATGATTTGCTGGTTGAGGCTTTTGCTGTCGTGAGAGAAGCAAGTCGACGTGTATTGGAAATGCGTCATTTTGATGTGCAACTTATTGGTGGCATGGCGCTTCATGACGGAAAAATTTCAGAAATGCGAACAGGAGAAGGTAAGACGCTTGTTGCTACATTACCTACGTATCTTAATGCCTTAGAAGGTAAAGGTGTTCATGTTATTACAGTCAATGACTATCTTGCAAAACGAGATGCTGAGTGGATGGGTCAGATATATAGATTCTTAGGTTTAGAAGTTGGTATTAATTTATCCAATATTTCAAGTGAAGAAAAGAAAAAAGCCTATCAAGCAGATATCACCTATGGCACAAACAATGAATTCGGATTTGATTATTTAAGAGACAACATGATCTTCTCTAAAGAAGAGCGTGTTCAGCGTAAATTACATTACGGTTTAGTTGATGAAGTTGACTCAATATTAATTGACGAGGCAAGAACGCCTCTTATTATTTCAGGACAGGCTGAAGATAACGTTGATCTTTATACTAAGATTAATTTAGTAGTTGCTAAGCTTTCAAGACAAAAAACCGAAGAAGAGAGTGGCGACTACTGGGTGGATGAAAAAGCACATCAGGTGGTTCTTTCAGAAAGCGGCCATGAGAATGTAGAGAAGTTATTAATTAAAGCAGGATTGTTATCTGAACAATCGAGTTTATATGATGCAACGAATATTTCACTCGTGCATCATATTAATGCTTCATTAAAAGCAAGAAGCTTATTTAATAAAGATCAGCATTATGTTGTTCGAGATAACAGCATCATTATTGTCGATGAATTTACAGGAAGAATGATGCCGGGCCGCAGATGGTCAGAAGGTATTCATCAGGCTGTTGAGGCCAAAGAAGGTGTTGAAATACAAAAAGAAAATCAAACGCTCGCTTCTATTACATTCCAAAATTATTTTAGGATGTATCAAAAACTATCTGGGATGACAGGTACAGCTGATACAGAAGCTTATGAATTTAGTCAGATTTACGGTTTAGAAACTATTATTATTCCCCCCCATCGAGCGACACAAAGAAAAGACATGATGGATAAAGTGTATCGCACTTCACAAGAGCGATATGCTGCAGTTATTGAAGATATCAAGGCATGTCAAAAGATTGATCAACCGGTATTAGTGGGCACTACTTCAATTGAAAATTCAGAGCTTATTTCAGCATTACTTACAAAAGCAAAATTAAAGCATCAAGTATTGAATGCGAAGCATCATGAAAAAGAAGCACATATTATTGCGCAAGCGGGGCGTCCGGGCATGATTACTATTGCAACTAATATGGCAGGTCGCGGAACAGATATTGTGCTTGGTGGAAGTATTGAAACTGATATTCATGATATTAAAGTGAACGATAAATTAACCGAAAGCAAAAAAGAAAAAGAAATTAAAGCGCTTAAAGATGGATGGAAAGAGCAGAATAGCTTAGTAGTTAAAGCAGGCGGACTTCATATTATCGGCACTGAGAGACACGAATCAAGACGTGTAGACAATCAGTTAAGAGGACGCGCAGGAAGACAAGGAGATCCTGGATCTAGTCGATTTTATTTATCTCTAGAGGATTCATTATTAAGAATATTTGCGTCTGATCGCGTTTCAGCCATTATGGAAAAGCTTAAGATGCCAGAAGGCGAAGCTATTGAGCATTCATGGGTGACAAAAGCAATTGAAAATGCTCAAAGAAAAGTGGAAGGGCGCAATTTTGATATTAGAAAGCAGCTGCTTGAATACGATGATGTCGCAAATGACCAAAGAAAAGTAATTTATGAACAAAGAAATGAATTGCTTGATTCTGACCATACATCAGAGACAATTGCTGCGATGAGAGCAGACGTGCTTCGTGAACTCATGCAAGGGTATATCCCGCCAGGCAGCATGGAAGATATGTGGGATATTGCATCCTTAGAGAAAATTTTATTTTCCGATTATGGTTTAAATCTTTCTATCAAAGCATGGATTGATAAAGAGCCTCAGATTGATATAGAAGATATTTATGAGAGAGTCATTACGCTAGCTAATAAGCAATATCAAGAAAAAGAGTCTTTAGTCGGCAAAGACATTATTCGGCATTTCGAAAAAACAGTGATGTTACAAAGTATTGATCAACACTGGAGAGAGCATTTGTCATCTCTTGATCATTTAAGGCAAGGTATACATCTTAGATCTTATGCTCAAAAGAATCCTAAGCAAGAATATAAAAAAGAGGCATTTGAATTATTCGGATATCTTCTAGATACAGTTAAAACTGAAGTTACACGCATTACTATGGTTGTAAAGATTAAGAATGAGGATGAAGTCAACGAGATTGATGAAAAAAATAAAGATGAAGTTAAGAAATCATCTAGAAAAAAAGACGACGCAGAAAATGCTTTGCCTAAAGTTGGCAGAAACGATCCATGTCCATGCGGAAGTAATAAAAAATATAAACAATGCCACGGTACTTTAGACTAATTAAGAAAGTTTATTGTTTTGGTTGAATCTCCTTGTATTGGCGTTTGCCATATTAATAAAGAACATCAGTTTTGTGACGGATGCTTTAGAAGTGAAGAGGAAATTTCTAAATGGATATCATTCACTGATGATCAAAAAAAAGAGATTACTCAATTAGCAACGCAAAGACAGATCAATCTTATTTCGTTTTAATTAATAATTTTTTTCTTATACTCACATAAATCTTTAATTACACAATCGCTGCATTTTGGAACCCTTGCTGTGCAAGTATATCTCCCATGAAGAATCAATAAGTGGTGTGCATCCTTTAAAAATTCTTTTGGCGTAACTTTCATTAATTTTTTTTCTACTTGAAGTACATTTTCTCCTGGCGCTATATTTATTCGATTTGAAATTCTAAATATATGTGTATCAACCGCAATTGCGGGCTCATTAAAAATTGTATTTAAAATAACGTTAGCTGTTTTTCGTCCAACACCAGGAAGCGCTTCAAGTAATAAACGATCATGAGGTACTTCACCTTTAAATTTGGCATGCACAATCTTTGCTGTTTCAAGTATATTTTTCGCTTTTGTTTTGTAGAGCCCAATAGTTTTTATGCAAGACTCAATATCACTTAATTTCAATTGGGATAATTCTCTTGCATTTGATGCTTTATCAAATAGCAATAAGGTAGCTTTATTCACGGATTTGTCAGTCGCTTGTGCTGATAAAATAACTGCGATCAGGAGCTGAAAAGGTGTTTGATAAATAAGTTCAGTAGTGGGATGAGGCGTATTTTTTGATAGCGCTTCAAAAATCTTAAACCGCTTCTGAGGGTTCATAAAAATGAATTAGCGAGCTTCGATGCGATTTTTTAATGCAATGAGACAAGCCAAGCCAATAAAGGCTCCAGGAGGAAGAATAGCTAAAAGAAAACCATGGTAGTCACCAAAAAAATGAACTACTAAATTACTAGCTGAAGGGCCTAAAATAAGATCAATACCAGAGAATAAAGTGCCTTTACCAAAGAGCTCTCTTAATCCGCCAAGAAGAGTTAAAACCATAGCTAAGCCAAGGCCCATAAAAAGCCCATCAAAAAATGAAGATGATGTTTCGTTTTTTGCAGCGAAAGATTCGACGCGAGCCAAAACAATACAATTAGTGACGATCAATGGAATAAAAATGCCCAAAGCTTTGTAAAGCGGCTGAATGAAAGCATGAATGCTGAAATCAATAATAGTTACAAGCGAGGCTATGATAAGAATAAAAACCGGGACTCTAATTTCGGTCGGAATAAATTTACGAATGGGCGATACGGAAGCATTTGATACAGCCATCACAATTGCTGTGGCGATGCCAAGACTTAATCCATTAATCATAGAAGTTGTGACCGCCAGAGTTGGACATAGTCCGAGAAGCTGAACTACACCAGGATTTTGTTTCCAAAATCCATCCAATGCAATTTTTTTAATATCACTCATGATGTGAATAACCTTTTTTTATTTTCTTTTACGTAAAGAAGGCATTTATAGGTAGACTTAATGACGGCTCGAGGCGTGATTGTTGCTCCGGAGACGTAATCAAAATCACCCCCATCTTTTTTAACAGCCCATTGTTTTTCACTTATTTTATCCAAAGACTTGAGATCAAAATTTTTAATCCACTGACTTTTGTCAATTTCAATATAGTCTCCTAAGCCAGGAGTTTCTTTATGAGCAATTACCCTTACACCTAATATTTTATCTTCTTTATCAATCCCTACGAGCGTTTTGATTTCACCGCTATAACCATCCGGGGCGACAGATTCAATGATGACTGCAATCACTTGATTTTTTTTCTTCGCTCGATAGACATCAATATTCTTTTTATTTCCTAACATAGGGCTCGGCTCAATGGAAATTGTATCTTTCACAAGATTATTATCATAAAGATCTGCGGGAATTACTTGATTTAAAAATATGCGCTTTGCTTTAGCGTCGCTCTCATCAATAGGTGATTTTGTAATGAAATAAGAAATGCTTAGAGCAGTTGAAGCTGCTAAGGAGAAAATAATCATAGCGACTGCAGTGGTAGATATTTTTTTTAAATGATCTTTAAACATATAATTATTTATGACCAAAAATTCTTGGTTGCGTAAGACTATCTATGAGAGGTGCGCAAATATTGAAAAGCAATACAGCAAATGCAATGCCTTCAGGGTAGCCACCAAAAATTCGAATAATGAAAACCAATAAGGCTATTCCTATACCAAAATAAATTTTTCCTTTAGGTGTTGTGGGTGCGCTAACTGGATCGGTAATGATAAAGAAAGCACAAAGAATGCTTCCGCCACTCATGATATGGAAAAGTGGAGATGCGAATGTATCTGGTGCTGCAACATTAAAGACTAGTGACGTTAAAAATAAAGTAAATAAAAAGGCAACAGGTAAATGCCATGAAATAATTTTTTCTTTAAGTAAATAGAGGCCTCCAGCAAGATAACCCAAATTAATTAACTCAAGTCCTCTGCCTCCAATGAAGCCAAATATTTTGTCTTGTTCAATTGTGCTGAGTGGCTGATGCAAAGTGAGCTGGGTTTTAATGTAATCAAGAGGTGTGGCAGAGCTCATTGCATCGAGCGTTTCTTTTGGGAAGAAGTTGCTATTAAAAATAATTCTAATCTGATCAAGCCAGTTCATATGATTAACCATAAGATTAGTTGGTATTTGCCAGTGAGTCATGATGGAAGGAAAGGAGATTAGTAAGATAGCGTATCCCACCATAGCTGGATTAAATAAGTTGTAACCCAATCCACCATAAAGATGTTTACCAAAAATAATACAAAGTAATGTGCCCAAAACAATAATCCACCAAGGTGCTATTGATGGGATGGATATCGCAAGAAGCCATGCAGTGACAAGTCCGCTGCCATCTAAAATGAATGGCTTAATAGGTAGCTTTCTTATAGCAAGAATTGCACTTTCAGTCATTATGACGGTGAGGGAAGCTAAAAGAATATTAATGAGGACACCTAAACCAAATACGTAAACATACAAAGCTATACCAGGAATGAGCGCGAGTAATACTTTGAGCATAATGACGCTTACTGAAGGTGCGTTAACAATATAAGGCGATCTATTTTCCATATTAGTTTTTTATATTTTCTTGTTGATTTTGTTTGACTCTTTCCATCGCTGCAGCAATGGTTGATTTTTTCTCATCCTCAGCTTGCTTATCTTGCGCCCCTAGTGCTTTTTGTGCATGCCTCTCAGCACGCTCTTTCTTTTCTCTTTCTATTCTTGCAAGTCTAAATTCATTTCTTTCTCTTGCTGTATTTGCAGCTTCTTTGGATTTGTCTTGAGCAATAATTTCACTTTTTGCATATCTGTAAAATTGGACGAGTGGAATATTGCTTGGGCAAACATAAGTGCAGCATCCACATTCAATACAATCGAATAAATTGTACTCTCTAGCTTTTTCAAGCTGAGAAGATTTTGAGAACCAATATAATTCTTGAGGTTGTAAGTTAACTGGGCAGGCATCTGCACATCGCGCACATCGAATACAAGGCATTACAGGTTTTGGAGCAGGAAATAATTCTGGCGAACTTTCAATGACACAATTCATTGCTTTTGTGACCGGGACATGAATTGATGGTAAATCAAATCCCATCATCGGACCGCCCATGATAAATTTTTTTGTTTTATTCGAGGAACCGCCCGCAGCTTTAATTAAGTCTGACAGAGGTGTTCCAAATAAGACCTCGTAATTTTGAGGTGTTTTGACAGCCCCTGTAATAGTTACAATTCGACTGATCGATGGCTCACCTAACTCAAGATATCTATAAATAGCCCCTACGGTAGCTACGTTAAATACTTGAATACCTAGATCTACAGAACGCTTTTCTTTTGGAACTTCTATACCCATTAAGAGATAAATGAGTCTTTTTGCGTCGCCACTTGGATAAAGTGTGGGTACCACTTTAATTTCAACCGCCGTTTTTTGAGCGGCTTTTTTTAGAGCTTCGTAAGCTTCAATTTTATTGTCCTCGATGCCAACTACACACTTTTCTGCACCAAGTATGCTTTGTGCAATGAGTGAGCCTTGAATAATTTCATCAGCTCTCTCCCTCATTAACATATCATCACAAGTAATAAATGGCTCACATTCTGCAGCATTAATCACTAATGTATGGATGCTTTGATTTTGATTAATCTTTAATTTCATGTGCGTAGGAAAAACTGCGCCACCTAAGCCGACAATTCCCGACTGCGACAATGCCTCAATTAATTGAGCTTTATCTATTTTTTTCCATGAGATAGGTTTTTTTTCAATCCAAGTATCTTTGAAGTCTGGTTCAATCGTGATACAAAAATCAGGCAGCCCTGATGGATGAGGAAGAATTTCCTCGCTGATTTTTAAGATCTTTCCTGATGTGGGCGCATGGATAGAGGCGGAAATGTTGCCATCAGCTTCAGCAATGATTTGACCTTTGAGCACTTGATCGCCGGGTTTAACTTTAATTTTTGCAACATGACCAACATGCTGTCTAAGTGGCAGCACTAATTTTTTTGGAATAGCTAACTTTGCAATGGGAAGACGTGTAGATGCGATTTTATTTTCATCTGGATGAACCCCACCATTAAATTTAAAAATATTTTTTAATTGCATAATAAAAGCTTTAAGCCTTTTGAGCTTTTTGAATATTATAGATAGGGTATTTCCATTTCCATGATTCTGAATTTTCAAGAACAGGTTCCATCGTTATGCAATCTACTGGACAAGGCGGTAAACATAATTCACAGCCTGTACACTCGCTTGCAATAATCGTATGCATTTGTTTTGCAGCACCTAAGATAGCGTCCACAGGGCAAGCTTGAATGCATAAAGTACATCCAATGCAAGTTAACTCATCAATTAAAGCCACTGATTTTGGCTTTTGAATCCCATGCTCTTCATTAACTGGTTTAAACTCCATCCCCATTAATTCTGCTAAAGCTTTAGCACCCACATCGCCTCCTGGCGGACATTGATTTATATCAGCCTCTCCTTTCGCAATGGCAGTAGCATATGGTTTACAACCGGGATAACCACATTGACCGCATTGTGTTTGCGGAAGAATGGCATCAATCCTCGCAACCATAGGATCGCCATCCACTTTAAATTTAATTGCGGAATAGCCTAAGACCAGCCCTAAAAGGATGGCAAGAAAAATCATAACAAGTAATGCAGTAATCATTTAACGATCTAACCCTGCGAATCCCATGAAGGCGAGACTCATGATTGAGGCCGTAACAAGCGCTATTGCTGTACCCTTAAATGGCGCAGGTATTTCTGCACCTTCTAAACGCTCCCTTAAAGATGCAAATAAAATTAATACGAGTGAAAAACCAATGCCACCCCCAAAACCGAATAACGCAGATTCAAGAAGGGTGTGACTTGATTGTGCATTCAAAAGAGGAATGCCTAATACGGCACAATTAGTGGTAATGAGAGGTAAAAAAATACCCAGCAATTGATAAAGTAGTGGAAAGTTTTTTTCCATCAACATTTCAGTAAATTGCACAACACCCGCGATCACTACAATAAATGAAAGCGTTCTTAAATATACAAGGTCATTAGGCTCAAGAAGATAATGATTAATAGCCCAACTTGTCATTGATCCTATGGTCAATACAAAAGCGGTAGCCGCTGACATACTGATCGATGTTTCTAACTTTTTAGATACACCCATGAAAGGGCATAGCCCTAAAATTTTCACTAAAACGATATTGTTGACCAATACCGTGCTGATGATGATTAAGAAATAGTGTTGAATCATAAAGTTAAATTATACGTTTAAAATTGCCGAAAATATTTATAGCCTAAGCCTCTGTCAATGGAGCTTTTTTAAAGTTCAAGATCTTTTTTATAGTTGAAATATATCAATAATTCTATATTACTTCAAAGAATAAAGTTTTATAGTAATATAACTATTTTATATATATAATTTGATCAATTTTTTGGTGTTTGGCTATTTAAGTTAAAATAGCGACTTTACTAATTAATAGTCAATCACATGTCACCTCAAGGCAGTATTGTTGCAATTGTCACCCCGATGTTCCCTGATGGAAGTCTTGATATCCAAGCCCTGCATGGATTAATTGATTTTCATATTAATGAAGGTACAGATGGTATTGTCATTGTGGGCACAACGGGGGAATCACCTACGGTCAATTGTGAAGAGCATTGTCAACTGATTGAAACCACAGTAAAGCATGTCGACAAAAGAATCCCTGTAATAGCTGGTACGGGCGCCAACTCTACGCAAGAAGCTATCGATCTTACAAAAGAAGCCAAACGCCTTGGGGCAGATGCTTGTTTATTAGTGACGCCTTATTACAATAAACCCAACCAAACAGGACTTTTTCAGCATTTTAGTAAAATTGCAAATGAAGTTGCAATTGATCAAATTCTTTACAATGTGCCGTCTAGAACAGGCTGTGATTTAAAGAACGATACAGTATTGAAGTTAAGTGAAATTCCTAATATTGTAGGGATTAAGGATGCGACAGGAGATTTGACTCGTGGTATCGATCTTATTAAAAGATTGCCGTCTCATTTTTCAGTTTTAAGTGGCGACGATGCAACCGCTTTATCGCTTATGTTACTTGGAGGCAAAGGTGTGATTTCCGTTACAGCAAATGTTGCACCAAAATTAATGCATGAAATGTATGCTTGCGTTATTGCTAAACAAAATGAAAAAGCGATCGAGATTAATCAACAATTATTTTTACTTCACACCAATCTGTTTATAGAGGCGAATCCAATCCCTGTAAAATGGGCATTAAAGACAATGGGTCTTATCAAGGAAGGTATTCGATTGCCTTTAGTTGAACTTAGCTCGGATTACCATAAAATTATTCAAACTGCTATGAAGGAAGCTCATATTCAATGAAATTACTAGCACAAAGCAAATGGCTTTTTGTTTTACCTTTATTCTTAATTTTAAATGGATGCGAGAGTATTCCTTTTGTGGATCAGGTTACAGCGCCTGATTACAAAGCCACAGGGAGATCTCGCCCACTAGAAGTGCCTCCTGATTTAACGTCAGCGACCACAAATGACACTTACGCAATACCAGGTTCCACCAGTTATTCAGACTTTAAAAATGGACAGAAACAAGAGAATGGCCAATCAAATATTTTGCCTAATCCAGAGGGTATGAAAATTGTAAAAGCCGGCGCTCAAAGATGGCTAGTTGTTAATGCCCCAGCTGAAAAAATATGGCCAGTAATAAGAGATTTTTGGTTAGACATGGGATTTGCTGTAAAAAAAGAGAATCCAGAAACAGGCGTGATGGAAACTGAATGGATTAAGCAAGGAGATCTTAAGGCGGATGACAATAAAGGTGCGCTTGATAAATTTGATGCATGGCTTGATTCACTTGCATCAGGCACTGCTAACCGTAAAAAATTCAGAACTCGACTAGATCGCGGCCTGCAAGAAGGTACTACTGAGATTTATATGACGCATCGAAGTGTGGACACAGCACCTGATGATGGTAAAGAAAAAGTGAGAACGCCATACGGCGTTGTGGATAACGGTTATAGAAATGATGCCAAGACACAGCCGGAAACAAAAGGAGATTCGAAAGACGATGAGTTAGATGCTGAGCTTCTAAGAAGGCTTATGGTAAAACTTGGAGTAGCAGACAAACGAGCAAAAGAAATTATTGCAACACCAGTAAATCAAAAGAGAGCTGAAATTAAGAAAGAGGCAGATGGAAGTTCATCACTCGAAATTCAAGATCCTTTCGATCGCGCCTGGCGAAGAGTAGGATTGGCTTTAGATATTATTGGATTTGTGATTGAAGACAAAGACAGATCAAATGGAATCTATTTTGTAAAATATGCCGATGTTGATATTGACGATAGCCCCAAGAAGAAAAAAGGAGTCCTAGATTCTCTTATGTTCTGGAGTGACGATGATAAAAAAGACAAGCAAGATAAAGATACAAGTCAGAATAAAGACAAGCCCCTATCCGAGAAGCTTAAATTCTGGGGTGGAAGCGATAAAGAAAAAACTAACCCAGAAAAACAATATCGCATCAAGATTGTTTCTGTAGACAATGGCGGCTCTCAAGTTGTGATCGAGTATCAAGATGGTAAGAGAAACAACTCTTCCACTGCAAATCGAATCATTTCTCTTCTTTATGATCAATTAAAATAAAGATGCAATTTGCATCTTTAGGTAGTGGGAGCGCTGGTAATTCATTTTTAGTAAAGCAAAACAAATCAATTTTAATGATTGATTGTGGTTTCGCGATTCAGGATATCGTATCTAGGTTGGATCGACTTAATGAATCCCCAGAAAATATCACAGGAATTCTCTTAACGCATGAACATGAAGACCATGTCAAAGGGGCTTTTAAATTAGCAAATAAATTCAAAATTCCTATATGGCTTTCTTACGGGACTTTCAAGATGTGTGAGAAACATATGATTAAATCTTATGAGATTGATTTAAACATAATTGATAGTCACAATACATTTGAAATAGAGAATTTTATAATTCAACCCTTTCCAGTGCCTCATGACGCAAGAGAACCTACTCAATTTACATTCAGTGACGGCAATCATAAATTAGGCATTTTGACAGATACAGGAAGTTCAACGCCCCATATTGAAAAGATGCTTCAGCAACTAGATGCGCTCATTATAGAATTTAATCACGACCTTAACTTGCTTGAGTCAAGTGAATATACATACAGCTTAAAGAAAAGAATCAGCGGCAAATTAGGTCATTTGGATAATCAAACAGCAGCCGAAATTTTGGGTAAAATTCAATTCAAACAATTAAAACATCTTGTTGCAGCGCATCTGAGTGAAAAAAATAATACTGAAGATTTAGTAAAAGAAGCTATTGTAGGAAAAATAGGATGTGAGCGTGATTGGATAAAAATTGCTACACAAAGCGACGGAACGTCGTGGCAAGTAATATAAAAAAAGCCGGTTAAAAACCGGCTTTTTTATTCATACAATAGATAAATTATCTATTACTTAGCCTCAGCAGCTGGAGCAGCCTCAGCAGCTGGAGCTGCATCAGCAGCAGGAGCAGCTTCTTCTTTTTTGCCGCAAGCAGTTAAACCAATAGCTAATAATAAAGCGATAAGTAGTGAACGTGTCATTTTTAATCCTTAAAATTAATGTTGAATTCGGGGCCTATGAACGACTCCCTGGGAATTATTCTACAACAAAACAAGATAGATAGTTAAATATTATTGAATAAAATCAATAAATCCTGAGAGATAAAAGGGAAGTAGGATTATCCCTAAAGCGTTTAAATCTTTTTTGTTTAAAGTCGGTTTAAATGAAATTTTTCGGTCATTTGCAAATTGTCTTAGATGTGTAGCATATTTCTTATCAGCATCAATAAATTCACCATTAATGTAAAAGCTATTTTTAATAAAAAGCATTCTTGTTTTAGGATTAAGTACTAGTGTTTTGTTTGAAAGATTTTTTTTAAAAATTTCAAGGGATATCGGTTTAGGTGGTTGGAAAATAGCAGTCTCAATTGGATCGGTAAGTAATTGACCAATAAAAGTATTGATTGAATTTTTATTCCAACGTAATTGATTAATGATCTGTTGAATTTTATTAATCATATTTGAATTGATTTCAGCTGGATTTTTTTGAAGTTTTAAATTTGGATCTTTATAAAGATCATTTTTGTTTACGTTCAAACTGTCTTGAATAAAATCTAAAAATTTAGATTGGATTTCAAATGTATCGGGCGCTCTAAAGCCAATAGAATAGGTCAGGCAATCATCACTATGTGAGATGCCCCAGTGGCCTATATTAGGGGGCAAATAAAGCATGTCACCAGGTTTAAGCACCCAAGAATTTTTACTCTTAAAATTGGTAATAATTTTAATGGCTGATTTTTTATCTAGAGCAAATTCTTTTTGTTCGCTAATCCTCCATTCCCTTTCACCTTTTGCCTGAAATAGAAATACATCATAGGAGTCAAAATGAGGGCCGACACTCCCCTCCTTCGTGGCATAACTCACCATTAAATCATCAAGTCGTGCATATGGAATAAATTTGAAAAAATTTAGAAAGGAATTGGCAAAAGAAAGATGATGATTAATATTTTGCACAAGTATCGTCCAAGGCGCATTCTTTTTTTTAGGGAAGTCTGATTTTTTGAAAGGGCCATATTTCACTTGCCACAAATCTTTCTTATATTCTATAAGGCGGGATATAGCTTCTTCGTCTTGTGCAATTCTGAAAAGATCTTTTTCTGTGATGGGAGACTGAAAATTTTCAATTGCATTTCTAATCAAGAGCGGTTTTTTTTGCCAATACTTTTTTAGGAAGGTATTAACCGATGTTTTTCCTAAAATGTGATTTTTACGATTTAATCGCATAATATTTATTAAGCCTTATAACTTCCTAAGTTAAAATAACACTGTTATGAGCCACCAATTAATTCGTTCATTGTTATTTAAGTTTGATGCAGAATTTTCGCACGACTTAACTCTTAAGGCACTATCTCTTTCTAATAAAATTGGACTTCTAAGTTTTTTAAAGCCCCCTAATCCTTGTAAGCTCAGAACCGTAATGGGTATTCCCTTTCAAAATCCGGTGGGATTAGCTGCAGGGTTAGATAAAAATGCAAATCACATTGATGCTTTAGGTAAATTGGGATTTGGATTTATTGAAGTTGGAACGATCACTCCAAGGCCTCAAATAGGTAATCCAAAGCCGAGATTATTTAGATTGCCAGAGGTTCAAGGCATAATTAACCGATTTGGGTTTAACAATGTAGGTCTTGAAACTGCAGTAGAAAATATAAGATTAAGTAAATACAAGGGTGTGCTTGGAATTAATATTGGTAAAAATTTTGATACACCTATAGAAAAGGCTGGGGATGATTATCTCTTGTGTATGAAAAAGGTTTATCAATATGCAAATTATATTGCAATCAATATTTCTTCACCCAACACAAAAAACTTAAGAGATCTTCAAGAAACCAAGGCACTAAACATTCTTTTGGCCCAGCTTAAAGAAGAGCAAACTAGGTTGGCTGATTACTATGGACGCTATGTCCCTATCGCATTAAAAATTTCACCTGATTTAACAGCTAAACATCTAGATACAATATCAAAAAGTATCATCAAAAATAGGATTGATGGCGTAATTGCAACTAATACAACTATTAGTAGAGAATCGGTGAGTGATCTTTTTAATGGAAAAGAGGTTGGAGGTATGTCTGGCAAGCCTCTATTTAAATTATCCAATTCAATCATTCGCGAACTATATGAAAGACTTCAAGGTGAGGTTCCGATCATTGGCGTCGGAGGTATATTCTCTGGTGAAGATGCCTTGGAAAAAATAAATGCAGGTGCTGAGCTTGTCCAAATTTATTCAGGTCTCGTTTACCAAGGAAGAAAGCTCGTTCTCGATGCTTGCCAATCCATTGGTTAATAATGTTAGCTAGACCAAGACTTTATACATACAGACGCTGCCCATACGCGATTCGATCAAGGCTAGCTTTATATCAAGCTAAAATTGATTATGAATCCATAGAAATTTCTCTTAAAGACAAACCTAGTGATTTTTTAGCACTCAGCCCTAAAGGAACAGTTCCGGTATTGATAGATAATAATGGAGTAGTTATCGAAGAGAGCTTGGAAATAATGTTCTGGGCTCTTAATAAATCCGACCCAGAAAATTGGATCTTAAATGATAATAATTTTAGCCAAGAGCTCATTAATGAAAATGATTTTAATTTTAAGAAAAATCTAGATAAATATAAATATGCCGATCGTTTTCCTGAGTATCCCAAAGAATATTATCGTTCTCAATGCGAAGTATTTTTAAATTTGTTGAATGAGAAATTGCAATCAAAAAGTTATTTGATGGCAGAAGAAATAAGCCTTGCTGACGTAGCAATTTTTCCTTTTATAAGACAGTTTTCTTTGGTAGATGAAGAATGGTTTTTGAATTCTAAATATCAAGAATTAAAAAAATGGCTTCAGGGTTTTGTCGAAAGCCAAATGTTTAAAGATGTAATGAAAAAAAATTAAGACTCTTGAAGAACGGCTTTATTTTCTTCTTCAAAAATTAATTTCACTTTATCATTGCTATCAATATCAATGGTTACATTGCCACCATTAGTTAGTTTTCCAAAAAGGAGTTCATCTGCAAGCGCTTTTCTAATTGTATCTTGAATGAGGCGTGACATTGGTCTTGCACCCATACTTGGATCAAAACCGTTTTTAGCTAGATATGATTTAAGTGAATCCGTGAAAGTTGCATCTACTTTTTTCTCATGCAATTGATCTTCGAGCTGCATCAGGAATTTATCGACAACTTTTAAAATCACTTCATGACTGAGTGGGGCAAATGATACTGTTGCATCAAGTCTATTTCTAAACTCTGGTGTAAATAACCGTTTGATTTCTGCTTGTTCATCACCCATTTTTTTAGATTGTGTAAATCCCATAGAAGTTTTTGAGAGTGATTCTGCACCAGCATTTGTTGTCATAATAAGTGTGACATTCCTAAAGTCTGTTTTTCTGCCATTACTATCAGTTAAAGATCCATGATCCATCACTTGCAGCAGAATATTAAAAATATCCGGATGTGCTTTTTCAATTTCATCAAGTAGAAGTACACAATAAGGTTGTTTATTGACGGCTTCAGTCATTAGTCCACCTTGGTCGAATCCTACATAGCCTGGAGGAGCCCCAATGAGTCTAGATACTGCATGTCTTTCCATATACTCGCTCATATCAATTCGAATGAGTTCAATACCTAAGATATATGCAAGTTGGCGTGCCACTTCTGTTTTTCCAACACCTGTTGGGCCACTAAAGAGGAAATTACCAATTGGTTTATTTGGCATGCCTAATCCACTTCTTGTCATTTTGATGGCACTTGCAAGATTCTCAATTGCTTTATCTTGTCCAAAGATTACTGCTTTAAGATCTCGCTCGAGATTTTTAAGAGCATGCTTGTCATCATTAGAAATATTTTTTGGAGGTATCTTAGCTATCTTTGCTACGATTTCTTCAATTTCTTTATTAGTAATAACTTTTTTCTGTTTGTTTTTAGGGAGAATTCTTTGTGCAGCCCCAGCTTCATCAATTACATCAATGGCTTTGTCAGGAAGATGTCTATCATTAATATATTTTGCAGAAAGTTCTGCAGCACTATTAATTGCTGCAACAGAATATTTTACATTATGGTGTTTTTCAAATCTTGATTTAAGACCTTTAAGGATATTAATCGTATCAAGAATACTTGGTTCGTTCACATCAATTTTCTGGAATCTTCTTGTGAGTGCATGATCTTTTTCAAATACAGTTCTATATTCTTGATATGTCGTTGCACCAATACATTTAATTGATCCATTTGAAAGTGCAGGCTTAAGAAGATTGGATGCATCAAGCGTTCCTCCGCTTGCAGATCCTGCACCTATAAGGGTATGAATTTCATCGATAAACAAAATAGCATCTTTATGCTCATTGAGTTGCTTCATGACTGCTTTAAGCCTTTGTTCAAAATCTCCGCGGTATTTTGTGCCCGCTAATAAAGCGCCCATATCAAGTGAAAATATTGTGGTATTTTCTA